>AUXO012718936.1_pt1 | contig 14006 bp, 30 predicted proteins | sample 768731 | NCBI WGS metagenome assembly AUXO01 (sample SAMN02715735, study PRJNA202380) | gut metagenome | biome: sheep rumen | host: Ovis aries | place: New Zealand: Palmerston North | reverse complement strand
TTGCGGGCGAATGCGGAAGAGTTGGCAAGGATTAATCCTTATGCCGCAGTTTCTTGTATGAAAGGTATGGCGAGTGAGAAACGACATGCTTTGTGCCATGAATACCCAAGCCGCATGCCCTGGATTGAAAAATTTGGATATGACCCAAAGCAGTTATCACACCTAGCCCGCATTAATTATTTTATTAAGTGGTATATCGAAGGTAGACCTTATAAAGATTGTATTTATCTTAAAAATAGCAATATTCGTGATTCTCTCTTGGAGTGTAAACGGAATGGATGGGGATTATCTAAAGAACAAGCGGAAATTAAAGCAGATGAATTAATGGAAAGCATTGTTAAAATAGCTGATGATTTCCGCAAAGATTGTCCTAATGAGAATGATCCTTCAATGGATTCTCTCTTGGATAAAACTCTTTATGATTTAATCAGCCGTAGTCTTACCAAAGAATTAATTGAAGGAAAGTCTGGTATAACAACAAATAGTCTTGAACTTGAATTGATACAAGCTCGCAAAAAGATTGAGGAACTTGAAAATTTAATTAGTTGGAAAAAATTTCCTGAAAGTATGGGAAGATAAAGGAGAATAAATGAGTGGTAAGAAGTATAAGATTTATCAAAATGAGCAATTTTTAGGTCACCATTGTGCCACATCGCCCGCACAAGCTATTGAGAAAATGTCTAAGACATTGTATCCTGTAGCTTACAACGTAAATTTTAATGATTATTTTGATGTATATTATGGTTCAGATTATAGTCAAATCTATGTGGGTGAAGCATAAATTTAATTGACAAATATCATATAAATATGTTATAATATAAATATAGAAAAGGGAAAGGAGATTATCATGGGGTTTGATGGTATTTATAGTATATATCGTAAATGTAATGACAAGTATGAAAAGCTGGCTTTTTATGATAAAGATGGTAAAGAGCTTTATGATCTCTTTCCCAGCCGTGATGGAATGCTGAATCAACTTCTTCTTGGTTATAATCGTCATGGTTATAACTTTGAGGATATTGGTGCTCGTCGTGGCCTTCCTGAGTGGTATGTAGATATTCTTAAAGAAGAGCATCCTGACTGGTTCGATGGTAGTGATGGGTGGTCTTATAACGTAGATGAAGGTACGTATTATGACTACCTTGAACTGCGTGGATGGGCGCAGGGTGATGCTTGTGCTCATAAAGATTGGATAGCTATGGAAGAGCATAATTACAATGAATTAGGTAAGCCTGATAGTGATGATATGTCTGAGCCACCTGTGCGGAATGCTTTGAAAGACTTTATGAAGCAAGTAGATATTTATTTGTACGCTTATGGTATTTATTGTCCTGCTCCTGGTGAAATAACCATTGTTTGCGAGATGAGCTATTAATGATTACTTTAGAAGATACTTATAATGATGCATTGCATATTACGCATTTTAAAAACATAAACGAGTTGATAGATTATATTAATGATAATCCTTCTGTTAATGATCGCGTCTTAAAGGGGTATGCAGATTTTTATTTTTCTACCCAAGAGGAAAGATATGATATGAACATAGAAAATTTCGTAATTTGTGACTGGGAAACTAAGGGCAATGTTGTGCGGCTGTATTGTTGTGACCAAGATAAATACAATGATATTTGGGGCGATGACTGGGATGATCAGCCTTATGAGCATAATGCAGGTCGAGTATATGATAAATATGTTGATAAAGTAATTGATATTTATTTTGATTTTGATGCGGTTATTCTTGAAGCTGAGAATGATTATAGTTATAATGGCTGTTCTCCATTTAGTAAGCAAGACTTTAAAGAAGGTAAAGCTCCAATTTTCATTGCCTATTGGCCGCAAGAGAATGATTATTGGGATGGTAGTGAATATCATCTTCTAATAGGAGGTAAGAATAACAATCATATTCTTAAATTTTATATGGGTGATATGATTAAGCCTACTCTTACTGATAATAAGAAGATTGTTCATTATATTGTTCATGAGTAATATTGGAAGGGGCAAGACTTGCGGGTACTTGCCCCGCATGAGATACTAGACATACATACCTCCACGCGGTGTATCTTGGATTATGCTAAAATGTATGTACCTCTTCTCCCGGAGTTTTGGTAAGTTTCTCCGTTTTATAACATCTAACTTACTAAAGATTGAATTATCTCTTTGCATTACGAACTGCGAAATAATTCCGTCCAGCGATAAAGCGTGAACTGGTGGTATATGCTTATCCCCGAAAACTAAGCAACCTGGTATATTATCGCTCTGCCAGGGTTATGTATTTATCCTTACTACTTTTGGGTGGTAAGGATTTTGATTATATAAACATATCAAATTACAATTATTTTAAAACAATAAATTTTATATATTATATAGTGTAAAATTTTTTGAGATAGGAGCTTATATGAATATTGCTACTCTCGCATGATTAAAATGTATAAAGAAAGGCGGTGGAGGTGGTGGTATAGATACTACAGATGCCACAGCAACCGCAGCAGATATATTAGAAGGTACAACTGCTTATGTTAATGGTGAAAAAATTGCTGGTATAATGCCCAGTGTGAGTCAGGCAACGCCGAGTATTGCGTTTAGCGGCGCTACTGTGATTGCAACAGCCGAACAGCAAGCGGGTTATGTCGCAGGCGGTACTAAATCGGCACAGATGAGCATTCCAACGAATCCGTTGGCTAATATTAGCATGTCTTTAAATGGCAATGTAGTAACAGCGATAATGCGGCAACCATCAGGCTATGTTGATTTTTCTGTTCACTCAAATACGCTGCCATTAGGCAGAACAACTGGTAGGACTTGGACACCAACAAGTGAACAACAAGTAGTAGCACAAAACGGAACAATTAATATAGGTAGCGTGATTGTTAGCCCAATTCCAAGCACCTACATTCAACCATTAGGCACTAGCGAAATCACTGCCAACGGTGTTTATGATGTTAGGGCGTTTGAGAGTGCAAGCGTAATGGTTACTGGTGGCGATATTCCATCAGACTATGTACGAGTTAGCGGTACTAGCGAAATCACAGCCAACGGTGTTTATGATGTTAGGGCGTTTGAGAGTGCGAGTGTGAATGTTGCGTTTAACGGTATTGAAGTAAAAAGTATTGCAGAAGGATTAGAAATATCGCTTGTATCAGATGATACAGTTTCTTTCATTGCTAGTAATGCTTTTGTATCAATGATTGTTAAAAGTATTGTATTGAATAATGCGACAATCGTAAATAATCAAGCATTTTTTAGATGTTCTATTTTAGAAAATGCATCATTTGAAAAGGCAACAACTCTTAGTATAGGCGCCTTTCAACAATGCGCATCTTTGACAACTATCAACTGTCCAAATGTTGAAACAATTGGGTTATTCTGCTTTAGTGAATGCACACAGTTAAAATCAATAAAATTGGATAAATTAGCACATATTTTTAGTGGGGCGTTTAATTATTGTTATGCTTTGTCCATAATTGATTTACGTAACGTTTCAAGTGTTCCAATCGCATCTAATAGATTCTTAGAATATGCAAATAGCAGTTGCAAAATTATGGTTCCTGCTAGCTTGTATAATGCATTTGTTAGCGCTAATTATTGGAGTTTTTACAGTTCTAACATTGTAAGCGTTTAGCCATTACTAAAACCCACCAACCGAACTAGCCATGATTAGCCATTAGCACTAGTCATGGCTAGTTTCATATCGTCCACGATTAAGGAATTATATTGAAAAAGTTACAATTACTAATCCCTCATTACCAAGAACAGCCCGAAGAGATAACGCCATTGCTCGATTCGTTGCAGATTCAGCAAGCGGTGAACTTTGACGATTTTGGCGTGATTATCGCCTATGACGGCGAAGATGCCACGCCTTTACCCGTTGAAGAGTGGGCGCAGCATTACAAATTCGAGATTGTCCACGTACATGCCGAAAAGGGCGGCGTTTCACATACCCGCAACGCTGCGTTGAACGCCGCAACTGCTGAATATGTCATGTTCTGTGATGCTGATGATATGTTCTGTCATGTCTGCGGATTACATATTATCTTTAATGAAATAAATAATGGTGGTTTTGATACTATGACGAGTAAATTTATTGAAGAAACTCGTAATCCTGAAACTAAAGAACCATTATATATTAATCATGATATGGATAGTACATTTGTTCATGGTAAAATTCATAATAGGGAATATTTAATAAATAATAATATCAGATTTAATGATAATTTAACTATTCATGAAGATAGTTATTTTAATATCTTAGCTCAGAATTGTGCAAAAGAAAATAGAGCTAAGTACTGCCCGCACGCTTTTTATCTTTGGAAGTGGCGCGATGCATCTGTATGTCGGCATGATCCAGACTATATTTTAAAAACATATAATAACATGCTTGATAGTAATGATGCATTAGTTGATGAATTTGAGCGTAGGAATATGTCAGATAAAGCTAAATTCTATACATGTTTTATGATATTTGATGCATATTATACAATGAATAAAAAAGAATGGTTAGATAAGACTCATCTTAATTATCGTCAAGCAGTAGAAAAACGTTTTTCTGAATATTACCGCAAACATAAACATCAATGGCAAGCCGTTTCAGAACAAGAGAAAATGTTAATTAGTAATGGCGTGCGGCAAAGATCCGTAATGGAAGGAATGCCAATGGAATCAATTACAATTGAAGATTGGCTGAATTCGTTTTCAAAAAAGAAAAAGAAAAAGAAAAATGCCAAGAGAAAGGGAGCATAAATGATGGATTTAGCAACACTCTCTATGATTAAAAATAAAAATTATGGTGGTGGCTCTGGCGGAGGAGCTAATGTTAAGATGCCGCTTGTGAAAGAAATATCTGAAGAAGAAAATGGTATAAACAGATGAGTATCACAGGATGATGCAGTTCTCCCTTATGACTGAGGAACAGGTGATTATTCTGTACAGACCCCTTATGCTACTGCTAATGGTAATAACTCACATGCTGAAGGTTTCAATACTATAGTTGATGGTGTTTCTTCACATGCTGAAGGTTATAATACTAAAGCCGATGGAACAGGCTCACATGCTGAAGGTTATTATACTGAAGTTAATAATATAGGTTCACATTCTGAAGGTCATTATACTAAAGCCAACGGAACCGGCTCTCATGCTGAAGGTAGCAATACTGTAGCCAATGGTACTTTTTCTCATGCCGAAGGTAATGGCACTATGGCTTATGGTTATATTTCTCATGCTGAAGGTAATGCCACTAAAGCTAACAATAGTTTTTCTCATGCTGAAGGTAATACTACAACAGCTAATGGTGTTTTTTCTCATGCTGAAGGTAATTATGCAATAACCAATGGTAATTTTTCACATGCTGAAGGTAGCAATACTATAGCTAATGGTATTTATTCTCATGCTGAAGGTGAAGGTACTATCGCTAATGGAATAAGTTCACACGCTGAAGGTGGCGGCGAAGAAATATATGATCTTGATAATAAAATAATTTGACAGACAAGTACAGCCAATGGTAATTATAGTCACGCTGAAGGTACAGGCACTATTGCCAATGGTCCAAGTAGTCATACTGAAGGTGTAGGCACTACAGCAGACGGACAAGCAAGTCATGCTGAAGGTTATTATACAATAGCTAATGGTAATTATCAACATGTTAGTGGTAAGTATAATTTAAGAGACACTAATAATAAATATGCAGAAATTATTGGTAATGGTACTCCTTCGGTATATTCTAATGCCCGTACTTTAGATTGACAAGGTAATGAGTGATTAGCTGGTGACCTAACTGTTAATGTAAACAACACTGAGCATACTATTGCTAGTTTGTTAGATCGTATCGCCGCACTTGAAGCAGAAAATGAAGTAGTGCCATTAAGGTTTACTATGGTTAACAAATATATTATTGACAATCAAGAGAAAGAGGCGTCATAATGTTACTAACTGAAAATTATTTAGCTTTTGATCCTAGTCAATCTAATAATAATTTATATAATGTAGGTACACATTCATTTAATTTTCGAGATTCTAGTGGTTCTCGAATATATAGTGGTAACACAATACAAACATATCTAGATCTTTATGATGAAGATTGATTTGATGGTAATGAGCTCAATCGTCTCTGAGAGTACGCAGAAGCTGGTAAACGTATCCCCGTCGTTGTAAGAACAATAAATAAAATTGAAGTCGATCCAAACCTTGATCCTCAGCCATCAGTAGAGCAGATTGCTGAGTGAGAAAATGGAGAAGGTGTTCTTCTCGATGTTTTTTATCTAGATTCTTATTCTAGTGATACTGATGGTATATCATGCTCTAATTCTACTGCAAACACAACGTTTTTTATTTCTTCTGATGGTAATGTGAATTTTACTTGTGGAGATATTAATTTTCCTTTTGTTTCTCCTAGCCCTATAAGCCCTATACCTCCTAAAGAATAAAAAGACAAGACCTGTCTATTATATGACAGGTCTTTTTTTTTATTTATTGACAGCCGCACAATAAATATGATATAATATATTTATAGAAAGAAAGGAATATATTATGTCTAAAGTTAAAGATGTACTTTATAATTATGGTGACAAGGTTTCTTTTTCTCTCGATGGTAAAGATTATACTGGAACTATCGAAATTATTGATAAGTTTGGATATTTTTTCGATAATTCAGAGCCATATTATGATATTTATATAAAAGAACGTAATACTTTAGTTAAGCACATGCCGCAAAGCTCTGTTAGAAAGGTAGACTAATGATTCAATATAGTACTATGAATGATATTATTGAAAGTATGCGAATTGCTTGTGAATGCGGCATTAGGGAGAAAGCATTTGATTGGAAAGAAATTGCAATAAAAGGTTTTAAGAATAGACGACGTATCATTAAACTATGTAAACCATATGGTAAGATTAAGCGAGTGCCGCAAGGTTTTATTATTAAGTTTGGATAGAGAAGGGAGATAAATATGACCTGGACAATCCAAGAGATAGAAAGTTATATGCGGGAGCTTGCGGCAAGTGTCGATTTAGTTTTTGATACACCTGTTAAGATTAATGGCAGACTTACTCGTACTCTTGGAAGGGTTATTGCTGTACCTGCAGCATTTGATTCTTACGAGCCTGAAAAGATTGAATTTAGTCGGCAGTTTCTTGAAACTTCGACAGATGAGAGTGTGCGGCAAACCATTCTTCATGAGTTTGCACACTGGGCCGTATTAACTGAAACTGGTGAGCCTCATGGTCATGATGAAGTTTTTAAAGCTATGTGCCGCAAGATAGGTTGTAGTACAGATCGACCGCGGACTAAAGTTGAACGTACTGTAAGTGATGATAAAATTTTTAAATATACAGTTAAATGTGATGAGTGCGGCAATGAGGTACATTATAACCGAGCTGGTAAAGTTGTTAAACACCCTGATTTTTATGGGTGCGGCAAGTGCGGAGGAAGTTTGAGGGTGGTTCAGAATTGGTAGAGGTTATAGTAACATCAATGATAGTGAGTATTCTTGTTAGTATCTTTTTAAATTCTTTGTTCAGCGAAAGGTAAGAAATGTTTGAAGATATTGCTAGAACTTGGTTAGAAAACCGCACGGGTGTTGATTACGATGATATGGTTCTTAATGAACTTGTAGATGATCTTGCGGTTGTGCTTATGGAAGTTTATGAAGCTGGCCGCAGTTATGGATATGATAAAGGTTTAGAAGAAAATTTAACGGAGCTGCAATGGTAGGATATGATGCGTTTGAAGTAGCTAAACAATGGTTATATCGAGAATTAGGAATAAATGCTGATCGTCCTGATATTAAAAAGTTGAATAGTCTCAGCTCTTATTTAGACGAAGCCTATAAACTAGGATATTTAGTTGGATATAATGAAGGCTGGGATAGTGGATGGATTGATCATGATGATAATATTAGAAAGGTATTAGATGTATAATGATTACTTTAGTAGAATTAATTAATGCGACGACATGGCTAGAGCCGCAAGATCATATAAAAATTGTTTTATGGGACAAGTCTAAAGTTTATGAAGATACTGGTGAATTTACGTCCATTGATTTTAATATTCGTAATCTCGCTAAATATGGTAACTATTGGGTAAGCGATATTGATATTGAAGATGGAAAACTTACTTGTTTGATTTGGAAGGATTAATTATGAGTCGTTGGAGTAGAATTACTGGCATTCAAAGTACAATTGGTATTGTATTTTTAATGATTTTTATTATACTGGCCGCACTTGCTGTTAGTTGGGGACTTACTTGTTTGGTTGTCTATTGGATTAGTTTGCTTTGGGCAGGAACCGCATTTGCTTTTGAATGGTCATGGGCATTTGCGACTGGTGTTTGGCTTGCTCTTTGTCTTATTGGTAGTTTTTGTCAAGCAAAGGTAAATCTTAATGACTAATGGTAAAGTGTATGTATCACTGGCAGAGGCTCTGTGCCGCAAAATCCAAGAGGAAGGTAAGAGTGTAGAAGATGTAGACTTTATTCTTGTTGGTGGATTAGGTTTACATGTTAATGATTTTTGGGCACGTGCGGAACAGGTTCCTTGGGACATTGATAAACTTAAAGATGAATTTAGAATAGTCTTTAAAGATCGTACTTGGATTAGTAAGCATTATAGTCATAATGGTGATGTGCGGCTTAAGTATCATAGATTATTTGAGAAGCCTTTGTGTATCATGTTATGCCCTACGCCGCAAGAATTTATGGATGTGAAATAATGAATAATCAATATTTTGATTCTGGTTTTATATATGGTTTTATTTTTTCTGAAATAATTGCGACTCCAAGTAAATGTAAGAAGTGCGGAGAATATCCTAAAATTTGGCATTATAATAATGCTTGGCAAGTTGAATGTGATTGCGGTCGAGTGTCCGATATGTTAATTACCACTGCTGTAAATAATTGGAACGAAATTTATGGAGATGGTTCTAATTATACTACAGTTCTTGATATTTGTAAATTGAATGCTTCAAAAGAGAGTGCTACAGATTATTTGAATAAACAAATGCGGCAATGTTGTTGTGATTATAGTATAAAAAGTTAATAAAATTTTTATTGACTAATGAACAATATTTATGGTATAATATAATTGTTAAGGGAAAGGAATTGTATTATGCTGACTGCTAAAGAAGCTCGTGAAATTTCTCAAAATGCTGGTGAAGTAGATGAAATTGAAAAGCACACAAAACGTTGTGTAGAAGGTATTCTTGTTGGAGTACGAAAAGATGCTGGTTGCGGATATTGTCAGCATACTCTTGATCTTAGAGATTATCCTAAAAAGATTCGTATACCCATTATTCATAAACTAGAGGACCTCGGTTATAAGGTTCGACCGTATACTTGGTTTAGTAATAGTATTTATATTATTAGCTGGTAGGAGAGTTTAATGTTTACTGCGGCGGATGCTCATAGAATTTCTCAAAATGTTGGAGAACAAGATTATTTTGAAAAATATGCAAAAAGAATGGCTGATGGTATTCTTTATGGAATACGAAGCGATGCTAATGCTGGTTTTCATGAACGTTCTATTGATCTTGATTATTGTCCGAAAGAGGTTCGTGAATTAGTGATTTGTAAACTAGAAAATCTTGGTTATAACGTTAAAAAGCGAGGATTTTTTTATAATCTTTCATTGAATCCAAACTTGTATGTTGTTAGTTGGTAGGAGAATTTAATGTTAACTGCCGCACAAGCTCATAAAATTTCTCAGGAAGCTAGTAAGAAAAATAAAGATGAAGTACGAGTAAAATCATACGTGAAGGGTATTCTTATTAGTATTGAAACAGACGCTAATAAAGGTTATTGTAAATATGATCTTGATCTTTCTAATTATCCTTTTGATACTCGTATGCCCATAGTTCATGTATTAAGAGATCTTGGTTATAAAGTTAGTTTTGATTTTTGGAAAGATAATATTTGCTATATTCAATGGTAGGAGAGTAATATGATAAGTGCCGCAGAAGCTCGTAAAATTACTGATGATTCTGTTAGTAGAGCAAAAGCTAAAGAAAATGTTGAAAAGTTATCTCCTTGGATTAAAGAGCAAGCTTTAAAAGGTAAAGATTATTTACTTTTTATTGTTGAACATTTAGAACTAGAAGATTTTATGGTACAAGAATTTAAAAATTTAGGGTATGAAGTGGTTAAGCAAGAATTTCAGAAGCATGGTTGCCCTATATATGTAATTAATTGGTAGGTAAATTAATATGTTGACTGCGGCAGAAGCTAATCAACAAACTACTAAGGTTAGAATTGATTTAGATAAACAAGTTTCAATGGTGCTTGATACTTTATTTAGATATATTTTAATAGCAATTGAGCATGGACGATATGGTATGAATTTTTGCGGAGCTGAGTGTGGAGATTTTATTGTAGAGCAAGAAGTAATTGCAAAACTCGTTCAGCTTGGTTATAAAGTTAAACCATTTAAAATGTTAGCTACGAATGGTAGAAAGATATATAGAGTTAGTTGGTAGTCCAAGAGAAAGAAAGAAATGGAAGATATTTATTTTGTGCTGCGAGGGATGTTTGGTGAAATGCTCTCTATACGAATGTCTACACCCAGAAAGATAGATGCTTTAAAGAGTGCGGCAGAGAGTGCAATTTTGAATCCTGGTTTTACTTATATTGTTTGTAAGAATGAAAGTGATAATGAAATTGCTAAGTTCTATGTAAGGGAAGAGGATTAATTATGGCGTGGGGAGCTTTGATTTATGGGTATGCGGCCACAGCTGATGATATTACGCAGATGCCGCAAGTAGATTCTTACCGTGACAGGGACGGCCGCACAGTGCTTGTTGATAATGAGGATATTCATCCTATTGAGTGGGCTATGGAACATCATAAATATGGTCAATATGTGTTTGTTGAAGATGATCAGTTATGGTATTCTGATAGGGTTATTTTCGGTATCTTTCTAGGTGAGTCTGGGGATGAATTAAGTCTCGAAAACATGGAGGAGGTTAAGACTCGGGCTAAAGATATTAGTAAAGCTGTAAAGTTCTTTACTGATTGGGATACTGATATTAGTGATTATGGATATCATATTTGTACTATGTATGATTATTAGTTAAAATTTTTTATAGTTATTTAACAAAATTGAGTTAGGAATCTAGGCTTAAAATTATATATAATAGAAAGTTAAATAGGGCTTTTATAGCCCTATTTTTATTTATTCAATTTTTGTTTCCCAAATGGGAAAAAGGAGGTATGATGGAAAATAAAAAAGATGAAATACGTATTGCCGCAAGAGTGCCACGTTTTTTAAAAGATGCGTTGGTTAAAGAGGCAAAAGAAAAAGATATGAGTCAAAGTGAGCTATTAAGATATATTTTATCTGTTAGATATGGACGAAATTAACTAGTAAACGGACGAATTCTACTAGCAAATGGACGAAATTAACTGCTCAACGGACGAAATTAACTGCTTGGCGGACGAAATTGGAGTATAAAATGGACGAAATTGGAGTAACATATATAGTATATAGTCTTTATATAGCTTTTATATAGTCTTTATATAGTTTTTATATAGTTTAAATTTTCTGCATAGAAAATTTAAAAGGAGAATAGTTATGGTTGGTAAAGAATATAGTACCGCCATTCCATGTGAAAGAAGAGTATTTGGAAATAATCTTCAAGGTTTAGATGTATATATGTATCTGAAAGGATTAGCCTCTTACGATGTAGGAAATGAATGTGAATATGTTGATATTAAACATTGCGGAAGTCAAAGTAACATTGCTAAAATGCTTAAAAAGAAAGTATCAACAGTGAAAAGTAGTTTACAATTAATGTATGATACTGGCATTATAGTAAAACAAAATGATAAGTATGTATTTCCAAAAGTAGAAGGTAAATATTGTTTAATTACTAGAGCAACAAGCTTAGAACTTGCCTTAATAGATTTTGGAGAAAATAATAAAGATAAGCCTTATGCTTTATATGATTTTATTATATTAAGAAATGGTTTTACTTGTTTTAAAAATCGTTATTATTTGTATTTAATAAATATTGTTAATGAAGGTAAATATTCTAGTTCAAGTTCAAAAACCATCCCACGATTGCGGCATGGTGTAGAAATGCTTGTTGACAGAGGATATATTAAAATGGATGGCGATAACATAGATGATCATCCAAAGGTTATCTATGTGAAGGAGTAAATAATGAGAAAGAACGAATGTTTAGTTTATATGGATAATGATTCATATAATGGTTTTAATTTTCAACAAATGTTTTATATAGGATTATTGAATGAGATTTTAGAAAGAGATGAAAAAATTTCATTTAAAAAATATGAATTAATTAAAATTTATAAAGATGATTTTAACGTAGAATTAACAGATAAAAATATTATTGCTTTACTTCATGAAGGAATGTTAATTCATGAAGGATGCGGATATATTCCTAATGAAAATTTTGTATGTCATAAACGTTTTGTATCTGTCCATAATGATATAGCTTGGCATTTTGCAGAAAATAAAGTTGATATAGAAATTATTCAAGTATATTGTTATTTAAAGTATAAAATTAAATCTCGTCAGTATCATAATTTGTATACTAATTTTATGTTTAGTAAAAGAAAAATCATTGAAGAATTGAATTGGGAATATACAAGATTTACTATGGATAAAATAGGAGCGATCCTTGAATTTTTAGAAAATAGAAATTATATTCGTATTAAATATCATAATGAAATTAAAAGAGGTTGTCGATATGAATTAATAGCTTTTAGTTTTAATGATAATTGTGTATTAGTTGATTATAATGAACAAGGAGAGGTATAATGCCTGAAAGAAAAAGTATTCAACTTAATGTTGCGGTTACTCCAACTATGAAAAAACGATTAGATAAATTTGCTGAACAAAAAAGTATGACTATTGCGGAGTTTGTGCGGCATTGCATTAATGTGTGTTTAATGGCCTATGAAAACAAAGAAAAGTCAAGGAAATAATAAGATTTCTTAAATTGAACTACTCACACCAAGGGACTTGGGTGCGCACATATTAACAGCTGCTGTCAAGTAATTTCCGACATCGAGTCCTAAAAATTTTTTAACGTCTGCACCGCACGAGTCCCGCACACGATTTTTATTTTCAACTCTCTTGGAATAAAAAATTAGTTGCCAGCTGCCCAATATTTATGCTATAATATATTTGTAAGAAAGAGAGAAGAAAATAACTCAAATTCTTACATATCAGTTTTCTTTCAGAAGCTTAAAAATAAAACTTGACGGCTGAAAGAAAAATATGATATAATATATATGTAAGGAAAAGGGAGAGATAAGAAAGGAACCCCTTTGTGGGACGTCCTCCCAGGAAGTGAAAAAGAAATTTCATTTCCAAAACGAGACCGCTCGTAAGAGCAGACAAGGAGATTGTTATGACCGAGAAGAAGATCACCATCGCTGAGAAGTTTGCGGCTACCATCGCCATCCTGGAGGGTGCTGAGCCTGAGATCGAGTTTGACGTAACTGACGCAGTTGAGTTCCTGAAGGATCGTGCGGAGAAGGCCAAGTCCAAGCCGCGTGAGCGCAAGGTTAAGCCTGAGGTTGTTGAGTTCCGTGCACGTGTTGCAGAGTTCATGGCTGGTCAGGCTGAGCCTGTAACCGCTAAGGAGGTTGGTGCGGCTCTGGGTGAGTCCACTCAGAAGGCATCGGCAGCTCTGCGATTCCTGGTCGCTGAGGGTGAGGTTGTTGCCCATGACGGCGAGAAGGCACGTGACGCCAAGACTTACGAGATTGCGCGATAGCTAAAGCTATCTTACAACTAACGCTCGCTAGTCTATAGCGGTAGGGGAGGGTGCAATGGGGCACCCTCCCAGGAAACAAATTTTAAATTTGAATTTTAATTTTCATTTCTGAGCTTTAAGATTCATATTTGAAATTTTCATTTCCAATCAACCGCAGGTTATTGAAGAAAATTTTCATTTTCGTGTAGTTTAATTGCGAAGCAATTAAACTAGCATTTCCAAGAGAGAAAGGAAAATAATGAAATACACTCTTCCTAAGTCATATGCGAATGCGGGACTGCA
>AUXO018059612.1_pt1 | contig 14007 bp, 15 predicted proteins | sample 768731 | NCBI WGS metagenome assembly AUXO01 (sample SAMN02715735, study PRJNA202380) | gut metagenome | biome: sheep rumen | host: Ovis aries | place: New Zealand: Palmerston North | reverse complement strand
CAACCTTCTGATCCGTAGTCAGATGCTCTATCCAATTGAGCCATGGGCGCAACGAGGTATATTCTATCTTATTTTATTTCAATTGCAAGTAAAAATACAATTATTTTGTTCTTTGTGCTTCTTTTATATATCTGTACCAATTAAAAGATGGTTGCTTAAAATAGGCTGTATTAAAATGGCAAGGGCAAACCGATTTATAAAAACTTTTGTCCGAAGATTGTTCTTTTGAATCGCCAATCTCTACTTGATTTCCATTACGGACAACATCTCCGGTTTTTGTGCTGAATCTTAAATGATGTGTTGCTAATTTTCTGCAATTTTGGAATTCACAAACCGCTTCAAGACGGTGTTTTTCATTGCATACCTTGAAAAGCCAATCTGATGCAGAAAATTTACCACCATTACTGTCAATCAACAAACCATAACAAAATATAGTTTTATCTAAATCTTTTGCGATATGGTTTAATATATCTATATCTTGAACCGAGAAAAATTGGATTTCGTCAATCAATATAAATTGAGTGTCTTCTTTTGGAATATAAGATTGTAAATTTTGCAGGGCCTTGGCTGGTTCTCTTAATCCGATACGAGATACAATTTCAGAATCTGAATCTCTGTTATCAGCAGCAGGTTTTAATACTTCGTATTGTTTGCCGGAATTTTTTAATTTATAAGCATTTATAATAAGTTCTGTAGATTTAGCAGCGCCCATAACACCGTAAAAGAAATGCAGTTTTGCCATTTTTTCACCTTTCCTTGTTATATTTCTCTCTTACATCCCTTTTGCCGTATATAAGCAAATTTATATAGGCTTGGTCAAGATGATATTTGTGTTTATTCATAAAAAATGATAAAATATTTTCGTATGAGGAAGAGTTTATTCATCTTAGCGTTGTTTTTCACAATGCCTGTTTTTGCAGGCAGTTTTTTGAAAGCACAATCTTTCCCAAAAACCTTTCAAGATTTATCTTTTTCAGACCGTATGCAATTCAAAATGGATGATTATGAATTGTATCAGCCTGAATATGATGCCAATGGTAATTGTATTTCTGGCTGTGCATATCCAGGAATAAATATTATACAGGAACACGAAACAAGTAATAATGATACGCAACAGGCTTTGCAACAATCTGAATCTTATCAACAACAACAGCGACCATCAACAAATATATCTTTAGATACGCATCAACAACAACAGCACCCATCAACAAATATATCTTTAGATACGCGTGCTATAATAAATGCTGTAAATACAACAAACGATGGGCCAGTATGTATAAATCGCAATGTAAATATTCCAGTTGGTCAGGTGGCGCCTTTCGGAAAACCTTTGATTGGAAATCCGCGTATATCTTCGCCATATGGCCCCAGAACATTGCATGGCAAACAAAGTTATCATGATGGTATAGATTTCGCTGTGCCCATTGGAACCAAGGTTTATTCTCCGGCTGATGCGACAGTGGTTCGTGTTATAAATGATAATCGTTGTGGCAAAGGATTAAGATTAAAACATAATGATGGCACACAGAGTATATATTGCCATTTAAACAGTCAGTTTGTAAATAATGGCGACAGGGTGGGGGCTGGTTGTCAAATTGCAGAATCTGGTAATACAGGACATTCAACTGGTCCACATTTGCATTATGGTTTAAGAAATTCTGCCGGTAATAAAATAGACCCAACACCGTATATAAATCATTAATTATTTATTTTTTATGAAATTTAACTTCAAAACTGCCATTATTAAGTGGGCGAAAAGAAGCTATGCGCGGGCTTAATATACTGTCTGTTGCCCATTGTTGAAATTTGATTTTTAATATGCCGCTGGCGCCTGTGATAACCGTTGCGGAACGCGTGCCAGATGCGGCAACTTGTGCCAGCATATTCCAAGATTCTTCTTCGGTATGATTGTGAAAATCTATTATTGGGTGCGCTGGTAAAATTTCTGGTTTTGGAACCAGTGTTGATAAATGCAAAGATTTGCGAACTTCTTTTTTTACAGAATCATTTTCTGGTATGAATTCTGTACCAATCATATCCGCAATATCTTTGTCATTTAATTTTTTCATTTTATTCAGCCAAATTCCCAACAGACATTGTTATACGGCGAATACCAGAACTGATAGATTTTTCTTTGTTTATACGAGCTTTGATAATTTCGCCTGTGTGATAAATGTGTGTTCCACCACATAATTCACAAGAAACATCGCCTGCGGTGATAACACGAACTGTGTCGCCATATTTTTCACCGAACAAAGCCATTGCGCCGCGTTTCTTGGCGGATTCAATATCCATTTCTTCGTGTGCAACAGACAAATCTTCTTTTATCCATTTGTTAATTAAATCTTCAACTGCCTGTTTTTCTTCTGCTGTTAAAGAGCGACCAAATGAAAAATCAAAACGAACAGAATCAGGCGCAACCTTAGACCCGCGTTGTTCAACATCGTCATTTAATACCTGACGCAGGGCGGCTTGTAATAAATGTGTCGCGGTGTGTGCGCGTGCAGTCTGTTGACGGACATTTTGATTTATTTCTGGCATAATTTCATCACCAACAGAAATTGTTTTGGTTAAAATTCCTTTGTGAATAACAATGTGTCCTACACGATTTGTTTCGGAAATATTCATAACAATTTCATCGTTTTGTTTAAATACACCGCTGTCGCCAACCTGACCACCCTGTGTTCCATAGAATGGTGTGTGGTCCAACGCGATTTCAACTTCATCGTTTTCATTTGCAGATTTTACAAATTCTTCACCACGCAAAATTGCTAACACTTTCGCAGGTTTTGTTGTTTTTGTTTCATATTTTTCAATATCAATTGTGTCTGGTAAATCGGTTTGAGATTCCCACAACAATTTTGTTCCACGTGTATCTGCGCGTGAACGTTCTTTCTGTTCTGCCATACATTTTTCAAAACCAGCAACATCAACAGAAATATTTTTATCACGCAAAATCATTTGGGTTAAATCAACAGGAAAACCATATGTGTCGAATAATTTGAATGCGATATTGCCAGGCAAGATATTGTTGTTAATATTAGGTATTTCATTTTCCAATAATTTCATACCATTTTGCAACATATCTGCAAAGGCGTTTTCTTCGTTTTTAATTATTTCAACAACATGTGCTTCTTGTGTCTTTAATTCTGGATATGCATCGCCCATTTCTTTTACGAGAGCAGGGTAAAGAGCAGACAACAAAGCCCCCTTGTGTCCCAGCATTTGTCCATGACGCATCGCGCGTCTTAAAATTCTGCGAATTACATAACCACGGTCTGCGTTGCTTGGGATAACACCGTCAGCAATTGCAAAACCAACAGAACGTAAATGGTCTGTGATAACTTTGAAACTTGTGATGTTTTCAGGTGTTTCTTTTACACCGGTTAAATCAGCAACAGCCTGTTTTAAATTTACAAACAAATCTGTGTCATAGTTATCATGTTTGTTTTGCATAATAGATGCAAATCTTTCAAGACCAGCACCAGTATCAACATTTTGTTTTGGTAATGGACTTAAAACACCATTTGCATCACGGTCATATTGCATAAATACATCATTCCAGATTTCAACATAACGGCCACCGTCTTCGTTTGGTGTTCCTGGTAATCCGCCCGGCATATCTGGACCGAAATCATAGTGCATTTCTGTACATGGACCACATGGGCCGGTTTCGCCCGCAGACCACCAATTGTCTTTATCTAATCTGATTGCGTCTTTGCCAGTTATTTTTTTCCATATTGCGGTCGCTTCATCATCGCTGATGTGTGTCGTTACAACAATTCTTTCTGGGTCCAGACCGAATACCTTGGTCAATAATTCCCATGACATTTCGATTGCGCCTTCTTTGAAATAATCGCCGAAAGACCAATTTCCCAACATTTCAAAGAAAGTATGATGACGGCCATCAAAACCGACATCTTCTAAATCATTATGTTTGCCACCTGCGCGGATACATTTTTGAACATCTGCAACGCGTGGTGCAAATGCAGGTTCTGTTCCTTGTAAAATACCTTTCCATGGCACCATACCAGCAACCGTGAATAACAGTGTTGGATCATTTGGTATCAAAGATGCGGACGGAACAATTGTGTGTCCCTTTGATTTAAAATAATCTAAAAATAATTTTCTTATTTCATTATAAGTCATTGTATTTTTCCTTTTAGTCGTCTTATGATAAAATTATTAGTTTCAATATTCAATCATAAAATTGCAAAAGATATATTTTTTATGATATAATAGTCTTGTTATAACGAGAGAGACACCATGAATAAAAAACCGGGTTTATTATTTGTAGTAGTAGTTTTTGCCATGATTATATTGGCTGCGTCATTCAATATGAATCTCGGCGGTGGGTCTGTTGTGCATTTAAGGGCAGGTATAAATCCTGATACTATATTGTATGTATGTCCAATCACGGAAAGTAATTGGAATGTATTTGCGTCTGCGTTTTCTTTATGGGAAAAATATGTATACATGTTTTTCATTTTTGCAGCAATCGTTTTGTCATTCAGTTGGGGCTGGGCATTATATCAAAATTTATTAAAAGATAAATTTAGTGCTGATGCGTATAAAAACCCATGGGGACTAACCAAGATATTTTTCTGGGCTGGTGTGATATGTACCGTGTTGGCGGTTACACCAAATCATTTCAGAACTGTTCATGTTCGTGGTGATAATCGAAATTGGGTTTTATGTGAAAACTTTTCAGAAGGTGCGCGTCCTGTAAGGGCTCAGGCCGTAGAATTGCGCTAAATTGAATTTTGTCAATAAAATAAAATTTTTATAAATTTTTAATAAAAGTCTTGACTTGAACCGCAGTTTTCTCTACGATTCGGGTAAGCAGTGGAGGCAATGTCTTTGGAAATCAAATAAAAAAGATATTGTTCCAAGGGCATTGCCTTTGAAAACTGTTAGACAACCTTAAAAACTCTATATGAAAGGAGAAACTCATGAACAAACAAGAATTGATTGAAGCAATTGCAAATGAAGTTGATGTTCCAAAAGTAACAGCAGCTGGTTGCTTGGATGCTTTCATCAGCACAGTAACAAAAGTATTGAAGAAAAAAGGCGAAGTTCGTTTAGTTGGTTTTGGTACATTTGCTACAACAAAACGTAAAGCAACAACTGGCCGTAATCCTCAAACAGGTGCAGAAATCAAAATTCCTGCTTCCACACAACCAAAATTCCGTCCAGGCAAAGCCTTGAAGGAAGCTTTGAACTAAACTGTAGTTTGTTTTAAGTAGAGGTTAAAAACACCCGCAAATTTGTGGGTGTTTTTTTTGGAAAAAAATCTGCTTGATAATGATATTTTTATTGATAAAATTTTTATGTATTTAAAACAAAGGAAGGAATACAATGGCAACAAAAAAACAAACTAAAAAAACAACAAAAACAGTTGCTAAAAAAGCAACAGTAAAAAAAGCCCCAGTCGTTGAACAAGAAACACCATGTACATGTGGTTGTGGATGTCATAAACATGGATTTACGCATTTGTTAAAAAAATTGATAATATTGGCAATCGTATTCTTGTTGGGTATGTTTGCAGGTCAATCAATTCATTTTGGCAAACCAAAATCTTGTCCATTTAATCATATGCAACCAGTATTCACAAATGGTTGCTTGGACATGAGTGCAATCAAATGCCCAAAGATGCAAGAAAAATTATTGAAAGCCGATGCAAATGATGACGGTTGTGTTTCTGCAGAAGAATATAAATCAATGAAACAAGTAATGCGTCAAGACAAACACGGTAAAAAATTTCATGGTTTTAAACATCAACAAAAAGATTAATTAAAACAAAAAAACACCCCGATTTTTTTCGGGGTGTTTTTTTTTATCCTTTCATAATTCTAGATTTGTTTCTTTCCCATTCGCGTTGTTTGATTGTTTCACGTTTATCCACTTTGTTTTTACCATAACCGATACCCAGTAAAACCTTCAATTTGCCACGATTGTTAAAATACAATTTCAAAGGAAAAATGGTTGCACCTTTTTCTTGCAATTTTCCAATCATACGATTGATTTGATTTCTGTGTAATAATAATTGTCTTTGACGTCTTTCGTCAAAATTCACAATACGGTTTGCTGTCGGTAATTTTTGAATTTCAACACCCGCCAGAAATAAATTATCACCGCGTCTTTGAACGAAGCCATCAACAATAGTTACCAACCCATAACGTACAGATTTTATTTCCGCCCCAGTCAATGAAATACCAGCCTCTATTGTGTCTTCAATAGAGTAAGCAAAACGGGCCTTGCGATTTTCAGAAACCTGACCAGATTTAATTATTTGACGTGGCATTTTGGATATAATCTCTTTGTGTTTTCTGTAAGTATAGTTTCTAAATCTTCAATTTGCAAATTTTTAATGTTTGCTAAAACCCGCGCTGTTTCAATCATCATTGCAGATTCGCATGGTTTTCCACGATATGGAACCGGTGCACAATATGGCGCATCTGTTTCAATAACAATTCTGTCGTTTGGTATTTTTGCAAATGTTTCGCGTATAGAATCAGCGTTTTTAAATGTTAAAATACCGCTGGCTGAAAAATAAAAACCACGGTCCAACATAATTTTTGCCAATTCCCAATTTGATGTAAAACAGTGCATAACCCCGTGATATTTATCAGTTAAAATATTTGCGGTGTCTTGTTCTGCGTCTCTGGTATGAATTGCCACTGGCAAATTGTGTTTATAAGCAATATCCAATTGTTTTTCGAACAATTCAATTTGTTTGTTGCGTGTTTGCGGGTTGTAATGGTAATCAAGTCCAATTTCGCCAACACCGACAACCAACGGATTTGATAAAATTTCATCTGTTAAAAAATCGGCAGGATTTGTATCTACATAATCAGGGTGAATACCAGTTGTCACAAAAATATTATTATGTGTTTCCGCTATTTTAATTGCAGGTTTTATGTCTGTTGGATCTGCTGTGGCACAAATCATAATTCCAACGCCAACATCGTTTGCGTGTTTGATATAATCATCTGGTCCATCAGGCAAATCATATGTTAAATGACAATGTGTATCTATAAACATTTTTTTATTTCCGTGATAATTTTAAACAAAGATATATCTGGTTTTAAATTTAATCTGCTGATGTCATAGATTGCATTTGATGCTTCTGGGTATAAATCAACCAAACCAAAATGAGCAATCGCATCAAGCAATATGTTATACAAAGATGGTTCAGTTGCGATTTTTTCAGCAATTTTCATCATGTCGCTGGCGGTTGAATGTTTGTTTTGTAAAATATCCAATAAATCTTCGTATATTACATCACCACCAGACGATTTTAAATTTGCTATTTTGCCAAAACTGCCGTTTGCGAGTTTTAAGATATCTTCGCTGATAGGGGTGTCTGGCATAAATTTATAGCATAATTCACGCAATTGAGAAATTGTCAAAGGATGCATTTTTTCAACGCGTGCGCGTGAACGAACGGTTGGCAAAACATTTGATAATTGATGTGTCACCAATAAAAATAATGTTTGTTGTGGTGGTTCTTCTAATAATTTTAAAATTGCGTTCGATGCCGATGGGGTTAATTCATCTACTGAATCTATCAATACAACGCGCCATTGTCCCGACATAGAAGACATTTGCATTTTTTCAATCATTGCGCGCACGGTTGAAACCGAAATAGATTTTGCATCTGTTTTTGATGCACCATGCTGGTCAATATTGCGAGCTAAATCAACAATGAAAAAATCACCAACATTTCCATAAACATTTTTTGCAATTTTATATGCCAATGTAGATTTACCAATTCCGCGTGGACCACACAACATCCATACTGGATGAATAGGGTGTTTGTCGCGATTATTCCACGCGTCCATAAATGTTTTAAGCGTTTCTTCGTGTCCAATTAAACAGTCGTTGTCCATTGGATTTGGAAATTCAAACAAAGATTCTTTCTTTTTTGCTGCCATTTATTTTCCCCATATCATAACAGATATATTCTTAAATACGCGTCCAAACAATTGAATTTTTCTGATGCGTTCTTTCGCCACCATCGGAATTTTTTTGATGGTGTTTCCGTCTTGTTCAATTATAACTTCGCCGATTTGTTGACCAACCTTGATAGGTGCTTGAATTGGTTGATTAAACCGCGCTAATACACGAACATTTTTTAAAGAAGCATCTTTTTGTGTGGTTATCGCAACATTTTCATTCACAGTTGCAATAACTGTTGGACGAATTCCGTACCATACTGGTATTTCAGCTAATTTATCGCCCGGTTTAAAAAATATTTTAGTTTTAGTATTTTTATAACCATAATTTAACATTTTCTTCATTTCTTCGGCTAATGCGTCATGGCCAGCACCTTTGAAACCGTTTATAACACCAATTAAACGACGATTTCCGATTTTGCTGCTGGCTACAACACCATAACCGCCGTCGGATGTGTGCCCTGTTTTTAAACCGTCAGCCCCAGACATAGAAAACAACAATTTATTATAATTCATTGTGTGTGTGCGAACCCAATCATTACACCAATCTGTTTGTGTGTCTGTGAATTCAAAACGTTTTGTTGAAAACCAAGGATAAAATTCAGGATATTCATGAATAATATATTTCGCCAACATCGCGAGTTCACGAGAAGTCATCAAATTTTTTTCATTTGGCAAACCACTCGCGTTTCCAAATGTTGATTGTTCCAAGCCAATTTCGCGTGCCTTATTAGTCATTTTTTCGGTAAAATTTTGTTCGCTGCCAGAAATGTTTTCTGCGATTGCGACAGTCGCATCACCGGCAGATAAAACAATGGTGCCTAATATTGCGTCCATAACGCTTATTTTTTGCCCCGGAACCAGACATAATTTGCTGGCAGAATACCATAATGGATTTTTATAGTTTGCGTTTTCAGAAACGGAAATTTTATCAGTTGTTTTAATATGTCCAGATTTTATTTCATCAAACAAAACCGTCAAAGTCATCAATTTTAACATAGAAGAAGGTGGCATTAAAACATCTGCGTTTTTAGAGAAAATTTCAGCGCCACTTTCATAATCTATCAGCAACGCAGATTTAGCGTTTGTAGAAAATGTTGCACCATTGGCAATGCCAGTGAACATAAAACATAATAAAACAAGGAACATTTTTTTCATAGCAATAAGATAATAGCAATTATAAACGCTATTTCCAATGTTTTTTTAATAAAAAATACGCAGATATTCAATCTGCGTATTACATTAAAAAACCAAGCTTTTATTGGTATTGTTTTTCTTGTGTTGATTGCAACATAACCGCTTTATATTTTTTATAATTTTTGACATAATCTGCAACATTGAACATAAAACCTGTATCAAGCATAGCGTGTTCTTGCAAAATATTCAAAATTTCTTGTCCTATACTTTTAGCTTTTATTTCTAATGATTCTTGGGACATAGAATTGTTTTTTGCTGAATCGTATTGTCTGGCTAACATTATGATTTTTTCAATTTCTTGTTTGTTCAAAGAATTGCATACAAAATCACAAAATTCTTTTAATGCATTTTCGTCTTTCTTTAAAATTTTTAGACCCGACAATTCAGGATAATTTTTTATTGCCCAATCTGCGTATGTATCTGCAATTTTTTTCATATGATTGCGTGTTTCTTTTGGTACGGATACCAAAGAAAAATAAACCATATACAAACACAATATAACCAATAAAGCACTTAAAGAATAATTTTTAACTGTCTGACGAACAATAGATTCTGTTGTAGATCTGTGTTTGGTTTTATTGTTTGCGTTTGCGACAGCAAAAACGGATGTCGCCAAAATAATCAAACCAAACAAGCCTGTACCAACATAGTAAGGACGCATATATCTTGAAAAAACTTTGTTTTTAGCCATTGTAAAAACCTTTGTTTGTTGTTCTTATAAAAATTATAGCTTGAAAATATATGTTGTCAATATTTTTTCTTGACAATATTTGTGTTTGTATTATTTTTATATTGCATAACAAAAGGGTGTAATTTTGAAAAATAACATAAAAAATAGAATTAAAACATTACCTATTAAAGGCATGATTGCTGCAATGTCTTTATTGCCAATTGCAAAATCATCTGCAAAAACAAATTACCAATTAAAACCAGATAATAAATATACTTTGGTTGTAAAAGGGGGACCTACATTTGTATTGCCATCATATATCATAAACAGCAATATCAAAGGTAACGATATGTCTGGATTTAATGGTGGTGGTTTTATTGAAGTTGGTGCAGCCAGATGGTTGGGTGAACAAGGTTATACCGGAAAAGCAGAGTTTTTAGTGGATTTCACAGGTCGTATAGATATTATGCATATGAATTCAAAAGCATCTGCTGTTTATGATGCAAGAAATGTTCATAATGATCAAAATTATTCAGCGGCAGATGTAAACCCAAGAAATGTAAATGATTTGATTGCATCATTAAATGTGGCTACTGGATTTGGTGGACATGGTGTTAGTATCGGTGCAAATGCTGGACTTGGGTGGCATTTTGATAATGGTGGAAATTTTGGACCTGTTTGTATTTTTGGCACAGGGCTTGGTGTCAGATTAAATGATCATATGCAATTAAAAGCAAATTATCGTTTTTATTTCTTTCCTTTTGAAAATCTTGGGTCTAATACATTTAAACCAACAACAGTAAGATTGCGTAATCTGGTTGAATTAGGTTTTGTGTATAAAATTCAAGGTGTACAAAAAAGCAGATAATTGCAAAGATTTATGTTGTGAAACCCGAACGAAAGTTCGGGTTTTTGTTTTGTTAAATATGTTTTTTTATGGTATAATATTAACATCGCAGAAAGGATTTTTTATGTCAGAATCAAGAGTTTCAAATAATGGTGAATTATTGCGTATGTTTATGCAATGGTTAGAGAAACGTTTTGATAAACAAAAAGATGTTGTTGAAAATCGTAGATTTAATCGTGCTGAAAATATTTATATGCATCAAGCAGAAACAAATTCAGAAAAACTTAAATATTATGCGTCGCAATTGTTGAGTGGCGGACGTATGGGTACAATAAAATTAATAGAATACATAACAGAACTGACAAATATAGGCTTGGTAGATAGTGCACTTTTGCGTAAATTAGAAGAAGTTTATAAAAACGCAAATAATGATGAAAAGAAAATTGTTCAATGGATGAAAAAGCATCCTGCCACTTGGGCTTATTTGTCATATTATCTGACAATTGCTTTGATTGGAACGATAACTTGGGGTGGTGTGAAAATCAATAATTATGTGAAAGGGAAAGAAAAAGAAAAAAAAGAAATAGTTGTAAATCCAGAATCAGAAAAATACGAATCCGAAGAAATCGTAAGAAAAAATGTAGAATTGTTCGAAAAAACACGCAGTAAGATGAAGTTTTCTTTGGCTTTTGGTGAAAATTATTATCCATATGTTTATTTTTGTGGAAAAGCATGGACCACAGGACACGGCCTTACGGTTTTATATGGTGCAGATGGCACAGCGAAAAAAGTTACTAAAAATACAAAACCTGTGACATTGGAAGAATCAGATGTTTATAAGGGACGCTATTTAACACGAGAAGTTTTGCCAGATGTAAAAAATTTAGTAAAAGTACCACTTGATGAAAAAACATTATTGGCTGTGTGTGTGTTAAGATATTGTATCGGACATAAAAATTTTGCAGAATCAAATTTTCTAAAACAATTGAATAGCGGAAAAAAAGGTGCTGAATTAGCAAAAACTCTGACTGGGTGGCGCCAGCAATCGGGCGTACTGCAAAGATGTTATTTTTTTGCCGCGCTTATGTGTGATAAAATAACATTTGATGATTTATTAGATTTGCGTGCAGAAGGATGTTATAACCTGAAATTGACAGATATAGTTGTTTGTTCTGATGGAACCCCAAAGACAGATGAAAAAAATTTTTACGAATGGGATTTTACCAAGATTCAAAAAAATCTTGAAACAGCAAAACAGTCTCGTTCAGTTAAACTGGTAATTCCACCGGCAGCAAAAGGGAGAAAAAATCGAACAGTTGTGGTTAATTGTAAATTGGTCAAACAGATTGTCCCAGATTATATATGGGAAGAAGTATCTGGTAAAAAGAAAACAGAACAAGGAATAATTGATAAAAAAACTGCTTTTGCAAATGGTGAGATATTGATACAAAATAAAACATTTGATATGACACCGTTGTTCGTTTCATCTGACAAAGAATATGATGTATAAAAAACACCCACACTTGTGGGTGCTCTTTTATCTTTCGTTATCCATAACATTTTGTACAGAAACAGAGTTATACATTTGACGAATATTATTCATAAATGATTGGTACCAATCGTGTTCTGGTAATTTTTTACGCCATGTTTCATATGTAGAAGATAAAATTGTTGCATTTTTCTTTAATGTTTCTGCAAGATATGGATCGTAATCAGCGATTTGTTTAATAGATTCAAAATATGCCAATTCTTTTTTATATTCTTGAATTCTTTGTTTGATTTCTGCTTTTTGTTTTTGTTTTACTTCTTCTGGAATTGGGTATGTATCAACATATTTTAAGTCTTCGGTTTTTTGTCTTATGCCTGATTCTATCCAAAATTTACTGCTTTTTATAGATGACATAAAAAACTTTTCATATAATTTCATAAAATCGAGAGGCTTGTTTTCAATCAGATTTTTTATTATTTCACACATCACAGGATTATATTTAATATGTTTAGCCATAAAAACAATTAATTCTTCGCAATCAGGCGCTTTCAATATGCCATATTTATCAAAACCGCCATCAAAACAAGTTTTTGCATAACCCCAGAAATTTTCCATTTCTGCATACAGAGAACCGGAATGTCCTTTGTTTGATGCGGTTGCATGCAACCCCATATTGACAGCGGTTTCTGCAATTGCGGTGTTTGCAGATGAACCGTCTGATAATTTATCTGATTCACGAAATCCCATTTTTTCCATGCTCATACGGACAACAGCATCACGCAGAAAATGTGATAATATATCAAAACGGCTTTCTTCGAACAGACCGCGCAAAAATGCCTTTTTGTCTTTGGCAGATTCGTACATTTTTTTAACGCGTTCGTCGCCGTAAAATTCGTGTTCTATTTCATAATCTTTTAAATCGCCATTTTTGTATTTATTATATGTTTCCAGTTCTTCTGGATTTAACATTGATAAAATAGTCTGAATTTCTTCTTCTGTAAAATTGTCGCGTTTATATGTTGCGCCATGTTCGTTTATTGAATATAAAACATCATTTGATGGTTGAATAACAAATGTCTTGTCTGATAAAACCAAACCTGTATTTGGATTGACAGACCAATATGTATCAACCCCAGAAACCTGGGCAGGATTTCCGTTTGCTTTCACTATGTCTGTATATGGTGTTAAAATAACGATAGGGCTGTCGTCCCAATTTCCCATCATATGACCGCGTACAACATGATTAAATGTTGTATGAACCGTGTTTCGTGGCACTTCAAAATTCGTAGCCATTGCAGTTGATGGAATATACATTGTGCCATCTTTATTGCGACTCGGTAAATATTTTGTTGCATGAACAACACACCAGTTTTCAGACTTTGCCATATAGTTTTCGCCAGCATAATCAATTATGGCCGCATAGGCTTTTTTAAACGCTTCTGCCTTTGACATAATAAAATCTCCTCGTCGGTGTTATTTTATCATAATTTGGTAAAAAATACTAACAATAATTAATATTTGTTCAGGCAAGATAAAAAAATAAAACACCGCACGGGGCGGTGTTTTCTTATTGTGGCGGAGACGAAGTATTCCCTTGGCATAAAATGCCTGCGGGGCAACCGTAACGATTACACGGCACATGGTTTGTGTAATCTACTTGTTGTCGAACCTAGCAACTGCGTTGCGAATGGTTCAAATCTGCCTTGCGTTTGTCGACAATAAAAAAACACCGCACGGGGCGGTGTTTTCTTATTGTGGCGGAGACGAAGGGATTCGAACCCTTGATACCCTTGCGAGTATACCACATTTCCAATGTGGCGCACTAGACCAACTATGCGACGTCTCC
>AUXO012719293.1_pt1 | contig 14007 bp, 12 predicted proteins | sample 768731 | NCBI WGS metagenome assembly AUXO01 (sample SAMN02715735, study PRJNA202380) | gut metagenome | biome: sheep rumen | host: Ovis aries | place: New Zealand: Palmerston North | reverse complement strand
TATCCATATTATCCAGCCTATCACCCCTTCTGTTATCATTTTGTTATCAGCTTTGATAACAGAACCGGAGATTTCTGTGCGTCTGCCTTTTCTTCACTTCTTTGTAGATGCATTTACTTGGTCTAGGACATAATTGATAAAATCCTTATCCTGCTTCTTCAAATCCGCCGTGTTGGCATAAACAAATGCTGGGCAAAAATCAAGAAAACTATCCAAAATGGGAATCTGGAGTATGTTTTCAAAAGGCGTACTATCACTGATGATCGGCGCAGCAATCATTACTCCCTCGTTTTGATTGATCATCTCCAAAAAGAGTATGGGATCAGAGCCGCGTTGTATGATATTTAATTGTTTTCCCGATTCAGCAAGATGCTGATTCACCAATCTTTCCAACGCCATTCGCTGATTCAGAGCAAAAAAACGCTCGTCAATGATATCCGTAAAGCGCAGACTTTTTTTCCTCGCCAGCCGATGATCCTTGTGCAGGATCAAATTTCTGTGAAATGACGTGATTGGAACAGATTGATATTGTTTAAACTGTTCTGCGTCCATATCAGAGACTATCCAGAATCGGCCTTTGTCGCCCGGTATAGTTTCAGATAACTCGTTTTCATTCAATTCTGAAATGTTCAGTAAATAATGCGGATGTTTTCTGCTAAAGCCTGTGATGATGTCTGGGCCAAGCGAATCAAACACATACGGAGTTATTGAAAAAACAATCTCACCAGCATCAGCAGTCAGCTCTCTATGCAGTTCATGCACAGCGTTATCATAATCATCCAGGATGGGTGCAAAACGTTCAAACACTTTCTGTCCGAAGTCCGTCAACGTGATTCCTTTTTTGGACCTCGTGAACAAAGCCGCGCCTAGTTCGTTCTCTAGTTTTTTCATTCTTGCCGAAAGCGCTTGCTGGGAGACAAAGATGGATCTCGCTGCGTCGGTGATCGATCCGTATCGGCAGATTTTAATAAAACACTGAAAATCAATAAACTCCATGTGATATACCTCTGAGAGAATTGTAACACGCCAAACGCACAAACGCAAGTTGTGTGTGTACAAAAAAAAGGTGTTTTACACAATACCTCTTGCATGATATTCAATGTACCGTAAAACGTTTTACAAATGATTCTATGAAAGAAGCTCTATTATGAAGAAAAAACTCTCTTTACTCTTAATTGTCATCACACTATTATCTGCTTTTCCTGTCAATACCCTTGCTGCAAGCAGCAGTTCCAGCAAAGAAATTGTTTCTGAAGAGCAGGTAAATGCAATTGACAAGCTTTACCTTATGCGAGAAGAATTAGCATCGGATTACAAGAAAAATGCCGAAAAAATCGCCATGATTGATAAGGAGATTCTTAACCTCGGTGCTATTGAAGTATCAGACAAATATGTTATGTCAAAAAACTATAGTAATTCCAACGTACCTTCCGACAGAGCCGAATTGCCGACAAACTATGGTGTTAAATGGACAAGCTATCGTCAGCGAATGAATGTTAACGGGTCAATGTTCGAATTGCAAATAATCACCGGCGTTCCAAACACGGCGGACAGCCCGCTATTATCTCATTCTTTAACATTTAATAAAACACCTGATGCATCATATCAGGCAATATGTGAACTAGTTTATAGCCTTGTTGCCCCTAAAGCTGAAAAAGTGCCAAGCATTTCAAAAATCATTACTGTTGCAGAGATAGCCAAAAAGGCATATAATCTAGTTACAGTCGGTAATTCTGAAACTGTTTATGGAGTGAATTGTTCTGCAAATACTGCTGTAACCTCGACAATTCGATTTGGTTACGTTAAATTTGATGGAAGTGCAGACTCTAGGCAAATATGGATGTACATGGGGAATTCTTCCCGGTGTGAAACAGATTTTACAATTGGATATAATAAGCGGAACACCAATGGATCATATACTGCAACGAATTTACATCAGAAGGTAGTATATACTATTCAGTCTGCAGGATATACAGACTATTATACTATGTGCTGGAGCTTCTATAAATATAGAACAGATGGAACTGTATTTGAAGCAGATCACTTTGTTCATTACTGCACTCTTAATTATGAAGTTAAAAAGAATGGAACATATACCTCCATTACAAATGGCAGGATTAAATTACCGGTAATTTAATTGTTTTGCGAGGGAAAATAATGAATAACAGTAAAAAAAACATATGGGTTGCGGGTGCAGTTATTCTGTTTATTTTCTGTATATATCTTTTGACCTTTAAATCAGAAGGGTACCATACTTTCCTTCATTGGCGCATTTTTAATCTCAATGGTAATTGTTTCGTTTACGATAACCTAAACAACGCGTTTCTGGACGACACATCAATTCATATCCACCTCTGTCGTTCAACGATAAGCGGAGATAACCTTAACAAAGGAACATTTGTGATTGATGATTATTTAGATGTAACATCACTAAATAAAAATGCTTCGGAAGGTACTTTTTATTCGCAAGGAACAGTCCTTGATTTTTTAAGTGGTCCGCCCAGGCTATATTCCAGCATTACCCTTTATAAAAACCTTGGAGGGTTGGAACAAACAATCCAAACTGAAACAGTCCTGCCAGTAGCGTATCTACAATACAACCAAAAAGAAAGAACCGCCGTGGTGAATCTTTCGTACGGAGAGCAATTTGACGAAGACATCCGGTATGTGATACTTTACGGATTTACAGATCATGAATCTGCACAAATGTATATAGAAAAATCTCATTCCTGAACAATAAGATACAACAATTCCAACACGTTGAACGCGTTGGAATTGTTGCATTATCAGCTTCCAATATATTGATAATTAGAATCAGCGTTTGTTTCTGTAAGCAAAAAACGTGCTTCCTGGCATCTGAAAAATCTCCTTATGAAGTGAGGATTTGCTGCATCTGTGCTTCATACCCACCGCATCCCAGAGCTATTGATGACAGCATGATATGTGGAGATCCACATTCTTTTATGATAGGGTCCTCATATTTCTCCCTCATCAACTTCTATTTATCATCCTCAAAAGTATAATCTGTATATGGAGAAACGAATCCGATTGCCTTTAATATAGCGTCTTTCAACGTCTTTTCAAAAACTGCTTTTCCTATCCGCGTCTCGTACTCTCTTCCTCCTTCATATGTCTTAACAAAAATAGCCTCATATACTTCCTTGATTTTCTGGCTTTCTGAGACTAGTGTTTTGCCTTCCATTTTGGTATATGACTCATTATCGTTCAAAAGAGAATTTGTCACCCAATTGCTTACAGCTTCCGACGTAAGAACGTTCTCGAGCCATTTAGCACTCTTACCTGTTATGAATTCATCATACTCATTAGAATTCGTCATCTTAAGTCCTATGGCTACGGGAACAATAACGCAGAAAGCTATTAAATTTGATGTTCCATCATCACGAGACCAAAATCGCTGTTTTTCATATGCACTCCCATCGGTATACTTATATGCTGCTATCTTGGACATCTGTAAAAATCTTGCGATCTCTCTCATCCCGAGATTCATTTGTCTGATTACTTCTGCACAAACTGTTTCACGCATATTCCTATGACCGTATAAGCCTAAGTTTGAAACATATTTATTCATATCTATCGGGGGAATTTCCATCCTAATGTCGAAAAACCTGTCCATATATCTGCAAGCATCAAATCTTTCACCATAATAGTTTCTTACGGTGTTTTCTAATTCTCCAAAATTTACTGAGAAAACAAACGTGACGCATTCCGATGCATAATAATGTTTAATTCTCTCTAACAATTTCACAGCATACGTCGGTTTACACCTATCCAATTCATCGATAAAAACAATTAAGCGATTACCCCTCTCGGGCAAAAAAGAGTTTAAAAAGTTCTCTATAATCACATCCAATTCTTCGTTGTCTTTTTGCTCTTCAAAGAAATCTTTGCCCTTTATATGCTTAACCAAATCCCCTAAATTACGATTACTCAACGCTTCCGCAATAGATGCTACTATTGCAGACCAGTCCTTTTTATTCTTGATATCTGTGTTGTTATAGTTTTCTTTCATGATTTCGTACAACAACGATAGAATAGGATCCTCTTCATCATCATGCTGCCAGGCATCATAATAAGCAGTAACTATTGGAGGAACATTCTGTAAATCTAGTTTTGCAACTTTTGTAAAACAATCTCTTATCTTTTCCATCCCATTCATTGAATAAAACGGAACGTTGGGATTCAATGAATCAAGAACCATTTTTGTCTGCCTAACAAAAAAAGTTTTTCCCGTCCCCCATTTCCCATCAACTCCCAAAGACAATGGCCCTTCTATATTAAATAAAAGTTTTGTAAAAGCACAAACGTCCGCTGAACGTCCAATACTATCATTCAAGAACGTATTTATTAAGTTTTCAACAGTTGGCTTTAATTCAAAAGATCTCATCTGATACCTCCAATAATCTTTTATTCTATAGCGCTTAACAGAATGCCAGCCACTTCCATAACATTCGGGAAAACTGAGATGGTTTTTCGTTTTCTGCTCGGTTTTGCTTAATACTGACGGTTTCTGTAAGCAAAAAACGTGCTTCCTGGCATCTGAAAAACCTCCTTATGGAGTGAGGATTTGCTGCATCTGTGCTTCATACCCACCGCATCCCTCGCGGTACAACTTACCAAAACATAGCTAATTCATCAAATCCTTCTCTAATCAATCGCTGAATGCTTGATAAACAATCTGATCTTCTATTGAAAAGAGGGTATACATTCGACTGAGCCCATTGGATTTTGGCATAAACACTCGAATACTTTGCGTTGGAAGATAGCCTGCATTAATCTTTTTTCTCAATAATGTTATATTCTTCTCTCTTGCCATGCCATAAATGGTATATGTTTCCCGGAAAAAATTCTTATATGTACTCTCTGGATTGGTCAACAAGCGATTATATGCAAGAGCCAGGTTTGATTGCTTAGCAACGTTAACTATCGTATACAATTGGGGCCAACCTTTCATTGTTTTAGGGATAACGTACTCTTTCCTCAAAGTATAGTTTATTCAACCGATCGCATTGAAGATGTCAAGGAGTTATTCATGATTCGTCATTTTGCTGCTCCTCTGTTTCTTGAGCCCGAACTCCATTCATAATCTTCTTTTCAATTTCTCCCTACAGTTCAGGAGAACTCAATGCACCACCTAAAACACTGTTAAACACCCCTGTCAATATATTTCCTGCAACATTGTATTTAGTAGCATTCTCAAGTTCTTGTTCTTTACAAATCAACTCGTTTTCATGCCCCTTTTGAATAAGTTCTAATTTATACTGATGATCTTTTTCTTTTGCGTCCATCTCCAAACGATGTTTTTCTTGTATGGCATTTATATCTACCTTGTGCTGTTCCATTAGTTTTTCGAGGTCATGTTTATTGGCCAATTGCATTTTTTCTATTTCAGACTTAGTCTGATGTTTTGCCAAAACAAAACTGAGAACAGAACTTATTATCGCAGGTACACAAGCAATTAAAAGTGTTTTGCTGGTTTCCATATCTCTATTCTCCTAATCAACGATCTGAGCAATTGCATTGGACAGTGCTCTTCTAAATTTTGCCTTCATTCAACTCGTCTTTATCGCATACAACAATTCCAACGCGTTGAACGCGTTGGAATTGTTGCATTATCGTTTTCCAACATATTGATATTTAGCATAGTGGCCCTTGTTAACCAGTTCCAATTCTCCTTGTGCAACTAGTTTTTTCAACAAAGTGTATGCTTTCGAAGGGCTCACATGCAACAACTGAACGACATCGGCTCTGGATAGGAAATCTGTATTCTTTGCCAGATTAATAATCAGTTCCGGATACCGTGTTTCATCAATATCAACTTGCCTGACGTAGCCAATCTTTCCCGCCTGCGTCCGGTATACCTTTGGTGACAGAATGTAAGTCCTGTTTTTTCCGTTTCCGAAGCTTTCAACTATTCCAGCTTCAATCGACGTGTCCAAAATCCCTTTAATTGCCGTTTCTGAGACATTGATTGCTGCAGCAATCTGGCTTACCGTAGATTTCGGGATATCTTTTAGTGTGTTCAGCACCAATAAAGTATTAAGCGAAAGAGGCCGTCCAAGTCGATTCTGCTCATTAGCCACCAGTTGGGCAATCTGTCGATCCGGTTTGCTGCGCTGAATAAACAGAGAGACCGTTACCGATGTGCTTGCTGAATAATCCGGCAAGGGTTTTCCAAAGATCAAAGAGCCTTCATAAATCCTGTCGATACCTCTTCCTGTTCTCTCCGCAAGCCCTATACGCTTCAAAGCATCTGCCAGCTGGGGATTTCTGCCATGAGGTTCAGCAGTCAAGAGATTGTTTATAGAAACACCTTCAATAAATCCTCCTGGATTAGCAATAGTCAGCCCCTCGTCACTGATCGTCACTCTGACACGGCCCATTCTTGAATAGTCCCGATGACTGAATGCATTGACCAGGGCTTCTCTTATTGCCCGTTTATCAAACTCCGGAATCGAAAGCCGGAACAATCCCATTTCGATTTCCTGTTCCGGATTACGGGCTTCAAGACTATTATTCAACCGCTCTATGGTCTGGAGCAAAGGGAGAACAAAGTCATCATTGTTCCTTACTTCTGTTCCTTCCAAAACCTGAAATGCTGCTGCATGTGTGGGAACATATCGCTTAATTGCATCGACTTTACCTATCAGAAGAATACCTACGATTGTCGGATATAACGTGCCGTTCTGTTCCCGAACAAGCCCCAGCGCCTTAAATAAATCTTCATCAGCGAGATCCAGAAGGTTTTTTTCTCCATTGTAAGAAGCAATCAACTGTCGAAGCCGCTCCACCTCTATGGGATCAAAATCTTCAATACTGCCTTGGACCAAGGGCATTGCAGAATAATCCAAAAGTCGAAGATCCGATAACCTTGTCGCAAAGGTTGTCGGATACATGGGAACATTTTCGGGTTCTCCATTTGCTTTGAGTTGTCTGTGCAGCGTTTTCCCTGATACAGTGGCGGTAATCCCACTATATGATTTGGGTACAGAAATCTTTAGCACAGGAAAAATGTCCTCAATAATTTCTGCTCTGACAGATACTGGGGGCACCGTATTATTTGCAATAAAAGCACTTACCGTTGTACTATTTTCATGCGCTTTATGGACCCCTGTAACTTCTCCATTGTCCTCAATGCCAAGGTAAAGTTCTCCCCCCTCTGTATTGGCAAAGGCTACCACGGCTTCAAAGATCTCAGAATCTGAGAGTTTCTTAAGGTCGCTTTTAAATTCAATGGTTAATGATTCTTTCTTCGGCAGCATTATCTCACCTCCGAACACACTTTAACACAAATGCGCGTTGCAGTCAATAGCCCCCAACGCATTTAACGCGTTGGGGGCTGGCTTTTTGCATTGAGCAGTCTAAGAAGTAAGTTCTTTTTTCGACGTTCTCAGTTCTTTTAGTTGGAGATATCTTTTAACGAATATCAAAACTTGTAGCAAGCCAAAATTCTTTTATTGTTTCAACAGTTCCGTTATCGTTTGCCTCGACATAGCAATGCTTAAGAATACGATAAGTGCCTGCAGGCAATTCTCCCCAAAAAGCACTCCAATTCGTGGTATATTGCATAACTTCTCCTGCGTTACACCCAAAAAGATCCAAGGTTCTCGGTATTGTTGTCCAGTCCTTGCCCGCAAAAGTGAAATAGTACCACTTATTCCCCTTCTGTATTTCAAGAATGAAGTCATCTTCTCCGCCGAAAGCCACTACTGTCTCACTGTTATTTACAATTTGATAACTGATTTCCGATGGTGAAACAGAAGACACTGTAAGGAAGATATCTGAATCTTCATAAACCTTACGAGAATCAGCACCTTTTAGCCGCGGTTGGTTAACGGATCCGCAGGCGCACAAAACAGACAGAATAATGGCTGCCAGTATTATTCGTTTTTTCATGGCATTATTCCCCTGTGTTCACAACAAAGCCCGTGGAATTGCATATCAAGGCCTGCGGTGTAAAATACATCGTGGTGCACACTCCTTGGGAATTCTTTATTCCTCCTGATTGAATTCCGCACCACAAGTCTTCATAATTAGTTAACCGGACATAAGGTCCACCACTATCGCCATTTTTTGCCCCGTTATAAGTAGTAACAACTTCCGTCATCCCTGTTACGGTCCGCGGATTAGTAGTATTGGAATCATATACTACCGTAACATTAGTATAACTTACATTTCCCGTTCCCATCCCTGTCACCCTTCCATATCTGCACACCTCTGTCCCTCCGGTTGGAGATGAAGATCCGTCAATGGCCGAAAAAAGGCTGGATGTTGTCTTCCACATCGCTGTTGTTTCAAAACTGTTGTTTACCACCCAGCAGATTGCATAATCTCCAATTGTGCTATATGTGGAATTAAGAGGAAACATTCTAAACTTAACATTGCCAAACACTGCGCCTGTGCTATTATTATATTTAATGTCCTGGTTAAGTGCTGTACACGTATGTCCGGCAGTAACAAATGCACCATATCCTGCATATATGCCGCACACGCCAAGAGTAAACGGTGTAGTTGAATAACTTAGATTAACGATTGTATCACCGCCATAAATGTATGTCGTCGTTGTTTGCGGAGGATTATCCTGTCCAACAACATTCACCGCTATATGGGGGCAGCGATTTTGGGCTATCCACTTAATCTCACTTACCGATTCATGATTAGAAGTCAATCTGATGCCATTATTGACAACGTCGACGCAATAACTAAAAACCGGTATATTCATTTGAATCAATTCTTTAGCAATTTCATCAACAACCGCTTGTAATTCATTTCTCGAATAAGGCACGCTGATCAGTTGGACGTACTTTGCTTCATCTTCCACCAACGAGATATAATACTCTTCACTGTTCTCATTTAAATCTTTTACATAGACCTTCAAGATCTGTCCGTCAACATAAGTGCCCGCAAAATCATCCGGATATATACACATTCCGTCTTTGCCCCAAGAAAACGAATCAACAATTTTATCATTTGCTCTCACAGCATGTTCCTGCATTATGGAATGCATTCTCATTTCTGCTACAATATTATTCTGGTTATTGTCTGCAGCAGCACTCGTTCCAGCGCCTACCATTGTAAACACTAATAATAAAACGAGCAAATATGATTGCATTCTTTTTTTCATATTACACCTCCGTTTCCAACTTTCATTCAAAGGCTAACAAGCAATTTTGTAGTGGTTTTTATACCATATGCTTACTCACTAACTATCCAGTTCTTTGGCCGTCTCTTTCATCCTGTAGGCACCAGGTTTATGTAACCCAAGCTGGTGTGAAGTCTTCTCCGGCTTTAAAAATCTCTTCAAATTAATCCTCCTTCGATTTGCCACAGCCGGCCAGTAACAAACAAATGAAGACTGTAAGTATTAACTAAGAGATCTCCGGTTTCGTTCCTTTCGCTATGCTCTTTTTTTACGGAAATCGACACTTAACCATACTTTTCAGCATCTTCGACACAATTCTCTGTTTTCAACTTAGTTTCAGTTTCTTAGCCCATTGAAATCACCTTCTCTACACAGTTCGCGTCAGCAGGTTGCTGTCTCGGAAATATCCGAAAACGCCACCTCCTCCATTCGTTGCCGTGATTTGTTTTCCCATCTGCATATTTTCACATATCAGATTGTCTGGATAGCCTCCTCTTCTTGTATAACTGTAATATTCTCTTATTCCACTTCTCAATCAAGATCAAATTCTGCACACAATCAGCAAGAGGTTCCATCAACATATCGATTGTTAACAAGACTTACCTGATTCCGTTTAGGAATACTGTTCGTAATCCCTTTGATTCCTTAATCTATCCTTGTTATCCAGCCTATTCCACAATATGCCCATCAACTAAACGAATAATTCTCGGGCACCTACTTGCAACAATTGGATCATGAGTTGCAATAATAATAGCTATTCCTTCTGTGTTCAGTTTCTCTAATATATTCATAATGGAAAGACTTGTTTCGGAATCAAGCGCACCTGTCGGTTCATCTGCCAGCAACAGTTTAGTATTCATAACGATAGCGCGTGCTATTGCCACACGCTGTTGTTGCCCTCCACTTAAGTGCCCAACTTTTTCATTTATCTTTTCTTCCAGTTGAACCCTCTGAAGCGCCTGGATTGCTCTTTCTTTTGCTTCTTTCCTACCTATCCCTGCAATCAGCAAAGGAATTTCAACATTTTTATATGCTGTTAAGGAAGAAATTAAGCCATAATCTTGCATGACAAAACTGATCTTTTGGTTCCTTATAGCCGCTTTTGTTTTCTCGGAATAATCGTTAACATCCTTTCCCTCAAAATAGTATTCCCCTGTATCAGCATTTTCCAAAAAGGAGAGGATATATAACAGTGTTGATTTTCCTGAGCCGGAAGGCCCAGTGATAGCAATCATTTCACCTTCACTTACTTGTAGAGAAATATCGTTCAGAGCCTTAACCTGATTCTCTTTTTGTTTGTTGTAGGTTTTACAAATATTCTGTAGTTTGATCATCTCTTGTTTTCATGTCTCCTTATATATTTCTGACGCAGAGTGTTGTTTTTGTGAAATATAATTAAGCACACCTACAACGATAAGGACAAGAAAATAGCATATAGCTACTGCAATCAATACACCTATGGTGTATCCTTGACTTCCCTGAATACTTAAGGCGCTTGCTATTGGTTTTGCCAATAAAACGCCTATAATAATCCATGGTGCAGAAATAATAATAGTAAACGCCATATGCAGTTTTGTTATCCCGCCGCGCGTTAGACCCGCTTGATAAAGAATCATATCTGTTCTCTTCTGGTTCTGTCTGCTTATTAGCAATGTTCCAAAAACATTAACTGCAAGAAATATTAACAGAATAATCAGAAATCTAAGAAGGCCTGATTCATTGCTCAAAAGCATTTCTTCATAACTTGAATGAACAATTGATCGATAGCTTTCAAAAACAGCCAAACGACCATACTTTTTTTCAAGTTCTGTCAAAACATCTGTCACTTCGTATCCATCTGAAATCTGCAGCAGCGCAACCGTATCATCTAAATAAGTATTATCATTTTTCCCTGCTTTTGCCAGTAAACAGATATAATCATTACGATTCGTTGAAGAAGAGATATTATCTATGGTTCGAAAACTTGAATTGTTGGCAATTAAAGCCGGGAAAGAAATGTTGCGTTTCAAAAACGCTTTTGGGTATACTGCTACATTAATATCTTTTTTTTCTATCTTTATATGAGAAGAAACAATTGTCAGCTCTATTTTCTGACCTAGCACAATTATATTTTCAGCATTGTTGCTACAGATTGCCATCGGTGCCTCAGTGGAAAACACAAGTGTGGCATCGTTTCCCTTGGTTGATACAGTCAACGAATCAAAAAGATTCGGCGAAAGGAAGAACAAATATGCCCTTTCTCCAGAGGGTAAAGCACAATAATACGAGCCTGTAAAGAATACATCTTCAATTGCTTCTGAGGCAGCTAATTCCTGAAAATCCAGTTTTTCCGGCGCTTCATAGGCTCTTGTGGCATAAATCATGCGTTCTACATTCGGCAGAGTCTTTTTAAGTCCTTTTTCAGTTAGAACAATATGAAGCAAAGGAGCAACTGTTGCGCCTAGAAGAGCTGTAACAAGAACAATAATAATTGCCAGCAACATATGCTGAAGAGCTCCGTGAATAGAAAAAACTGTCAGCAACTTAATTCTGTTGATGATATGTCGTGCTATACTTTTCATTCTGACACCCTGTTCCTTTTTGCCACCCGCAGTATGCTCCTTATATTGACGGCATATACACAGAAAAGTAATATACATGGGCTTACCAGCAAATAAAGGATCGGAGGATAATTCTCGATTCTCAAGAAAGAAAGTGCCGGGGAAAGCAACGCTTGCAGCAAGAGTGCAACCCCCTGCCCCATAAAGACTAAAGCGACTAGCAAGAAGAATGTTTGTGTGCAAGTGTTCACTAAGGACATTCCACAGACTCTTAATGTTGAATATACTTTTTTGTTTCTTTCAAGCCATAAGGAAAATGCTGATGACAAAGAGGCCCAAATCAAAAGAGAAAAAACAATGCCAACCAATGACATTTCAGAAAGACGTTTCATCCGAAAATGTTCAGATTCAAAGTCACTCGTCGTGACAACTGTTCCGGGAAACATCTCCTGTATTTCTTTTGTCATCTTAATTCTTTCGCGAGTAGTATAGCCTGTGACATATACGTAAATCACTTCTGCAGGGTGATTCCGTTTTAAAAAAGCATGATAAGGAAGAATTTCAACAGCCGGATCTTCATGTGGTCTGACATGAGAGAAAATCTTTACTGGCAGTTCTGCAACAGTCAGGTTCTGCGTGATGATCCAGCCAGTCCCTATCACGCTATACTCAAAGTCTTCGACAACATATTGTTTTTTTTCATTAACCTCAGAAAGCAAATTGTTACTAAGATAGATTAGACCTTCCTCGTTTCCCATTATTTCCTCTTGCGAAAAGAAACGTCCCGATACATGAGGAAACCATAATGCACAATTATTTGTTCCCGACCAACCAATCAGCATATGATACGGGTCATATTCACTTAAATATAAAATTTCACAAATTCGATAATCCGTTTTCTCTGTAAAATAACTATATAAATCAAGTTTCTCTAGTTTGTGGTTTATATCCGTTATGGCAATCGTATTCTTTTGACTGTCACTAATTGCGTATCCGTAATCAGTTTCTCCGAATCCCACCAACAGATTTAAGCAAAAAAAACCTGCTGCGAAAATGCAAATTAGAAGAACAGTTGCGCTTAATGAGTTCTCCCACATCATTTTGCATCGAAGAAAGAATAAACGCATTTTCGTTATACCTCTTAATATATCTCTACATTCTAACAGCAGTTACACGAATTAATACTTCTATCATCATGCCTTGAATCAACAGAATAATGCCTGGTTGCAAAAGCTTCCCTTGGCATTTATCTGTCATATAGCAAGGAGATCATTTTTGCAGACGATTACACCATATAATAATAGGTGCTGACAATTTCAAAAAATGTTTTTTACAGGAGAAGCCTCAAGCCATCCACACTTTAAAGTGTGGATGGCCTGAATAGCATAAAACAAATTAATGGCTAACACCTCATATGATCTTTTCTGTAATTAAATTAATACTCTTCGTATGTCGATGTGCCATATCCCTCACCTGGACGAAGGACTCCATTATCATTCCATTGTGTAATATGGCGGTCTACAATAAACACCACCTCTTCCCCCGTTCTGCACCGTGAGATATATTTTGCTTCCGCGTAATTCATATTTGGCTTGGAGATATCCTTGGAGATTGAATCAATATCGTATCCGATAGTATAGACCATTGAGGTTTGCGACGGATACCAATAATGAGTATTCCCCGAAGTATACTGTACATGTATTTGTACAGACAAATAGTTATCAATCGGATTGCATGTGCATCTATCCATCGAAGCCGTTGCTTTGTCATCCATAAGTCCAAGCAAAACTCGCTCAACTTTAAGTTTTGCGTTTTGCCAAGGATGATTGCACGCCAATGCTGTCACTCCAATTGACAGAACTGCAAAAAGCATACACAAAATGAACGTTTTCTTTCTTTTCATTTTTCCACCTTTCCGTAAGGCACAAGACCTTCCACGTATGAACGTAATAACATTTATTTTTGAATGAAACCTCAAACAATTCTGTGACGCAGCAAAACCACTACCACGTCTATGTCTGCTTTCTGATTTTTGGCTCTAGCCCCCTTCTTTTATGATATTCATTGTTTTCCGCCCTTTTTGTATAACAGCTGTTGACGTCTCTCCTTCGTCTTGCAAGGCCGTCACCCTTATTCGAACCCATTTGTTACGAAGTCTCTTTTTTTGTCAACGAATCAGCATACGAGACAGTCTTTTTGTTGACTAAAGCATAATATACGCCAAACGCCTTGTCAACAAATATTTTTAATTTAAGGTATTTACATTTTTCTTAACCTGATATATATATATATATATATATGGTGGTT
>AUXO017866202.1_pt1 | contig 14008 bp, 11 predicted proteins | sample 768731 | NCBI WGS metagenome assembly AUXO01 (sample SAMN02715735, study PRJNA202380) | gut metagenome | biome: sheep rumen | host: Ovis aries | place: New Zealand: Palmerston North | reverse complement strand
GAGGCCGGCGCCATCACACAGGCGACACTTAACGACCGTCACATCATGGTTTCATACGGAACCGACGAGAACGGTAAATTCCAGGTCGTACTGAACAGCAAGTCTGCCATCATTAAGCCGGATATCGAGGTCACCAACGGATACATTCATGTGGTCAACAGGGTGCTCTCCCCGTCCAGCTCCGACTTGTGCGCGCTGATCGGCGAGGCAGGCAACATGCACATCTTCTACTGGCTCCTGAAAGAGACCACATGGGGCGACTCCATCATCAAATACCGTGACGAGCAGTATGAACTCTACACGGAAGCAGAAAAGAGAAACGACGTGGCATTCACTTCATCCTCATATCACACGCCTCCTCACAGATACTACGGCTACATGGCTTTCGCAGAGACCGACGACGTGTTTGAGAACGAATGGGGCATTACGCCCATCATGAACAGGGATGTCATGACAAATGCGGCTGAGATAAAGGCTGTCATCGAGCAGAAATGCAAAGAGGCTTATCCCAATGCCACATCCGACGACTGGACTAGCATGAACAACGCCGTGAACCAGTTCGTCAGCTACCACCTCGTCCCATTCAAAGAGCCGTACAACTGGCTTGTAAGGCACGGTGACGAGATCGGATTCAACACTGACCTGCCCGACGTGCTGCCGATGGACCTGTGGACCTATTTCCACACCATGGGCAAGCCGAACCGCCTCTTCAAGATTACACACCGCGCTAAGGACGGACTGTATTACATCAACAGGAAAGCATACTACAACAATGCCTTCGACGGCGACATGAAGGAGACGTCCGTCGCTGAGCCGGGTATCATTTTGCATCCGGACAACGGAGAGTATGACAACAATGCGCTGAACGGATACTACTGGCCGATAGACCACATCCTGCTGTATACCGACTACACAAGAGACGTGGTCCTCAACGAGCGTATCCGCTACAACATCGCCCAGTACTTCCCGGAGATGATGAGCAACGACCTGCGTACGGGTATAACCAAGTCCACACACTACTATCTGCCGCACAAGCCGTACAAATACATTGACAACCTGCTCAACGACGAGCACAACTGTGACACGGACTACCGCACGCCTATCAACGCCAGCACTTCCGGATGGTGCGGAATTGAAAGTGACCAGTTCGCATTCTCAAATTACTTTGACGCCACACTGAAACTGATGCCCGTTCCTGTCGCAGGAACCTACGAGGTCCGTTGGTTCGTATCACAGATTGCATCGCGTGGTATCGCACAGGGGTATTTCGGAACCAATCCGCAGAATCTTGTCGCAACCGGTATACCGTTTGACTTGCGTCTGCTCGGCGGTAACCCGAAGATTGGTTCCGTAACAGATATCGTGCTTGGCTATGACTCCGTATTGTGTATCGAGAATGACCGTCTGATGCGTAACCACCACTACATGAAGGCATGCCGCACATACTGCAAGAACTATTTCGGTCAGGCACACACATGGGCACAGTCCCTGCGTAACCGTGCCGAGTCACTCCGTCTGCTTGTATACCGCGGATGGATGGAGCCGGACAAGACATATTGGCTGAGAATGAAGACGATGCTCAACAATGCGACAGCGGAATGCTTCGCTGATGCTATTGAGATTGTACCGAAGAGTGTATACGACAACCCAGAACGTACGGAAGACGTCTGGTAAGACGTAACAGGATATTGTTCCGAAAGAGGCCTTGCGTGTGCAAGGCCTCTTTCTTTTTTATGCAGCATTATTGATACCTGCATAAAAAAAGAGCTTGATACGAAAAAACGTATCAAGCTCATCCCTACTTAAAACAAATGAAAAACAAATCTTCAAAAGAAGATTTATGATAACCGATTCACATCGGATGCAATGCCTAAATTAGTTTTGCTAATTAGACATTGCAAATATACGCATTTTTTATAATACTTACACCACAAAAAGGATATTTTTTTTACAATAATTTAATCCCCTTTTCCTCAATAGACAACAAATGCTTCTTATACAATGCTCCAACACTCTTTTTAAAAGTCTTTTTGCTGATGCCAAATTGCCTATAAATTTCTTCCGGAGAAGTTTTATCACCATAAGGCAAGAAACCGCCCGCTTCGCGCAATGCGGCCAGTATCTTCTCGGAGGACTCATCTACGTGAAACTTTCCATCACGCTGCAAAGCTACATCAAGACGCCCATCCGGACGAACGCTCTTAATCACAGCGTCCAGCTGCTCGCCTATATGTAATTGCTGGAAGATCTCATTTTTGTAAAGCAGACCGGCATAAGTATTGTCAACAATTACCTTATATCCCAACTCAGTCTGTTTCCAAACGATAACTTTTACGCTATCACCTGTGTTATATTTGTCACATGACACCTCTACAAATTTATCCAATTTAGCAGATGCGACAATGCGTTTTGTCATATCGTCAATATATATATACACCAAATATGAGCGGTCTTTCTCCATCTTCTTGTTCTGTTCTTTAAAAGGTACAAACAGGTCCTTTGTCAATCCCCATGACAAGAACGCGCCATATTGGTTTACCCATGCAACTTTCAGATAAGCAAACTGTCCCACCTCGGCCAGAGCTTGCTCTGTCGTTGCCACCAAGCGGTTATCTTGATCCAGATATACAAATACGCTGACTGTATCACCCGGCCGGGCATTCTCAGGGATGAACTTTTTGGGCATGAGAATTTTTTCTTCTCCGCCGTCAAGATATGCGCCATGTTCACCGAGCTCCAATATTTCCAGCTGATTGTAATGTCCTATTTTATATTTTTCCATATCTCTACTTCTCGATGGTCATATTTCCGGCATCTGTCACCGCTTTCATCTTATCCTCATGTATCAGACCGTCTTTCATATATATAGTACGGTCTGTCAATGATGCCAGTTGTTCGTCATGGGTAACAATAACAAAGGTCTGCCCCATTTTATCTCTTAGGTCAAAAAACAATTGATGCAATTCGGCCTTATTCTTCGTATCCAGGCTACCAGACGGTTCGTCAGCCAGAACAACCAAAGGATGGTTCACCAAGGCACGGGCGACAGCCACGCGCTGGTTCTCGCCTCCAGACATCTGGTTGGGACGGTGATTGGCACGGTCGGCAAGTCCCATAAAATCCAACAGTTCCATGGCACGGGCTTTAGCTTCTTTCTCCGATTTCTTAGCAATCATCGCCGGTATCATCACGTTTTCCAACGCTGAGAACTCCGGCAGCAACTGATGAAACTGAAACACGAAACCTATCTCTTCATTGCGGAAACGCGACTGCGCCTTTCCTTTCATTTTAAATACGTCTTGCCCGTCAAACAACACAGAGCCTGTGTCAGGCTTATCCAGCGTGCCGATGATCTGCAACAGCGTGGTTTTGCCAGCACCGCTCGGACCGACAATACTCACGACCTCTTTTTTGCCAATATGCAAATTTATTCCTTTTAGCACTTGCAACGCGCCAAAGCTTTTTGTTATATCTTTTATATCTATCATACTCGGGAATAATCTTTTCAACAGACATCATCTGTTCTGCTATGCAAAGTTATCTATTATTTTCCATATTACAATTTTTAGCCGCAATTTACCATCATATTCCCAGATTGTTCTAATTTTGCATAAATATTTTTATCACTCTATTTTTTACACAAATGAACGTAGCTATTGTAGGTGCCAGTGGCGCCGTCGGACAAGAATTTCTGCGCATCCTTGCAGAACGTAATTTCCCTATTGACAATCTTTTGCTCTTTGGTTCTCAACGGAGTGCCGGCAAGACATATACATTTAAAGGTAAACAATACACCGTGAAGTTGCTTCAGCACAATGATGACTTCAAAAATGTTGACATCGCTTTCACCTCAGCCGGAGCAAGCATATCCAAGGAGTATGCAGCCGACATCACCAAATATGGTGCGGTCATGATAGACAACTCCAGCGCATTCCGTATGGACGGTGACGTGCCTTTGGTCGTACCTGAATGCAATGCAGCAGATGCGCTAACACGTCCACGCGGTATTATCGCCAACCCCAACTGCACTACAATCATCATGCTTGTAGCGCTGATAGAGATTGAGAAAATCAGCCACATCAAGCGCATACATGTTTCCACCTATCAGGCTGCAAGTGGCGCAGGAGCAGTAGCTATGGCTGAACTGGAGCAGCAATACAGAGAAGTGCTCAACGGACAGCCTGTCACCGTAAAGAAATTTCCTTATCAATTAGCGATGAACATGATTCCTCAAATAGATGTCTTTACCGACAACGACTACACCAAAGAGGAAATGAAGATGTTCAACGAGACACGCAAAATACTGCACAGCGATGTCCGCACCAGCGCCACCTGCGTCAGAGTGCCGTCCCTACGTTCCCACTCAGAAAGTATCTGGGTGGAGACCGAACAACCGCTAAGCGTTGAGGAAGTGCGTGGCGCCATCTCCAATGGCACAGGTGTACAGGTTCAAGATGACCCGCAAAACGGCACCTATCCTATGCCACTCTTCGTTGCGGGCAAGGACGATGTATTTGTCGGACGCATCCGCAAAGACCTCGCCAATGACAACGGCATCACCCTTTGGGCTGTAGGCGACCAAATCAGAAAAGGCGCTGCCCTGAATGCCGTACAGATTGCAGAATACCTCATCAGCGTAGGCAATATAGGCTGACGATCCATACGCAGGCAATACCTTGCTGCCTGTCAAGAAACCTGACTTTTAACATACAGATTGCCTGAAACATAAGTCTGTCTCATGCGACAGGCTTATGTTTTATTTACATACATGTAATATTCATGCACAATCCTTTCAAAATTATACAGGAAGGGCGTAAAACTTTGTCACGATAAGTTTTCTGTTCCATCCCATGGAACAAACATTCCAACCAATGGAATTTACATTCCAGCCGATGGAACGGACAACATATCAAGGCTAAAACGATTCGCCCTGCGTGTCAACATCTACAGCATAAAGTCCACTCTAAAAAACACAATAGAGGGCGGCAAGATAAATATACGGTAACAAGACAGCAAAGGGGGAAGATGATATGAACATCTTCCCCCTTTGCTGTCTTACCATTGAGTAAACGGTTTTTTTCGTAAATGCGAATTATAATATCGCTTTTCGCCTGTGACTTCTGCGCCTATAAATGACGGCAAAACAACCTCTTCGGTAGGAGACTTCATTTCGACCTCAGCGACAACCAGTCCCTCATTCTCTCCATGAAATTCATCCACTTCAAAGAGATGGCCTTCATAAGGTATCAGGTAGCGCTCTTTATCAATCAGGCCCGGCTCACACAAAGACATCATCTCCTCTGCATCCGCGATGCTGATTTCAGTCTCCCATTCAAAGCGCGAAAGACCATTGTCAGCAGATGGTCCCTTGATTGTCACATACGCCTTATCACCGCGTATACGGATGCGTATCGTCTTCCGCGCGTCGGCGTATAGATATCCTTGGACTATGCGGCTCTTGCTTTGAGCCAAAGAGCGATATTCACCCTTTACCAGAAACTTTCTCTCTATTTCTGTACTCATTTAAGAATTCATCGAAAAGACAATCATAAACGCAATAGTGATAACAATCAAAGCTATAAATATACCTTCGATAATCCTGCTTGCCTGTTTCTGCTGCTTTTCCTCGTTCTTCTTAACACGGATTTTTTTCTTCTCGCTCATAACTTATATTATTTAATTATTATGTTTAACATTTCCGAACTCCATCAAATAAGCCTTGATAAAGCCATCCAGTTTTCCGTCCATGACGCCATTGACATCACTGGTCTGAAAACCTGTACGGTGATCTTTCACACGGCGGTCGTCAAACACATAGCTTCTTATCTGACTACCCCATTCTATTTTCTTTTTACCGGCTTCTATCTCGGCTTGTTTGGCGCGACGGCGTTGCAACTCTCTGTCATACAATTGTGAGCGTAACAGACGCATCGCATTTTCCCTGTTCTCCAACTGCTTGCGACTTTCAGTATTCTCAATCAAGATTTCTTCCTCTTCGCCTGTCTCGGGGTCGACATATTGGTAACGCAAGCGTACTCCTGTCTCCACCTTGTTCACATTCTGTCCTCCGGCACCTGAGCTGCGGAATGTGTCCCAACTTATCTTTGAAGGATCTACCTCAACCTCAATGGTGTCGTCAACCAATGGCGTAACAAACACACTCGCAAACGATGTCATGCGTTTGCCTTGAGCATTATAAGGAGATACGCGGACCAGACGGTGGACACCGCTTTCTGATTTAAGATAGCCGTATGCGCTGTCGCCTTCTATTTCTATTGTCACAGTCTTAATACCTGCCTCATCGCCGTCCTGATAGTTACTTATTCTGGTTTTATAGCCATGGTCTTCAGCGTAACGAAGATACATCCTCATCAACATTGAAGCCCAGTCCTGACTTTCAGTACCGCCGGCACCTGAATTGATTTTGAGGACACAGTCCATGACATCCTCTTCCTCACGGAGCATGTTTTTGAGTTCTAGTTTTTCCAACACACTTAATGTCTTGGCGTAGTCCTTGTCCACTTCCTCCTCTGTCACCAAATCTTCTTTGTGGTACTCAAAAGCCAATGATGTCTCATCACACAAAGTCTTTACCTCATTATAGCCGTCAATCCATTTCTGCAAGTCTTTGACTTTCTTCATCTGTTCCTCCGCCATTTTGCGGTCATCCCAGAAATCAGGAGTCTGAGTACGCATCTCTTCCTCCTTCAATTGCATTTTCTTCTCGTCTATATTGAGATACTGATTGAGCTGTTCAACTCTGTCTGTTATTTCCTTTAATTGCTCTACAGTTATCATTACACCTCTATTTCACTTGTAAAATTAATAAAAATCCTGCTATCGGGGACATTTGCCCCCGATTTATCTTGCCAACCACGACTCTGGATTGAGTGTGGCAGTCTCTTTTCTTAATTGGAAATGCAGTGTATAATGTCCACTTGCATCTCTGGCGATATTACCCAACACAGCTCTGGCTTCCACACGCTGCCCGCTACGCACCGAAGCAGATGACAGGTTGCAGTAGACGGAAATATAACTTCCGTGGCGAACCAACACGTTTACCAATCCACCCAGAGAAAACACTGCACTTACCTCGCCTGGGAATATACAGCGTGCCTTTGCGCCTGACTGACCTGTAATATTTATACCCTTGTTGCTAAGTTGCACACCCTTCATTCCTCCCATAGTATAATTTCCATAATGGGCAGAAATGACATAACTGCCTGTTATCGGCATGGGCAGCCTGCCTTTGTTGGAGGCGAAATTGCTTGTCAGCGCATATTCCTTTGTATTGCTACGCCATTGTTGCATCGGTGCAGCCTTGGTATTCGATTTTGAAGAACTGTTCTCCCTTGCCGAAGAGTTTCCGTTCGCTGAAGCCAAAGCGGCTTTACGCTCTGCCTCCTTCCGCGCCCGCTCTTCTGCCTCACGACGCTTTCGCTCTTGCTCTATAGCCAATTTGACATAATAGTCTATCTTGGCATCCAACGCCGCCATCTCCTTTTTATTAGCTGCGATAATATTGGTTATCTCCCTTTGACGTTTTTTCAACTGATTAACCTTCTTCTGGCGCTCATCCTGCTGCTGTGCCAACTTCTCGTGCTCATCCTTCTGGACGACAAGCATCTTATCCTTACTGTCTTTCGTCTGCACAAGCTGCGTCTTGACATCTTCTATCTGTTTTTGCTTTTTCTTTATCAGTTCACCTTGCTTCTGCTGATACTTACCATATTCAGTCACCAAGCGATAACGCCTCAGCATCTGGGTGAAATTGTCGGCAGATAGAATAAAGAGCAGTTTATTGTCTTGATTATTGTTTTTGTATAAGTAAATCATTGACTTGCGGAACTTCTGCTTTCTGTCCTCAAGCTGTTCTGACAATTTATTAAATTCCCTCGTAAGCTGTCTGATATGCAGAGACAACGAGTCCACCTGTCCCTGAATCTCTTCTATATATCTTTGCTGCTTATCAATTTTGCCATTCAAAACTGCCAGGTCACCCAACTGACGCTTCACATCTCTGTTTGTGGCAGCCAGTTGCGACTGGTTTCGTGATATCTGCTTTTGCAGTGTACTGCGACGGGAACGCAAAGACGATAACGACTCTTTAGACGTTACCTTCTTCTTTGTCGCAGGCTTTTTTACAGTGGCGGTCTTGCGATATGTACTTTTCTTCTTAGTTGACGACACTTTCTGCGTAGTCCGTGCTTTCGACGACCTTTTTTGCGTCTGTGCTACAGACGGCAATAACACTAAAAAGATAAAAGCCAATATGATAATCCGCACCTTCATTTCGCATTCAGACTAATGTGACATCAATTTTCCCAAGATTCCCTTAGCGCTAACCTGCTTATACTTGGAACTTATTTCCGTCCTCGTTGCCCAGCCTTCTTTATTGTTGAGATCACTAAGTGTTAGTATCAATTCAGCCTTCACGCCTTCTCCGCTGAAATTCAGGTCAATGCCCGTCGGAAAAGATTTACCTCCGAACTTCGTGTAATCTGAGTATTTACACACAAACTCCCCTTCCTGCGACAAATCCTTTGGTGTGATTGTTGTCCGTGCCAACACTGCAGTAGCAGTATTAGCCAAGAAATCATACTCAAGACGTGGCTCTGTCTTCAAACTCAGCAGCGTATGATCTCCACTTGAAGCCATAGTGAATTTACCCAGTTGAGCCGTCATATCCTTCACACCGGGAACAAACAGTTCGTTCCAAAAGATAGCCTGCAAAGCATAAAAGTCGATGTTCGTCTTATTGAGAAAATCAACTTGGTTATATGGCACTCTGACATACTGTTTATGGAAGCGGTCAATAATCAACACTTCATTTGTCAGAAACTCCATTTTGCCGATTTCAAACCCCAGCATACTTAATGACAATTGAATGACGTCGTCACGTTTCATGCGTAGTGTTCCGTTCACGGTAAAATTTTTGCCATCTGCCATCACCTGGACTTTTACCTTGGAAGTGATTGTCTTAGCAGTCTGTGCATTTTTCATAATCTTCTTGCCATAGTCCACAGCCGCCGAAGATACGTCATCCGTCCCTTCTTTGCTTAACCGGCGACTACTCCCGCAAGAGTACAACATCAATGACAACACGATAACGAGACATATCGTAATATATTTCTTGAATTTCATTGTGCAATATATTTTTTTAATTTAATCTTCTGGTCCAACACTTTTGAGTCACTATTCAGTTCTTTAGCTTTCTTCCATGAGTTAAGAGCTTCAGTTGTCAATCCTAATTGTATATATATGTCACCGGCATGTTCATACACACTACTGTCTGTACGCCCACCCGAGAGAAACTTAATAGCTTTTTCTATATATATTCGGGCATTGTCATAATCTTTCAAAGCAAAACAAACCCACGCATACGTATCCAGATACGTTGCCTCGTCTGGAGTGTATTTAATGGCAAGTGTCGCCATTTCCTTTGCTTTTTCCAGATGTTCCCCTTCCAGGGAGAGATAATAAGCGTAATTATTCAGCGTTGAGACATTGCTCGGATTATACACAAGAGACGAATCATACATAGCATAACTTTCCTCCTTTTTGCCTATTTCGTGCAACAAATCTGCATATGCGGAGAAATAGTCTGATATCGTTTCTTTTTGTGAAGTGTTATTAACATAGGGACGACCTGCTTCAAAGAATTTCAACGCCTTTTCCTTCTTGTCCATTATCATACACGAGTTTCCACCGAGGATATACAACAACATCTGAGTTTTGTCATATTTTAACCCTGCCTCACATGATGCGACCGCCTCGGCATATCTATGTTTTTGAAACAAACTCCATACTTCTCGCAGTCGCGACTGCCTGTCCGACGGGTCAATCTCTAACATTTTGTGCATTATCGGTGCAAATAGTGAGTCTGGCGCATTTTTCTGTGCCAGATAAGATGTATACAGATTCATCAGCCCGGCTTCTTCCATCGGCTGTTCAAGCAGACAACTGAACAGGCTGTCTATTTTGTATTCATCCTTACCTTTATGCGACTTAATATAGTTCGTCATGAATTGCACTCTGGTCTCCATGTCTTGCCTGCTGTTCATTATTACCTTCTCCACTTCCCTTACCAAAGCATCTTTCCTCCCGGACAACTGATAATAATGAACCAAAAACAACTGGGAATAACTGTTCTCCGGAGACACAGAGATTATCTTTTCGTTTTCTCTCAAAGCCCTCGCCGTGTCTCCTTTGTTTAAATAAGACTCAGCCTTCAATATCGGGAAATAATCGTTTTGAGGATAATTCATGCACAAGGTGTCTGCCAGTTTCAAGGCTTCATCATGCCTTTGCAGCCGTGTCAATGCTCTGTATTTACCCATAGAAATACTCTCATCTCCTCCTTCCTCAGTTTCCCATCGCTGAAGCGTACGCAACAGCAAGCTGTCCTTCCCCTGCCGCTCATAGATTGTGGACAAAAAAGTAAAGGCGTTATAACGCAACGCCTTATCTTTTGTCAATGTCTGCAACAGCGGTACAGCATCATCCAACTTGCCTATAGTAAGTTTATGACGTGCCAATTCCCAGCGATATTGATTGTTTGCAGAGTCCAAATCCAACGCTAAACAGAACAATGAGTCTGTCTCCTCCTCGGAATATAGCGGATTTTGAGCGCGTAAAACAGCCAACTCATATATCGCTTCCGCAGCTGTCGGATTATACTTGAGAGCATGCTCCAACAGTTCTTGCTCAGCGGCATAGTGCATCATCGCTTTCTGGCAAATAGCCTCCAGGTAAAATTTGTTGTACTTGCGGATATTTTCCTCCTGAGACAATGATTCTCTATTGCCTTTTGCAGTTATTATAAATGCAAAAGGCAATATTACAATCAATGCCAACAAGCGCAAGTTCATCACCCGACTCTCAACATTAATTCTTCACGCCAGTATGCCCAAAGCCTCCGGCACCACGCTCTGTCTCATCCAACACATCCACGTCAACCCACTCTGCATGCTCATGGCGCGCAATAACCATCTGAGCGATACGGTCTCCGTCTTGTATCTCAAAAGGTTCTTTGCTCAGGTTGATCATGATAACCCCAATCTCTCCACGATAATCCGCGTCTATCGTTCCAGGCGTATTCAACAAAGTAATGCCCTTTTTCAAAGCGAGGCCAGAGCGAGGACGAATTTGCGCCTCAAAGCCTACAGGCAGAGCTATATATAGGCCCGTTGGCACAAGGCGACGCTCCAATGGTTGCAATACTATCGGTTCGTCTATAGACGCTCTTAGGTCCATCCCCGCACTTTGTTCTGTGGCATAAGCGGGCAACGCATGGTGTGAGCGGTTGATTATCTTTACTTCCATCTGTACTATATATTATATTGCAAAAATAACCAATTCTATGCAAACCTTTCGCCTTTTGCCTCTAAAAAATGGGCGATGAAACAGTTAAAATTTGTACATTTGCATTAATATAATATTAAAATGCACCCAACATGAAGAATGCAACTCGAGTCATGCAATGGTCTAAACTCATTTCAAGTGAGCGGTTAGGTCAGCCTCATGCCCGTGAAATCAAGGAATTTCGTACTGATTTCCAACGAGATTACGACAGGCTTATTTTTTCGTCTCCTTTCCGCCGTTTGCAGAACAAGACTCAGGTATTCCCTCTCCCTGGCAGCGTTTTTGTCCACAACCGACTTACCCACAGTCTTGAGGTTTCCAGTGTAGGGCGTTCTCTTGGCAACGATATAGCCCGCGCCTTGCTGACACGGCATCCCAATCTAAAAGACACCAGCATCAACGTGTTAGGCCTCATCGTCTCCACGGGATGTCTGGCACACGATTTGGGCAATCCTCCGTTCGGGCACTCAGGAGAGCGTGCCATCGCCAGCTACTTCTCCCAAGGAACCGGTGCTAAAATCAAAAACATCATCTATCAAGAGTATGGTCCGGAAATAGGCGAAATCATATGGAAGGACATCACTTTCTTTGATGGCAATGCCAACGCCTTCCGTTTGCTCACGCATCAGTTTGAAGGACGGCGCAAGGGTGGCTATGTCATGACCTACAGCGTGTTGGCATCTATCGTCAAATATCCGTTCTCCTCATTGATGACCAATAAGCAGAAATTTGGTTTCTTCTATTCAGAGATGGAATATTACAAAGAGATCGCCCAGTCCTTAGGCTTGCCTTGTATCAAAGACGACGGTCTGCGCATTCAATATGCGCGCCATCCCCTTGCCTACCTCGTTGAAGCCGCCGATGACATCTGCTACGAAATCATGGACATCGAAGACGCACACAAACTGCATATCCTCTCTACGGAGCAGACCATTGAACTGTTTCTTAATTTCTTTGAGGGTGACACGCGCAAGCATTTTGAGGAAGCCCACCCTGATGTTACCGATCCCAACGAACGTGTCATATACCTCCGCGCATGCGTTATCAACGCCATAGAGCAAGAATGCGTGCGTGTGTTTCTTGAGCATGAAGATGACATCATGAGCGGTACTTTCAAAGGGACACTCGTGGACAACATGTCACCACATTTCAAAGCAGCTTTCCGCAAATGCGTTGACCTGGCGTGCAAACAGATTTATAAAGACCGGAAAGTTCTTGATGTGGAACTGGCCGGCTACAAAATCATATATGAGTTGCTTGACCTTTACACAGAAGCTATACTCGCACCCGAGAAGGCTTACAGTAAACTTCTCCTTGACGGCGTACCAAGTCAGTATCAGGTGCACCACCCCACAGTCACTACACGTTTGCAAGGTGTCTTGGACTACATCACAGGCATGACTGATGTCTATGCCCTCGACCTATATCGCAAAATAAACGGTCAATCCTTACCAAGTATATAAAAATATAACTAATTTTGTTTTAATAATTTATATTGTATCATGAGCAAGTTCATTGATTTTTATAAAACCAGTAGCCCGTCAGCCAACAAAGTTGCACCCGAGAAAGCTACAAAGTACTATAAAAAACTGCGTTTCCAAGCATTCATAGCCGCAACGTTCGGATACAGTCTCTATTATGTATGCCGCACGTCCCTGAATGTGGTCAAAGGTCCTATCATTGAGAGCGGTATGCTGAATGCCACCCAGTTAGGAACCATCGGGCTCTGCCTGTTTTGGGCTTATGCCGTAGGCAAGTTCATTAACGGTTTTCTTGCTGACCATTCCAACATCACGCGCTTCATGGCGACAGGTTTGGTTGTCTCCACTTTTGCCAACCTTATACTTGGACTTACAGATGCCTTCACCGTCTCTGCGGCAGTAACCAACGCCACTATCTTCACAGTCTTTGCCATCATGTGGGGACTCAACGGATGGGCGCAGTCCATGGGAGCACCTCCTGCCATCATTTCTCTCTCACGCTGGTATCCGCTGAAGATACGTGGCACATATTACGGTTTCTTCTCCGCCAGCCACAATTTCGGCGAATTCCTTTCATTTCTCTTTGTAGGTCTGCTCGTGTCCGCATTCGGTTGGCAATGGGGATTCTTTGGCGCCGCCGTCGCAGGTGCATTGGGCGTTATACTCATTCTGTTCTGGCTGCACGACACGCCAGAGAGTAAAGGTCTTGCACCAATTGAAGTGCTCTCTGGCGAGATGACACAAGAAGAACTCGATGCCCAGACATTAGCAAAGAAGGAAGATACCGAGGCGATAGAAGCATCCAAGAAGGAGACTTCGCGCATCCAACGTGCCGTATTGAGAAATCCCGGAGTGTGGATACTGGCACTGGCAAGTGCTTTCATGTACATGAGCCGCTACGCCATCAACAGTTGGGGTATCCTGTTCTTGGAGAAAATCAAAGGCTTCTCCACTGTGGAAGCTTCAACCATCATATCCATCAACGCCATCTGCGGCGTTGTCGGCACAGTTCTTTCGGGCTGGATGAGCGATACACTCTTCCATGGTGACCGCAAATATCCTGCACTTGTCGCAGGAATCCTTGAAGCTGTTTCCCTGTATCTGTTCCTTTTCGGCGGAAACAGTTGGTTCATCAACATCCTTGCCATGCTCCTCTTCGGCAT
>AUXO015273180.1_pt1 | contig 14008 bp, 14 predicted proteins | sample 768731 | NCBI WGS metagenome assembly AUXO01 (sample SAMN02715735, study PRJNA202380) | gut metagenome | biome: sheep rumen | host: Ovis aries | place: New Zealand: Palmerston North | reverse complement strand
GATTATTGATAAAATTCGCGAAAAACGCAAGGCCAAAAAATGCGAAAAATGCTTCAAAAAGCTCGAAAAACAGGGTAAAATTCAGGGTGATCACTGCCCTGGAAAATCATCCAAAATGAGGGAATTTTGCTACGTAAAAAGGGAGTGTTTTGAGTGTAAATTTTGGTCGTAAAAAGTGGTCCAAAAGTGGTCAAAAAGTGGGCAAAAAACTGGTCTGACCAGAAAATTTTGATCGAAAAAAGTAAAAATCTACGATTTTTTCATTTTGGACCACTTTTTGGACCACTTTTGGACCACTTTTTGACCACTTTTGAATTTGCGTTTCGCCCTTATAAATAAGGGGTTTGCGGCACTTCTGCCCACTTTGCCCACTTTTTTTGGAGTTATTTTTAAAAATTAAAACATAAAATAATAAATAATTCCACGAAAAAAGTGGTCTTCTGGCCAGTAAGGTATTTTTAGGGCGAATTTTTGGGTCAAATTTTAGTACGATTTTGGCCTAATTTTTTGTCCGAAAAATCTTCCGTTTGGGTGATATCCGCGAAAAAAACATATCTTATATGGAAAGAAAGAGATCTAAGGGAGTGGGCCCCATTTGAAAATGGTATCATGAACTTGGATTCTAAAATTTTTTCAGGGGGACAATAAAATGAAAGAGAACGAGTTTCAAGCGCAGTTGATCAAAGACTTGAAGCTGATCATTCCTGACGGCATTGTACTCAAGAATGATGCAAACTACAAACAAGGCATTCCCGATCTATTGATATTGAATGGCGATCGTTGGGCAATGCTTGAATGTAAGGTTGATGACAGCTCAAGCTTTAGACCAAACCAGAAATGGTATCTTGAAAAATTAGACAAGATGTCATTTGCAAGAGTAATCAACAAGGACAATCGAGAGGAGGTACTCGATGAACTTTTACGATCACTCAAAACTTAAGGGGCAGCATGCTACATTATCAGCAAGTCAGTTTAGATGGATTAACTACGATCCTAACAAACTTGCGGATATTTACTTTAACAGCTTTGCCCAAACTGTAGGAACCACCATACACGAATTTGCATTCAAGCTTATTAATCAAAAGATGAGACTTGATGAAACGAATACCAGATCATTATTGATATTCTATCTGCGAGAGAAAGGCATTCCTGAATTTGTCATAAACAATCTTGACATTGACGGACTTGGAATCAATCTTGCAAACTACGTTAATGATGCTATTGGATTCGGTATGGTTCCTGAGCAGGTTCTCTATTATTCCGAAAATTGCTTCGGTACAGCAGATGCTATTTCTTTTTATCGTAAGAGGCTTAGAATTCACGATTTAAAGACTGGCACCATTCCTGCACATATGGAACAATTAGAGATTTATGCTGCTCTATTCTGTCTTGAATACAAGACTAAACCAAAAGACATTACAACTGAGTTACGAATTTACCAAGGTGGCGACATCTTAATATGTGAACCAGATCCAGCAGAGATTATGGATATTTGTGACAAGATTATTCATAGCAATTCTATTGTAGAATCTATTAAGCAAGGAGGCAGAATCAATGAGTGATGAGATTGTGGATATTTCCGAGATCAAAAAGGGCTATCCATGGTATGACGATGAGCCTTCTGAAGAGCTTGCTCACAGCGACGACTTAGAGAGTGTGGATATTCACGATGATTATTTAATGCATTATGGCACGCCTAGACATTCTGGAAGATACCCATGGGGCTCCGGAGAGAATCCTTATCAGAGAGCGTCTGAATGGTATAAAGAAAATGCTAGACTTAAAAAGCTTGGAATGTCTGAAAAAGAAAGAGCCGACCATTTTAATATGACAATAAACGAGCTTAGATCAAAAGTATCTAACACAAGAGCTGAAGTAGATGCTTACGAAGCTAGGCAAATGATTAAAATGCGTCAAAAGGGAATGAGCTATCAAGCAATTGGCGATGCTTTTGGTGGATTAAATGAATCATCTGTAAGATCTAAAATAGCTACTTACGAACATAAAAAAGCTAACCAAAATAAGATAGTAGCTGATACACTTGCTGATGCTGTAAAAGAAAAAAGATTTATTGATATTGGTCTTGGCACTGCTAATACAATGGGAATAACCGAGACAAGATTAAAGAATGGAGTAAATTTCTTAAAAGAGCAAGGTTATGTAACAAAAACAATATACATACAGCAAGCCACCAATCCAGATCAATATACACAGTTAAAAGTATTAGCACCTCCAGGAACTACCGATAAAGAAATATTAGAAAACAAATATGAAGTGAAACCAATTATGGATATTCACAAAGAAATTGATGCAAACGGAAATGAATCGTTTTACAATTTCGAGCCTCCTAAATCTATAGATTCAAAGAGAATATTTGTTAAATATGCAGACGAAAACTATAATGACGGTTTTACTGGAGAAGATAGAGATGGATTAATTCAATTAAGAAGAGGCGTCGAAGATATAAGTTTAGGAGATTCTTTATACAAACAAGTTCGAATTGGTGTTGATGGCACTAATTATATGAAAGGTATGGCTGTTTATTCAGACGATATACCTGATGGTTATGATGTCGTATATAACACTAATAAAAAGAAAGGTACTCCTTTGTTTGAAGGAAAAGAGCCAGTTTTTAAACAAATGAAAACTGTTAAAGTTGAAAATCCCGAAACAGGAGAACTTGAAGAAGTAATTAATAAAGAAGATCCTTTTGGTGCATTAATAAAAGGCTATGACGGACAAAGACATTACATTGATGTTAATGGAAAAGAACAATTAAGTGTAATTAATTCTATAAGAGACGAATCTGAATGGGATGATTGGAGTAGAAATCTTCCTACTCAGTTTTTATCTAAGCAGCCAGTATCATTGATAAAAAAGCAATTAGATGCTACATATGATGATAAAAAAGCTGAATATGACGAAATCTGTTCTTTAACAAATGATCAGATTAAGAAAAAATTACTTATTGATTTTTCCGATGGTCTAGATAAGTCCGCTGTAGATTTAAAAACAAGAAGTTTACCAGGACAGTCCGTTAAAGTAATCCTTCCAGATCCAAACGTTAAAGACGGTGAGATTTATGCACCACAATATAAAAATGGTGAATATTTAGCATTAGTTAGATACCCTCATGAAGGTACCTTCCAGATACCTATTCTTAAAGTTAATAATAATGTTAAATCAGCCATTGATATGTTAGGTAATGGAAAAGACACTGCTATAGATGCTGTTTGTATAAATAAGAAAACTGCAGATAAATTATCAGGAGCAGATTTTGATGGTGATACTGTTACAGTAATACCTACAAATGGGTCTAATGGAGTAAAAATTGCTAGTAAACCTTCTTTAAAAGCATTAGAGAATTTTGATGCAAAAATTGAGTATGCCGGTTATGATGGAATGAAAGTAATTAATAAACAAGACATGCAAAAACAAATGGGTGTCATTTCAAATTTAATTACAGACATGACAATTTCCGGTGCAGCTACAGATGCTGAATTAGCAAGAGCTACAAGATACTCAATGACTGTAATAGATTCTTATAAACATAAGCTTGATTATAAGGCATCATACGTCGATAATGGTATTGAAGAATTACAAATGAAATACCAAGGTAAAAAAGGCGGAGGTGCGGCTACACTTTTTTCAAAAGCGAAGTCTCAAGAAAGAATCAATCAAGTTAAAGAAGGTAAATATGAATTGGATCCCATAACTGGTAAATTAAAATTAAACTATATAGATCCAAACACTGGTGAAAAGCTTTATAGAGAAACTGGAAAGACTTCTAGAAAATTACCGGCTAAAGCTAAAAGATTAGTTGAAGAAATTAAAAAAGATCCCTATTTAGATGGCGATACTAAAAATTCTAAAATTAGAGAGATCTATGCAGAAAATGGTGAAGATTATGACGTAAAAACTGTTTCTACAAAAATGGCAGAAGCTCTTAAAAGTCCAACAGGTGCTAGAAAAATTAGTTCAGGTACAGTTAAAGAAAATTTGTATGCTGACTATGCAGATTCTTTACACTCTTTAGCAAATCAGGCTCGTTTAAAATATTTAAACACCCCAGATGTTAAAAGAGATTCTAAAGCGGCTGCTGAGTATGCCCCTGAAGTTGAATCTTTAAGAAAGAAGGTATCTATAGCTTTAGAAAACTCCCCACGCGAACGTCAAGCCCAGTTGCTTGCTAATAAAAGAGCGGAAATAGCAATTAAAAAAGATCCTGATCTAAAAGACGATAAAAAGGGAATTAAAAAGTTAAAAAGTACCCTATTATCAAAGGCTAGAATAGAGACTGGAGCTAACGGTAAAGAGAGTAGGGTTAGTATTACAGATAAAGAATGGGAAGCTATTGAACATAAGGCTGTATCAGCGAGTCTTTTAAAGTTAATTTTAGATCATACAGATACTGATGCCGTTAAACAAAGGGCAATGCCTAAGAATTCGTCAAATGTATTATCTGTAGCTAAACAAAATCAAATAAAGTCACGTGCTGCTTTAGGCTATACATCATCAGAAATAGCAGAATCTTTAGGAATTTCTGTATCTACAGTATTAAAGTACATTAAATAGAAAGGAGAATCGTAATGCAAGATACAAATGATACTGAAGTTATGTTGAGCACAGTCGATAATCCTTACAATCCGTTTGATGACTTTAAGAAATGGTTTGTTTATGATGAAGTTATTGGTCAACATCATTCAAGTTCATTATTAGCTAAACATTCAAAGACATCTATCGATGCTTCTGATGAAGAGAGAGCAGAAGATATAGAGAGGGCTATAGATGAGATAGTATTAAATGACCTAACAGGGGTATTCATTAAAGTTAGGGGTAAATAAATATTATAGGGGGATATATGATTTATTAAGGATTTTATTAATCATTAATAATGATTATACCCTCTAGGTATTTGTTTAAACCACCTATACCCCTATTATTTGGACACCCCGGGGGGTATCATAAAAACACCACCCCCCTACCTTATCGCGGCGGTCTTAAAAATTCCTCCGGGGGTGATATTTTGGAAAACTTTTTAACACTTATGGGGTGCTCAGGCTGAATTATCGGTGTCATATAATCCCCCTGTGAAACATCTTGGATATTCGTAAGGAAACTTTGCGTCTCCTTTCTTTTCGTAGCGAATGGTTACCTCCTAACAAAGTCAGCTTGGGCATTCCATAAGTGTTAAAAAGTATATTCATAGGGGATGAATGTTATGAAAAAGTATATAGAAAAACCAGAGAAAGATATTGAAAGTGACTACGTTCCTTTAGACCCAGCAGCTAGAGAAGCCCAAATGATATCTCTAGCAACGGATCTGGCTTACCAACAGTTGAAAAACGGAACCGCTTCAAGCCAGGTGATCACACATTACCTCAAACTCGGCACTCAACGCGAGAAAATCGAGAAAGAGATATTAGAGAAGCAGAAGGAACTTATAGAAGAGAAGACAAACGCAATCAAACAGACCAAGAATGTTGCTGAGTTATACGAGAATGCTATAGCAGCCATGAAGAGATATTCTGGTTACTTAGAGGACGACAACAAATGATACGCTGTTACTCAGATCTAATCAAAATGGATTCATTTGAAGACCGATTCAACTATTTAGCCCTTCACGGCAGAGTTGGACAAGATACATTTGGGTATGACAGATATTTGAACCAGATGGTCTATCATAATCACAAATGGAAAGCTTTGAGAGATCAGATAATCATTCGTGATGGTGGATGTGACCTCGCTGTAGAGGGTTATGATATTTACGATAAGATTTACATCCATCACATGAATCCTCTTACGAAAGAAGACATTGAAAACAACTCTGAATTTATGTGGAACCCAGAATTTCTGATTTGTGTTTCATTCTCTACTCACAATGCAATACATTATGGCGACACAAGTTACCTAAATCGAAATCAAGTAATAGAAAGGAGGCCGAACGATACAATACCATGGAAGAAATGACGACAAGAAAAGTTTATTACTATTATGGTGAAGAGTTATACCATCACGGAATCCAGGGCCAGAAATGGGGAGTAAGAAGATACCAGAATGAAGACGGGACTCTTACTGATGCCGGAAAGAAAAGATACGGGGCAGCTGTAAATCCAAATCTTAATGATAAAAGTTACACAAACATAGCTAAAATACGTCTTGGAAAAGCCAGGATGAATCTCGATCAGGCAAGAGAAAGTGGAGCTGATAAGAGTACAATAAAAGGTTTGAAGAAAGATCTAAGAGCTGCAAAAAGAGTTCAAAGAACCGCAAAAATTATAGATAAGGGCAATAAGTTAGTTGAGGAAGGAAAAACTTCAAGTGGCGAAGCGACGAAAGGTTTACTAGCTTCATATGTTGGTGTTCCAGCAGCTATGTCATTAGCTAAAACTCTAGGAGATATGGGAATACAAAAATTATGTGATAAAGGAAAACTCACAGAAACTGGTCATAAATATGCCGTAAGACTTAGAGACGCGGGTATTCTTGCTTCTGGAATTGGTATGATTGCTTATGAATATAAGAAATTTAATAACTATCATGCCATAAAGAAATCAAATAGAGCCCAGTGGGATACAAGATTTAGTAAATCTAATATAGGTGGAAAAGAATACAAGCAGGTTAAAGAAGAAAACAAGAAAAAATAAAGGAGAATCAAAATGGACAGTATATTAATAACGATCAAGAAACTATTAGGCCTTGATCCAGATTACCATGACTTCGACATGGATGTGATTATGGCCATTAATACTGCATTAATGACTGCCCATCAAGTCGGAGCTGGCAAAGAATTATATATTACAGGTGACACTGAAACCTGGGATGATTTTCTTGATGGCCAGACTAATATTGAAGCTGTTAAGACTTACGTCTATCTCAAAACTCGAATGATATTCGATCCGCCAACATCTGGAACAATAGCAGAGGCTTACAACAACCAGATTAAGGAGTACGAGTATAGATTCTATGTAATAAAGGACAATGAGAATTATCCTAATGTTTAAAAGGAGCTGATTAAATGTTATCAAATACGGCCACACCGATATACTACGGTCGGTTTAAGGAAGCCGTATTACGCGGCGAAATTCCAATCAATCGAGAAATCGCTATGGAAATGAACCGCATAGATGCATTGATCGATAACCCTGGAATTTACTATGATGACCAGGCTATAAACGGTTTCATAGAATTTTGTAACAATGAATTAACATTAACAGATGGATCCGATCTCGAATTACTTGAGACATTTAAACTATGGGCCGAGCAATTATTCGGTTGGTGGTACTTTGTCGAAAGAAGTGAGTTCGTTCCTGATGAATATGGCGGTCACTATGAACGAAAGCGAATTAAGAAACGTTTAGTAACTAAGCAGTATCTTATAGTCGCCCGAGGGGCCGCCAAATCAATCTATGAGTCATGCCTTCAGTCTTACTTCTTGACTGTAGACACCTCAACAACAGACCAAATCACTACCGCACCTACAATGAGACAGGCTGAAGAAGTTATGTCTCCTATTAGGACAGCAATCGCCAGAGCAAGAGGAGACCTATTCAAGTTTCTTACAGACGGATCACTTCAAAATACAACTGGCAACAAATCAGATAGACAGAAACTGGCTTCAACTAAGAAAGGAATACAGAATTTCCTTACAAATTCAATTATTGAAGTACGCCCGATGAGTATAGACAAATTACAGGGCTCAAGATGCAAAATAGCCACAGTCGACGAATGGCTATCCGGAGATGTAAATGAGGATGTTATAGGTTGCTTGGAGCAGGGTGCTTCCAAGAATGAAGATTATTTAATAGTCGCCGTAAGTTCAGAAGGTACCGTAAGAAATGGTGTAGGCGATTCAATCAAAATGGAATTGGAATCCATACTAAAAGGTGAATACATTAATCCTCATGTATCGATATTTTACTATAAGCTAGATTCTGTAGACGAAGTAAACAATCCAGCAATGTGGATCAAAGCTAATCCGAATCTTGGTAAAACAGTAAGCTATGAAACATACCAATTGGATGTTGAAAGAGCTGAAAAAGCTCCAAGTACACGAAATGATATTTTAGCAAAAAGATTTGGTCTTCCTATGGAGGGATACACATACTTCTTCACTTACGAAGATACAATCCCTCATTCTCCTAGAGAATACTGGGGTATGCCGTGTTCTCTTGGGGTCGACTTATCACAAGGTGATGACTTCTGTGCATTCACCTTTATATTTCCTCTCAACAATGGGTCGTTTGGGGTTAAGACAAAATCTTACATCACTTCACTCACGCTTGACAGATTGCCACGAGCAATGCGTGAAAAGTATGAAGAGTTTATTATGGAGGGCAGTCTGATCGTCATGGAAGGAACTGTCTTAGATATGACAGACGTTTATGACGACATTGATGCTTACATAACTAAACATGATTACGATGTAAGATGCATGGGCTTTGACCCTTATAACGCTAAAACATTTGTTGAAAGATGGGAAATGGAATATGGACCATTTGGTATACGAAAAGTTATACAGGGTGCTAAGACTGAAACTGTTCCTCTTGGCGAGCTTAAGAAACTTGCTGAAGAAAGAATGCTTCTGTTTGATGAGCAACTTATGAGCTACACAATGGGAAACTGTATAACTATTGAAGATACAAATGGAAACCGCAAATTGCTCAAGAAACGTTATGAGCATAAAATCGACAATGTAGCAGCTATGATGGATGCCTATATTGCATACAAAGACAATAAGGATGGATTCGAATGATGAATAACACATATCTTGCCCATCATGGCATAATAGGTCAGAAATGGGGAGTAAGAAAATATCAGAATAGAGACGGAACTCTTACGGCAGAAGGTAAACAAAGGCTTTTAGAGAAACAGTATAAAACTGAAAGTAAAGCTGCTAAAAATAGAGTTTCTTCTAGAAGGAATGCATTACTCGCTGCCGGCTTTATTGGAGCACAGTATCTAAGTAAATCTAAGGATAAAATACTACTTTTACCAGCTGCTATTTTTGGAGCAAGATCTTTAGCGAAAGCCGGAAAGAGTTTTGTTAATAGAAAACTTAGTGAAGGATACTCTGATATTATTCAGAAGTCTAATAAGAAAACTGGACAAACTGTTAGTGACTATGAAAGAGTGGAGGCAATACGATGAACGAAGAAATATATTTAGCCCATCATGGAATCCAAGGTCAGAAATGGGGAGTCCGTAGGTATCAAAATGAAGACGGAACTCTTACTGATGCTGGAAAGAAACGACTCGGTTTTGGTAAAAAGAACCAAAAAGAAAAAGATATTTTAAAAAATTGGGACAACATGTCTTATCAGGAACAAAATAAGTATCTTAAAGAGTATAAGCGAAAAGCTGAAATTACAAAGTCTATATCGGATACTATTAGAAGTACTAAAGATATTAATAAAAGTACAGAAAATGCTGGAAAAAAATTTGTATCCGCTATTGGTAAATTTACAGCTTCTGCAGTATCAACGGTTGCTTTAGCATATTTAGCTGGTCTTGGAAAACAATTTGCAACAAAAAAAGTTTCTAAATAAAAAGGAGATAAGTATGGTATATTATTCGACACAGCTTTATCACCATGGTGTTGAAGGTCAGAAATGGGGTGTCCGCAGATACCAGAATGAAGACGGCTCATATAAACCTGGTGCTGAAGGAAGATATTATAAAAAAGTAAGAAAATACAAAAATGAAGATGGCAGTCTTACTAAAAAAGGTCAAGAACGTTATGGTGTAGAATCCATGACAAAAGAAAGAGCTTATAAAGGTCTTGCTGATGTTAAAACTAGTAGAATAATAGGTAAAGTATATAGAGGCGTTGGTACTGTTGCTGCTGGTATTGCTGGAATGTCTACAGGTTCAATACCTGCCGCAGCTATCGCAGCCGGCACTACATGGCTTGCACGTAAAGGAATAAGTACAATAGCAGCGCATCTTATGAAAACTAGTAAAACTGACGAACAGATTTATAAAGATGCTATCAAAGATGATAAGAAAGATTCTGATAAAGATGAAAAAGATAATAAAATAGAAAAACCTAAAGATAATCCTAAAATAGAATCTTCTACTCCTAAAGCAGAAAGTAAATCCGAATCTGTAAAAAATGATAATAAAACAGTGAAAGATGCTAGACAAGAAGCCGTTAAACAATCTGAAGATAATTTTAAAAAATCGGAAGAATATATGAAAAAACAATTAATGGAAAGAGGCGGATATAGTTCTAGTAAGGCTGACTATATGATTAAATCTTTGAAAAAGAGTTATATGTCAGCGATAAAAAAAGCCAATATTGATTATACAGATAGTGGAGAAGTGGCAGTAGGATACAGTAAACTTAGTCCATATGAACAGCAAGTTGTAACCACAGTCCATGAAATTTGGAGACAGTCAAGGTGAGGTTAATTAATATGTCATTTACAGATCGTATAATGCACGCATGGAATGCATTTAGGAACAAAGATCCTAGCTATGGTATTGGTAAATACGGTGAAGCAACATATTCAGTAAGACCTGACCGAACGCTAATGACAAGAGGAAATGAGAAATCTATAGTAACCGCTTTGTATAATAGGATTTCTATAGATGTTTCAGCAATGGACATTAAGCATGTTAAACTTGATGATGAAGATAGATATTTATCAGATATTGATTCATTTTTCAATGAATGCTTAACTGTATCAGCAAATCTTGATCAGACTGGTCGAGCCTTTATACAGGATTTAGTACTTTCATTATTTGATGAAGGTTGTGTAGCCGTAGTTCCGATAGAAACAACACTCAATCCAAGGGTTAGCAATACGTTCGATATTAAGAACCTTAGGGTTGGACGAATAATAGAATGGCGCCAATCAGAGGTTAAGATAAACGTCTACAATGAGGAAACTGGACAGAAAGAAGACATAATAATGCCTAAAAAATCTGTGGCAATTATTGAGAATCCGTTTTATACAGTAATGAACGAACGAAATTCTGTTGTCCAGAGACTCGTCCATAAACTCAATTTGCTAGACGTTATTGACGAACAGACAGGAGCTGGAAAGTTGGATTTGATAATTCAGCTTCCTTATGTAATAAAGACTGAAGCCAGAAAAATGCAGGCTGAAATGCGTAGAAAAGAAATCGAAACACAGCTTGCTAATAGTAAGTATGGTATTGCCTATACTGATGGTACAGAAAAGGTTACTCAGCTTAACCGATCATTGGAAAATAATCTGATGGCACAGGTCGAGTATCTTACAAAACTTATGTACTCACAGTTGGGCATTGATGAGACCATATTGCTTGGTACAGCTAATGACCAAACGTTATTGAACTATCAAAATAATGTTTTGGAACCAGTTATAGCAGCTATATGCAATGAATTTACTCGTAAATTCTTAACAAAGACTGCTAGAACTCAAGGACAATGTGTTAAATTCTTCTTTGATCCCTTTAAGATATTACCAACTTCTCAAGCAGCAGAAATAGCTGATAAGTTTACTAGAAACGAAATAATGTCTTCTAATGAAGTTAGACAGTTAATCGGTTTAAAACCTTCAAATGATCCTGCAGCAGACGAATTAAGAAATAAGAATCTAAATCAGTCGGCAGAAGCCATGGCAGAGGAACAAACTGGAGACATGTCTATTGGAGAAGAGGAAGCTGGAGTAGATACTTCTAATATTACAGATCCTGATCAATTGAGGGCTGCATATGAACAGCAAATTAAAGAATTACAGGATGCCGATAAGAAATTAGAAGAAATGGAGAAAATGCTAAATGGGTAAAATTTATATTTCACAATATGAGTTAAAACATTATGCATCTCCATATTATGATCCTCAAAAGGCACACGAATATTATGAGGAACACAAAAAATTAAAGGGAAAAACGGCTGGAAGAACATTAACAGACACCGGTAAAGAAGCTAAACTATATGTTAGTGACCAAATTAAGAATGCTAAAAAAGCAGCATCCGAAAAGGCACAAGCAGATAGAGAACAAGCAAAAAGCGATAGAGATAATGCTTTAGAAGTAAATAAATCAGCTCATATAAGAGAAATGGATCAACTTCAAAATGAGCTATTATCTATGTCAAAAGAAGAATTAAAAAGAAAAGGCCCTATGTATAAAAAGAAGATAGCTAATTTAAAAAAACAAAATAGCGAAGCAAAGGCCAAAGCGAAACAAGAGTATTCTGATAAAATTAAATCTATAAGAGAGAATAATAAGGCAAAGCAGGAAGAATTGTCTAATACATTAAAGGCTGAACTTGAAAGGATGCTTCTTGATCCAGAAACAAGTAAGGCCTCTGGAAAGTCTTCAACATCTGGAAATGTAAGACCATCTGATAAAGCTACACAGGAAAGGATCAAAAATAAAGTAGGTGTTATTAAGAAAAATTTAAAAACGACATCTGAAACTAATAAAGATAACTCTCCTGATGTATCCTCTCAAGATCGAATTAAAAAGAATACTGAAAGAATGAAAAAGAATAAGGAGGAAAAATCAAAATGAAATCAAAATACGATTTCAGTGGTTGGGCTACCAGATTCGACATTAAGTGTGCCGATGGTAGAACTATCAGACATGGCGCATTTGACGATAATGAAGGCGCTACTGTTCCTGTAGTTTGGAACCATGAGCACAACGATCCATCGCTTGTACTTGGCCATGCTCTTCTTAAGAATGAAAAGGGCGGTGTACGAGCTTATGTATCATTAAATGATACACCTAATGGACAGAATGCAAAAGAATTTGTTAAGCACGGTGACGTGGTAGCTTTGTCAATTTATGCCAACCAGCTCAGACAGCAGGGCGGAGATGTTATTCATGGAAATATTCGTGAGTTAAGTCTTGTACTTGCTGGAGCAAACCCTGGAGCATATATTGACACAATTATAGAACATTCCGATGATATGGATGAAATAGCGAACATAGCTTTCATCGATGACGAAGGAATTGTTATAGAACATTCAGAAGAATTAGACGCTATAGAACTCATATTTAAAAATGATCTCTCGCATGCGGCTATACCTACTGATCAAGGAACTGAAGAACCCAAAAAAGAAGAAAAGGAGACTAAAGAAATGGCAGAAGAAAAGACAGTTCAGGATGTTATAGACTCTATGACAGAAGAACAGCAGCAGGTTATGTATGCTCTTATAGGGCAGGCAATAGAAGATTCAAAAAATAATGATGAAGGAGACGGTAAAGAAGTGAAACACAATGTATTTGAAATGGACGAAATGAATAATGATGACGTACTCACACATAGTGAGATGATGGAAATCATGGCAGATGGTAAGAGATTTGGTTCCCTTAAGGAGGCAGCTCTTCAGCACGGTATAACAGATATTAATATACTGTTCCCGGACGATAAGAATGTAACAAATGGTGCACCAGAGTTTATTAAGAGAGATCAGGGATGGGTTTCTGTTGTAATGGATGGTGTTCATCACACACCTTTCAGCCGCATTAAGAGTGTCTTCGCTAATATCACAGAAGATGATGCAAGAGCCCTCGGCTATCTTCCTGATCGTACACACCGTGATGCAAAGGGTAACCTTGTAGATGCTAACGGTAACAGAGTAATGAAGAAAGAGGAAGTATTCTCGCTGCTCAAGAGAGCAACCTCTCCTGCTACGATCTATAAAAAGCAGAGAATCGATCGTGATGATATTATCGACATCACAGACTTCGATGTAGTATCTTGGATAAAGGCTGAGATGAGAATGATGCTCAACGAGGAAATTGCAAGAGCAATCCTTATCGGCGACGGTCGTCTTTCGTCATCTGACGACAAGATTAATGAGTCAAACATTCGTCCTATTTGGACTGATGCTCCTCTTTACACGATCAATGCACCCATCAGCACATCTTCTTCTACCTCTTCAGCTCTTAAGGCTAAGGCTGTTATTAAGGCAGCTATCAAGTCTCGTAAGAACTACAAGGGAAGCGGTAATCCTATCGCATTCATGAGCGAGGATGTCCTTACTGATATTCTCCTTCTTGAAGA
>AUXO018431724.1_pt1 | contig 14009 bp, 14 predicted proteins | sample 768731 | NCBI WGS metagenome assembly AUXO01 (sample SAMN02715735, study PRJNA202380) | gut metagenome | biome: sheep rumen | host: Ovis aries | place: New Zealand: Palmerston North | reverse complement strand
GTTTTTTGTGATATTGTTGAAAATTATAAAAAACTTCTATTTTTATAGGTGTGAGCGAGCCGTTAGCTAATAAGATTAGGCCAAAAACTCTTAATGGATATGTTGGACAGGAACATCTTGTTGGTAATGGGAAGCCGTTGCGTTTGGCGATAGAAAATAAAAAGCTTTTTTCTTTTATACTTTATGGTCCTCCGGGAGTTGGAAAAACAACGCTTGCGAGAATATATGCCGAAGCCGTTGATGCGGAATATTTTGAGCTCTCCGCGGTTTCTGCTGGTAAAGATGATATAAAAAAAATTGTTGATAGTCCTGCAATGTTTGGTAGAGCAAAAATTTTATTTCTTGATGAAATTCACAGATTTAACAAGGCACAACAAGATTTTTTACTTCCATATGTTGAAAATGGAAGTCTTTACTTAATTGGAGCGACAACGGAAAATCCGAGTTTTGAAGTAATTTCTCCACTTTTATCAAGGTGTCAGGTTTTTGTTTTGAATTCGCTAACAAAAGAAAACATTAAAACCATAATTCAAAGAGTAGAGAAAGATAAAAAGATAAAAATAGACAACAATGAGGTAATAGATTTTTTGATTGAAATGTCAAACGGCGATGGACGGCATATCATATCAATAATTGAGAATGTTCTTGAACTTTATGGAGAAATTACGATTGAGAATATAAAAAATGCAACTCAAAAAATGCTTCGTTATGACAAAAAGGGCGAAGAACATTATAATACGATTTCCGCATTTATAAAATCTATGCGCGCGAGCAAACCAGATGCCACGTTGTATTATCTTGCTCGAATGGTAAATGCTGGCGAAGACCCTTTATTTATTGCCAGAAGAATGGTAATTTTCGCAAGTGAGGACATAGGAATTGCAGACAATAACGCTTTGGTTGTTGCTAATGCTGTTTTTCAAGCTTGCCAAACTATTGGTTATCCGGAGTGTGCTATAAATTTGGCACACGGGGCTACATACTTGGCAAGAGCACCAAAAAGTCGGCGTTCCAATGATGGCTTTGCAGATGCTTTGCTGGATGTGCATAAATTTGGTAATTTGCCAATACCATTAAACATTCGCAATCCAGAAACAAAACTAATGAAAGAATGGGGCTACGGTAAGGGATATAAAAAATACGACAAAGATAAAGATTTCCTCCCTGAGAAATTGAAAGGGAGGAAATATCTATAATGGTCATATTGTAAGTTTCATTAGAAGCGTCTTTCAGGCTCGTCGTGTTCTGCGTCGAGGCAAGATGTAACGATGTTTAGTATGCCGTCGTGAGCTATTTGATACAAATGTTGCGTCCAAGAGAAAAAGCGAGAAAAGATATTTTGCTCTATATGTCTTACTGGTTCGACGGCCAAATGTTCTACATTTCTATGTTGCAAGTTAACACGAGGCATATCCACAGGACGGTCGGCACGTATAAAAGAGTGGCGCTCATCTGGTTCAGAAGATTCGTAGGGTTCTACTCCGAAGTATCGTTGCGGTAGACTTTCTTCTTCTGATTCTTGTTGAAGACTTTCAGCCAATTCGTTTAGTATTGCCTGCTTTATCGCACTATCTTCGTATTCTTGAACTGGTAGAGGTTTTTCATACTGTTATCTTTGTCACTGCTATAATCGTAGTTGCCGTCATATTCCTTCATATAAAAGACATAAAATGATAAGCGTTGTAGATGGAAAGTCAAAGAATTCCTTGAATTTTAAAAACTTTTCAATTCTTTTCACCAATGGTAGGTAGCAATTTTTTATTTGTAATTTCTGCACCTTCTGGGACAGGTAAGACCACAATTTGCAGATATTTATTAGGACTTCATAAAGAGTTGGTTTTATCCACCTCGGCAACAACCAGAGAGCCAAGAAATCTTGAAAAAGACGGCATTGATTACTTTTTTTTATCAAAAGCAGAATTTGAAAAACGTGTAGAAAATAATGAGTTTTTGGAGTATGCAAAGGTTTTTGAAAATTACTATGGCACTCCTATGAGTTTTGTTGACGATCGCCTTGCAGAAGGCAAAAATGTAATTTTTGATATTGACTGGCAGGGAATGAGAAAAATCAAGAAAGCTGACAAATACAATATTAGCACGATTTTTTTAGTCCCTCCTTCAATGGACGCTTTAAGAAACAGATTAAGAGGACGCGGAGACGCAGAGGAGCAAATTGAAAAAAGAATTGCTGGATTTCATAATGATGCTGAAAAGGCCGATGAGTATGATTATGTCATTGTGAACGACGATTTAAATGAAGCTTGCAGACAAATTGATAGCATTTATACGGCGGAATTGATAAGGTTAAACAAACAAAAGCAAATAAATTTTATAAAAGATGTTTTAATGAAATAGCAAAACAGGCGGTCTGGTGGTAAAGTGAATTTTTTTATGTTAGTAGGATGTAAAAAGGTATTTTTGTTATTTTCTTGCAGTGTTTTTGCAGTCTTTTCTTTGCAATCGTTTGCTACTGATGCGAGCAAAGAGACAAAAAAACAACAATGTGAAATTTGCGACTATAAACACTTTGGCATTATTGTTTCTGGGCCGTCTGGTGTTGGAAAAACTACATTGATAAACAAGTTGAAAGAAAAACAACAAAACTTGTCAATCTCCGTTTCTGCAACGACAAGAATGCCAAGAAAAGGTGAGGTTAGTGGAAAAGATTATTATTTTTTGGATAAACCGAAGTTTGAGGAATTGGCGAAAAAAGATGAATTTATTGAATATGCCGAAAATTATGGAAATTATTACGGAAGTCCAAGGAGAAACTATATTGAAGCCGTGGAAAATGGAAAAGATGTCATTTTTGCACTTTCTGCTGAAGGCATGTTAAATGCTAAGAAAAACAAAAAGTTGGATTTAATCACTATTTTTATAGCTCCATTGTCCGAGGAAGAGCTTTATAAACGGCTTTCTGGGAGAGGCACAGAGACGGAAGAAAAAATAAAACAAAGATTTAACAATGCAAAGCAAGAAATGAGTTTTATGGATAAGTATGATTATATTGTTTATAATGATAAACTTGATTTTGCTGTAAAGCAACTTGAAGCAATTTATTTATCCGAGCAACGAAAAAGAGAATTGTGCAAGTAAAAATGGAAAGCGTAAAAGGTTTGTAGATATGAACGAGGAAGTAAAAGTTTTATTGGAATTGATGAAATTTCACGGCAATGATGCAGAACAGAAAAACGACATTGATTGTGTGAAATTTGCGACAGAAAAACTTAAATCAATAGGATGCGAAGCTGATTTACAGATTTTCAACGATACTGCAAACGTTCTTGCAACAATTGGAAGTGGTAAGAAATCAATTTGTTTTTGCGGACATTGCGATGTCGTTCCAACAGGAATGCAAAAATGGAGCAAAAATCCTTGCGGAGAAGTTGTAAATGAAAGCGGAAACGAAGGCGAAAGTTCAAGAGTTTATGGTCGTGGTGCGGTCGATATGCTTGGGGGCGATGCTTGTTGGATTGTTGCATTGCAAGAAGTTATAAAAGAGCATCCGGATATTTTGGAAAAGATTGAAATAAACACACTTTTAACAGGAGCGGAAGAGGGCGACGGAAGCAACGGTACCATAAAAATGGTGGAATATTTAAAAAGCAGAGGCACACATTTTGATGCTTGCATACTTGGTGAACCAACAAGTGAATTTGGAGAACACGAAGAAATTGATGACAAAAAGCTTTCTAAAATTGGCTGTGGGCGACAAGGAAGTTTCACTTTTTATCTTACAATTCACGGCAAAAGCGGACACATTGCTTATAAAAATATTCACGACAATCCAATAAAAAAGGCGGTGCGTCTTTGCGATGAACTTTATAAAATAAAGTGGAATGACGGGACAAATCTGGAAATTATCAGCTTTGATGCCAAAAATCAAACAGATAACGTTGTGTTGGATAACGTGCGATGCGTTGGAAATATTAGATTTTACAACACAACACGACAAGAAGTTGAAGCAAAGTTTCAAGCTTGTTTGCAAAGTGTTTTGAAACAAGAAGATTACGAGCTTAAAATTTATTGCAGTAGAGTTGGATATAATACACCTTTTGAAGACGCTTTTTTAAAAATCGTTCTTGAAGTGATGAAAAAATATAATTCAAATGCATATGCCGAAATGTGTTTTGCTTGCACGGATGGGGAATATATGGCAAAAATAAGTAAAAGTGTTTGCGAACTTGGATTAAAAACTAAAACAATGCATCAGCCAGATGAATACACAACAATTAAAGATTTGATGGACTTAAAAAATCTTTATAAAAATATTATCATTGCCTTTGCGGAAGGATAATTTTATTTTTTGTAAAACGGAATATTTTAGTTGTGCTAGTGATTTGATGTATCAAGTTGCTTTAATTTTCAGTTTGCTCTGCTTGTATTGATTTGAAAATTTTGTTGAAATTAAAGCTTCCATTTGCTGTTGAAAAGAAAATTCTTTCCGCACGACCAACTATGTTTTCAAAAGGTATAAACCCAAAATCGCTAAATCTGCTATCTTTTGAATTATCGCGATTGTCGCCCATACAAAAATAATGCCCTTCTGGAACAATATATTCACGGGTATTGCCTGCGATGGAATTGATATCGCTAATCAAGACACTATATTTTTTATCGCCATTATTTTCAATAACCTCCAAAGATGGAAAAGAATTGTGGTTCCTCTCGGTCTTTTTTTCCAAAACACCAACCTCGTTATATCCCAATTTTTCGCCATTGATATAAATTTGATTATCTTTTAATTGAATTCTATCATTTGGCAACCCGACAATTCTTTTTATGTAATAAATTCCGGTCTTTTCACTTTCTTTTGTTTTAAAAACAACAATATCGCCCCTTTTGGGTGTGCGATTTGACAAAATCCGTCCGTTTATTGGTGGAAAATCAAAAGGAAAAGAAAACTTGCTATAACCATAATGAAATTTATTAACAAGCACGCGGTCGCCATTTAACAACACTGGGTTCATTGAACCGGAAGGGATTTTAAAGTTTTCATAAAAAAATGTTCTAAAAAATGTAGCAAAAAGGAAAGCAAAAAATATCGTGATAAGCCAATCTTTTGCTGTAAAAACCCAAGGATATTTTTTACTTAATCCGCTATTTTCAAGCCATCGTGTAATAAAATCATCCTTTTTTTTTATTTCCTTTTTTGCCATCTTGAATTACAAATTTATCTGCTTCACTTCTTCCTTATTACCCAATTACACATTACAGCTTAATACTACCTGACCCCGTGAAACAAGGTGATGACGTCTTGTATGGCGGTTTTTGAAAGTCCGCTCCTAAAAAATCTTTTATCTTCTTTTGTCATATGTTTATAGGAAGCTTTTTGACATTTACGAACTTTTTTAATGATTTCAAAATTTCCACCAACACTCTTCAAATTTTTGATGTTTAGCTTAATTTTTTTGTTTCCTTCCGCAAGTTGCAAAACTTCATTTTGAATATTATTTAATTGTGCCTTGTCAGTCGCATCAAGTTTATTCGCCAAACATTCTTCGTAAGACATAATAAACAATCTTACCGCTTTTTTTTCATCATCGTTCATTTCTTTACCTTCGTTTTTTTTAACGGAATAGAAGCTGATATTGTCTTTTTTTGAGTGCTTTTTGAAGAATTTACATTTTTGTCCAACGAAAAAGCCAATTCCGAAGCTAACAATCAATGCCAAAACAAATAGCACAACAATATAAACTTTTTTTGAAATTTTCATCATATCAGCGGACAATCAAAACATTTTAATAAAATTCAAGGTTTTTTAGATTTTTACAGATATTTATTTCGTGTGTATCATTTAGCCTTTTATACATCGTGCCGTTCTTTGGCTTGGTTTTTTTTTATTTATCTTTGTTTTTCAAAAACTCCTTTACTACTTGCTCGGTCGTAAGGTTTTCTTCATTTTTAACTATTTTTAAAACATCCTCGTAAACCAATTGCCTTGAAAAACCTAATGATGTAAGTGCCTCAACGGCTTCCTTTAATACAAATGCAGAATTATGATTTTTACCATTTTTGCCATTTCCATCTTTAGCTTTTATTGATGTTTTTTTTACCACTTTGCCGTTTTGGTCGCCTTGCTCTTCGCTAATATTCAAAAGGGTTCCGTTGTTTTTTTTGTTTGCGTTATTTTCTTTGTTTTCAACATTTGATAGGCCAAAAACTCCAAAATTTAAAACCTTTTCGTTGATTTTTTCAACTTGTTTTCTCATTTCAACCGGAATACGATTTGCGAGTTTTCCGCCAATCCCACTAACAGCAGAAAAAAAATCGCAATTATTCATCATAATCGCGTCAGTGATCGCGTCGCAAGTAAAAGTTGACAAAATAGCCAATGCAGTTTTTGGCCCTAATCCGCTTAATTTCGTTAATTCTTCAAACCAGCAACGATCTTCAAAAGATAGAAAACCATATAAACTATCTTCGTCTTCTTTGATAATTTCTTTAATAAAAATTGTAGCCAACTCGCCGTTGGCAAGAACCTCAATGTCATTTTGCTTCATAATGACTTCATATCCAATGGCACAATTATTGCAACAAACATCAAGTAAAACGACATTTCCATAATGTCCTGCAATAATGCCAACCAGTTTTCCTATCATTGGAATTTAATATTTAATTCAAAGTTTTTTCACCAGCAGTCCAGCCACAAGGGCAAAGTTTATCTGTTTGTAAAGCATCAAGAACTCGCAAAACTTCATCAACATTACGGCCAACTTTTCCATCTGTCACGGATGCAAATTTTATTTTTCCTTCTGGGTTTATGATAAAAGTTGCTCTATCCGCAACACCGCCGGCATTCAATACGCCTAATGCTGTTGTTAGTTCTCTTTTTACATCACTCATAAGTGGGAAGTTGACATTTTCTTTCAACATTTTATTTTGCTCTTTCCATGCAAGATGCACAAATTCGCTATCAACACTGCAACCGAGAACAAGGCAATTTCTCTTTTTGAACTCTTCTTCTTTTCTACCAAAATCTGCAATTTCCGTAGGGCAAACAAAAGTAAAATCCATAGGCCAAAAGAACACGCAAGCCCATTTATTTTTTATATCTGCACTGCTAATTTTCTTAAACTCTTTGCCAACTTCTGTTGAAACCATAGCATTTAATTCAAAATCTGGGAAAATATCGTCTATTGTAAGCATACAGGCATGTAGAAAGGCATTTTTATAAAAAGCAACGAGATTTTATCGTTTATGAAATCCGCTTTTCAAAATAAACAACAAGCAAAAACAGTAATTTTACTGGTTTTATCTTTTTATAAATTGTTGTTCGTTTGGGAGCATTTTTACTCTTCGTTTATATTTTCTACTTCATTGTTTTCTTCATTTTTTGTTGTCGTCATATTGCTTTCCATTTTTAGTCCACCAACACTGGCTTTTTCACGAATTTTTTGTTCTATTTCTTCGGCAACTTCCGGATGATCGTGGAGATAAATTTTCAAGTTTTCTTTTCCTTGTGATATCCTTTCGCTGTTGTAGGAATACCAACTGCCAGCCTTTTCAACAATTCCAAGTTGTTCTGCAAGATTTACAAGTTCACTTTCTTTTTGTATACCTTTTCCATACATTAAATCAACAACGATCTCTCTAAATGGAGCAGAGACTTTATTTTTCACGATCTTAACTTTTGTTTCAGCACCAATTGGTTTTTCACCGACGGAAATTGTTTTTCCTTTGCGAACTTCCATACGGACAGAAGAATAGAATTTCAAGGCATTACCGCCAGTTGTTGTTTCAGGATTGCCAAACATTACACCAATTTTCATTCTAATTTGATTGATAAAAACAACGATACAGCCAGTTTTTGACACATTGCCTGTAATTTTTCTTAAAATCTTGCTCATCAATCTTGCGTGAGCCCCAACAACTTGCTGATCCATATCTCCGTCAAGTTCGCTCTTTGGAACTAATGCTGCTACGCTATCAATGACTATAATATCAACTCCACCACTTGAAACGAGGTCATCAACAATCTCAAGTGCCTGTTCGCCGTAATCTGGCTGTGAAATCAAAAGATTATCAACGTCTACGCCCAAGTTTTTTGCATAAACTGGGTCAAGTGCGTGCTCTGCGTCAATGAATGCCGCTGTCCCGCCACGCTTTTGACAAGATGCGATAAAACCGAGAGCGAATGTTGTTTTTCCAGAACTTTCGGGCCCATAGATTTCAATAATTCTGCCCTTTGGAAGTCCGCCGACACCAATAGCCATATCAAGAGATAAACAGCCAGTAGGCATAACTTCAACGTTTACGCCGGCGTTTTCTCCCATTTTCATTATTGAACCCTTGCCGAATTGCTTTTCAATTTTCTTCATTACTGCGTCCAAAATCTGCTTTTTGTTTTTTTCTCCTAATACTTCTCCAACCATGCCTATTTATTTTTTTTGTTTTGTAATTTGCAAGAAATGATTTTGTTGGTATAATTCCTTGTATTTATTTAAATGAGCAATTCTTTTAGACGTAGTTATTGTATAGACAGTAGAGCTTCGCGAGATTACAGATTACAGAGATTTGACATCCAAAGATATGGAGACAATAGTTCGCCGTGTAGATGTTTTTGTCATAATAATTTTGTATCAAATAATCAATTTGATGTGTTGAAAAATGATGGATACGAGCGTAATTATAGTTATATTCAAAATATGCGGAATAGATACAATAATTGCGAAGTTAGTGATAAAAAATATTCCGATTATAACAATGTATTTAGATTTAATCAACCGTATTTTACAAATTACAATAAATATAGCCAATTTGGCAAGACAGATGGTTGGAAACCACGACTGCACTTTCGATATGGCGATCGCGAAAAAGAAGAAATGGAAATGATTGCAGGAACAAAAAATCATCGTTATCAATTAAATAGTGCAAATGATTACAAGAATAAATCGAACTTTCAGTATGGCAATCACGCAGAAGCGGAAATGAAAATGATTGCAGGAACAAAAAAACGTCGTTATGAAGTGAATAAAGCAAATGATTATAAGAATAAATTCAACTTTCAATATGAAAGGGGAGTCCCGAGTTTTGAGGAACAACAGAAAGTAATGCTCGCAAACATGAGAAAAAAAAACTATCTTGTTGATAAAACAAGACGAATACTTTATGGGAATGGGAATAAAATACAGAGTGCTGATTTTGAAGATGCGAATAAGTCAGGTATGTCTGAACCATATAGTCAATACAATAATCGCTCGACCTATGTTTCTACGCATTTTAAAGAGAAAAAGAACAATGATCGTTTTTTGCAACTTATGGAAAAGTTAAGAACAAAAACAAATGATGTTATTAGAAATAATGAAGAAAGATTAAATCAGATTAACGTAGAAAAAGGTGGTAATTTTAACACAAAGAACATAAAAGAAAATAAATCGTTAAATTATCAGAGTAATCATCAGTTTTATAGCTCATCTAATATAAGCGGGCAACAAAAAAGTAATTATTTTCGTTATAATGATAACTCGTATGAAGAAAATCAGCAAAATATAATTCACAGGGTGGATAATTTTTCGGAGAAATATCAACCAAAAGATCTTTGTAAAAAGACTTCGTTATGGATAAAAGGGGACAAAAAAGATGCTTTGCAAGAACTGTTTAATAATAATACAAATAACGTAGTCAGTAACGATGATTTGCTTACTAGAAATAGTAAAATGAATATAATTGTTTCTCGCAGAAATTCGGGGGATTATAGTTTTAGCCAAATAAGCAATGAAGACTTGTATAAAAATAACAAAAGAAATATATCAATTACGAAACCTGTAGATTATAGTTTTATTGCTAATGAACCTGAAAATCAAATATAGTCTTTCATTTTGATGATTTAGATATCACTGGTTAGTTTAATAAACTCTTTAACAGATATTTCTTCTGGTCTTTTAGTCAAAAATTCTTGTGGCAAGGTGTCCAAAAATTTACTCTTTTTTAGTGTGTTTGCCAATTTTTTTCTCCTTTGAGAAAAGGCAACCTTGCAAAACTCATCAAGTAAATCATATTTTTCTTTATCTATTCTCATAGCTTTCGGTGTAATTTTTACGACACTTGAAACGACCTTTGGTTGCGGGTGGAAGCACTCCGGTTTGACGTCAAAAAGTTTTTTGCAATCGCACATCGTTTGAATTAGCACGGAAATCCGCCCATAGTCGTGTGTCTGCGGAACGGCAACAATCCGCTCCACAACCTCCTTTTGCAACATCACAACAATATTTTCAACAAAATCCAGTTGCCCCATCCAATTCATCACAAGCGTTGTGCCAATGTTATACGGCAAGTTTGCAATAATCGTAATTTTCTCACCAAACCTGTCAAACAGCGTCTTCGCATCAAATTTCATCGCATCATCATTAAAAATCTCCATCAGCCCGCTGTCAATCTCGCCCTGAAATTTCTTATTCAATTTGGCAAAAAGTTCGTTGTCTTTTTCAATCAAAATCAGTTTTTTTGGTTTGTGTAGCAAAATCTCTTGCGTCAAAAACCCCGTCCCCGGCCCGATTTCAACGACAACTTTGCCATCAATTTCAACATTATTGCAAATGCCTTCCACTACGCGAACATCGTGCAAAAAGTTCTGCCCTAACGACTTTTTTGCTCTCACTCGCTCGCCACCTCTTGCCTGAAACTCCGCCTGTCGCTCCGCGCGATGCCTCTTCGCCCAAGCCCTGTGCTTTTCTAACTTTTGGAGTTTGTTGGGGTTAGTTTGCTTTATAAGGTTTGCAAGTCCCTTACCAATTTCTTCTAGTTTATTATCAACTTTTTTTTGTATATCAATTCCAGAAAATCCTTTAATCAAAGGAGACAAAAAATAAATAATTGTAAATATCGTCCAAAACCACTTGATTGCTTTTCCTATCTTTTGCAAAAGTGTATAAAATGTTATCTTCTCTCTCCCTCTCTCTCTCTCTCATCTCTCTGCAACTTATTCTTCAAATCACTTACTTTAGTTTTCCCATTATTCTTCACGAATGCATACTCTAATAATAGTTTTTATTGTCAAGATTACTCCCCAAACTCCTTATTCCTCTCCACCACCCGCTCAATTTCTTCAATAATTTTCATCGTATCATCAAATACAAAGCGAATTTCTGGACGCAGGCGGAGGGCAAGTTTTTTGTATAAAATGTTTGTGAGTTCGCCGACAATGCCGTCAAGAGCGTGCTGGAATGCCTCGCGGTTGGCAACTTTGCAACGATAAAAAATCTTGCAATACCGCAAATCCTTGCTGATTTCCGCCTTCATAATTGTCAAAAAGTCCCCATCAATTCGTGTGTCAATAAGTTCAACAATCTCCCGTGCAGTTGCCCTGCGGATTTCTTCTCCAATTTGAAGTTGTCGTTTTGAAAAATCGGTCATTATCTCCTCAATCGCAAGAGACAATTGTTTGGTTTTTTAATTGCAATTGCTTGTCAACTGGCGAAAATTGTTTATTTATTTGTTTTTTTTGTTATAATAAATTAGCTTATGCCTGCTAATCTTCCGAGAATACCATTCCAGAAGTTTCAATTGGATTTAGACGATGAGGTATATGCTTTTAAACAAAATATTCGCAAAGCATTAGAGAACATTCCGAATAGAGAGGGTTTCAACGAAGTGTATAAAGATGATTTTATTGAGATAGCAGCAGAGATAGAAGACGATCACGTGCGCTTAATGAGAAAGAAGCCGGGAGAAGAAGAATGGAAAATTGTTAGTGGTGGTCCAAAGATAGTAAATGGTGATAAAATAGACTTAGGCTATGCAACTATGGCTGTGGTCAGTTCTGCACAAGAAAGATCAGAATATTTGTCGAAGCATTTATTCGACGATGAACGTGAAAAGCAAGAAGGGCTCGATGAAGAAACAGAAGCATTTAAAATGCAAATCAAAAATATTTTGTCAAATATAACAACCAACGACACAAAGGGTAAGCTTTTGCTGGATAATGATTTTTTCACACTTCTTATTGAAGAGAATAAACTGGATGAACGAAACAAAGATAAAGGTATCAGAGATGTTAAAATTAAGTGGATTATCAAGAAAAATGGTAAAGAACATAGTGGGTTATTATTTCTTAATGGAAAAGAAGATTTAGGAAGTGGCAAAATATCGATCATATATGAAAAAGAAAATGACGAAGAAGTAATAGCTGAAACGTTTGCACGATGTTTTTTTGAATTAAAAGAACGAAAAAAAGCAAATAACAATCCACAAGTAAAGGATATAAAGGATAGAATTAGAACAAAAATAAAAAATATTGACGCAAACTTTAAATCTGGTGATGCGATATATGAAGATGAGTTTTGTAAAATTACTTTGGAGAACGTGCCTGAATATGTGCTTAATGCCGATAAGCAAAAATATGTTAGATTTTTTAATAAAAAAACACAACAATATTATACGAAAGACGAATATAGCAATGAATATGATAGGCTTTTCCTTTCGCAAAACGATGAAGAATTAGATGAATACAATGCGGACTTTTTAGACAATTTAGGCTTTTTTTTTCATCTTTCAAAAGAACAGGAACAAGAAAGACCGCCGGATGTGCAAAGCGATAATCAAATTATGGCTATACCAAATTTGCGAGATCGAAACACTAATCAGAACACTAATGCACCGCAAAAAAGTATAGCCCCAGCTATAGTGCAAACAATCCGCACTACGAATTTGCCACATAATCAAAAAGAAACATTGCATAGTGTTATCCAAAAATCTGGTGTCTTGAGTGCGAATGCCAATTATGATTATAGTCAGATTAATGGCGGTAAAGCTACGCAAGTAAGCAGTGGCGGTGGTTACCAAAATACTAATGACATCCGAAACAATAATAACGACGATAAAAAAACATCTCAAAATTTTAACAATAATAACAATCAAAACACACAGGAAAAGCAATCTTATGCTTTGAGCGTTTTTCTTTGCATTTTGGCAATCGTGGCTGCCGTTGTTGGCGCTATTATGAAAAACAATAAGACAATTTTAATTGTTGGTTGTTGTGTTGCGGCTTTGTTATTTATTGGATGCGTTATCGCTTCTGCTTCAACTTACAAACATAATAAAAACATAAATAATAAAAATCCAAATAATGTTTTGAATAACACACGAGACCACGGGCAGGGCAAACAACCTTAAACAGACGATTGAAACAAATGCTGTTTTTTCGCAATCTGATAATTGTATCAGATGTCTTTTTTAGCCTGTTCTATGAATTTAGCAAGTTTAAACATTGTTAGTTCGTCTTTCCATTTTGGAACAAGTTGCATACCTATTGGCAATCCGCTTTCATTGTCAAAACCAACTGGAACACTAATTCCACCAAGACCAGCAATCGCAGAAGGAATTGTAAACATATCACACATATACATTGAAATTGGGTCAAGTTTATCTTCAAAACCGAAGGCGACACAAGGAGAAACAGGCAACAACAGAGCATCAACTTTTTCAAATGCTTTTGCGTAGTTCTCACAAATCACACGACGAATTTTTGTGGCTTTTACATAACTATCTTCATAATGATCCGCCGATAGCACATATGCACCAGTCAACATACGGCGTTTCACTTCTTCGCCAAAGCCTTCAAGTTTGCTGTTAGAATATAATTCTCCCAAAGTCGCCGAATTTTTGTTCCTGTATCCATATCTCACACCATCAAATCTTGCCAAGTTAGAATATGCCTCCGCTGTTGAAACTGTATAATAAACTTCAATTGCCTTATTCATATTTTCAATACTTACTTCTTTAATTGTTGCACCTTTGCTTTCCAAAAATTTCGCCGTCTTTTGCCAATATTCATTGATGCTCGCAAGCGTTTTGTCGCTTTTGCACTCCACTGGAATACCAACGACAAGCCCGTTCAAATTGTCTTTTTCAATATTTATGTTCTTGATTGCTTCGTAATTATTCATCGCCGGCTCGCGGAACATCGTGCTGTCGTTTCTGTCGTCGCCGGACATAATATCCAAAATCAAAGCACTATCATCAACATTTTTTGCTAAGACACCGGGTTGATCCAAAGAACTTGCATATGA
>AUXO014628798.1_pt1 | contig 14009 bp, 17 predicted proteins | sample 768731 | NCBI WGS metagenome assembly AUXO01 (sample SAMN02715735, study PRJNA202380) | gut metagenome | biome: sheep rumen | host: Ovis aries | place: New Zealand: Palmerston North | reverse complement strand
TCAACGGTCATGCGGATGGGATAGAAGCCTATCATCTGGCGGATGGCATCGGGAATCGTCTTGCGGCGAATAGAAGTGGTGATGCGGAAATCCTCCAGTTCGTTGTAGAGGAAACTGATGGTGTAGTTCTCGCTCTCCTTGTTCAGTTGGCGCAGGGCTTCGCTGAGCGATACGTTATGATATTCACGCGTAATACGCTGGGCTCGCATTCCAGCAAAGACAAGGCAGCAGAAAAGCAGTGATATGATTCTGTTCATGGCTTATTCTACTATTATCTTATTATCCTTCAGTTCTATGGTGATGCTTTCGAAGAGATTCAGCCGATGCAGCACGACATCAAGTGTCTCGTCTTGTTTCCATACGAAATAGAAACGGAACTGACGGGCATCGGCATTCTGAAAGTCCACCTCTTTATGATAATAGGCACCTATCTGTAGCAGTATCTTATCCAATGCCACATTGTCGAAAACAAGGGGCTTTGTATTGGTTGTCGTATCTGTCTTGATGGTATCTGTCGGCAATGCAGGAGAGGGCTTGGCAGATATGGTTAGTTCTGCCTGCGTAACCTGCGGTTTGGAATGGCTAACCATACGGACAATGTGAATGGTGGCGAAAGCCATTCCAGTCGTCAAGAGAATACCGATGATGCTTGCTGCCACCTTATAGGGTATTCTGCCCATCAGCGTCTTGGTGGCTGTGGTATGTGGCTCATCGCTGTCAAGGGCTTCCAACTCATCGGCGTGTTCCATTGCAAATTTCTGCCATTCCTCTTCCACAGGGATGGACTCTTTTTCGACTTCGCGCTTCACAAATGCTTGCTTCATCAGTGCGAGCAGTTCATGATTCTCTGCTACCAACTGGTCAATTTTGTCTTGCTGTTCCATAACGTTTATCGTTTTGCTGTTGTTTTCTGAAAATGTTCTTTGATTCGCTGTAGTGACTGTGACAGATGGTTATAGACAGTCACTTTGCTCACACCTGTTGCCTGTGCCACTTCCTCATAGCTCATTTCGCGGAGAAATCGCAATCGGAAGATTTGTTGGCTCAGTGGGGGTAGTTCTGCCTCAATGAATAGCATCAGCCGTTCCAGACGGTCGTCATCATTAACAGAGAGGATATGGCTCTGCATAGACTCTTGCAAGAAGAGTTTTTCCACTTGTTCCCGTATCGACTTGTGGCTGAGTATGTCGCGGCAACGGTTGCGTACAGCAGTCATCAGATATCCTTCCATCTTATCCTGCGTTGGCATTTCCTTGTTGTCAAGTAGTCGCACAAAGACATCGCTCACCACGTCCTTGCTCTCTTGCGAATCATATAGCATCACCCTTGCCAGACGGTACATCTGTGCATAATGCTGACGGTATATGTTTTCAAATTCTCTTTTCGTCATCATCAGACTTTTTCAATTAGTCATACATAACAAGGACGATTCAATGAACAGAAAAACTAAGCAAAACGATATTTTTTCTAAAAAAAAACTACATTTTATATGTACTCAACTATTGTAGTTAATGGAGTACGGAGGTTAATCAAACATCACAAAAGGGTGTTTGTTATAGTCTGAAGCCTACAATGAAACGGACGCGCCACTTGTTGTTTTGGATTTCCAGATCATTACGGTTTCCGATGTTTGTATAGTTGAAAACCATTGTAGTACCTACAAACATTCTGCCGAATTGGCGGACAATGGCACCTCGTGCGGTGATGATGACTTCTGGGAAATGATAGTCAAGTGGAATGCGGTTGTCGTCCACTTTAAGCGATGTGTTGCTGTAAACGATGAACGTGGGAAGGGCAGACAGATGAAACAGCCAAGTGCTCGCTGGAACCCAGTTGTAGCCATAGCCTGCACCGATGCCAATGTTCGTCACGTTCAGCAATGACTTAATGGAAGCATTGGTCTCCGCCTGTTGTGCCTGAGCCGAGGCTGCTAAGAGAAAACTTCCTGCGGAGCGATGTTGGATGTAGCTCTGCGTGAAGGCGGCAGGATAGGAGAAACGTCGGTGGTTGAAGGCATAGTAAGCATTCACGTTCAGCGATTTCAGCGTCAGCACCTCGGGTGGCGTGTCTGTGCGAGGCTTGCCTTCTGTTTCGTACCAGCCTGTAAAGTTACGTGCATCCTGATAGATAAAGTCGAAACCCCAGGGGTTGTTGTATAAGTTGACGTTTAATTCAAAATCCTTGTATTTGCCCATTAGTTTGGCGGGATTTAGACTGAGACCGAGCGATACTCCTAGATAGTTAACCCCTAAACTGAGTGTTGACTTGTATGCAGCTCTCATCTCCGACTTGTAAGGAACTCCCTGGTCCATACCTTCTATTTTTAAGGCAGCTCCAGAGACATTGATGCGTCCCTTCAAAGTCCATCTTGTCTTTGGACGTGTGATGTACATGGTGTCTATATTAGAACGGCGATACCGCTCACTCAACAGACTGTCGTAGTGTAGTAACGAACGCCTAAACTTTTGTGCTTGGGCATCAGTGGTGAAACCCAAGCTGAGCAATGTCACCATGGTGACTAACGTATATAGTCTCTTTGTTCCTTTCATTTAAAATTCATATCCGAGATTCAAGAAGAAATAGGGCTTCTTGGTATGGTTACTGTATCCTATCGTGGCACCTACAGGACCAAACATGGTATTGTAATAATATGCGGCTTGTACACCAAGCAGGGTACGATAGTTGAAAATGTTCTTGATTTTGTCTGATTGTTGGGCTCCACTCATACGGAGCAATACATAGTTGTTGTCGGCAATGCGCTGTTGCGCCTGCAGCTGTACCCCTACGAATTGGTGGTCAACATACTCTATATATCCAACACCCGCAAAGGGCATCTGTTGTTCGACGTAATGTCCGAACCAATCACCGCCTATCGTGTTGCCAAAGACGGGTGGCACGCTATTGCCGAAGAGCAGACGTCCATAGAACATGGGCTGTAGGGTGAATCGGTTGCCGAAAGTGAACGACATACGCCAGTTGGCATTCACCTCACTGAGTCCAGTCTGATTGTCGAGTTTTGCGAAATTGTCGGTCAGATAGGCATACTCTGCCTTGAACCTGGCACCGTGGGTGGGGAAGTACCAACTGTCCTCACTGTTGTACTCTGCCTTGGCTCGATAGCTGTAGAAATGTTCGTTTTCAAGCTTTACCTGTTTTGCCTCTTCCGAACCAAGTTTATTACGGTAGTGCATGTAATCCCAGCGCAGTCCCATCTGAAGGTTGAAGTGGCGCAAGTTGAAGTTGATGGGCAGAAATTCTGCTTGATACTGGTTGTAACGAATGTTATAGCCCAGGTCACCATTCATATAAATATCCACGTCATTACGACGGAAGGTGAAACTCAAGGTGGGACGGGTGAAACTACGGGGGTGAACGGTTACCTCTCCACGTGCCATCAGACGCTTACCAAGTCGGAGCGTGATGTCTGTATTGACGGGAATCGCTGTTTTCATCGGGATGGAGAGTCCCAATTGTACGGCGGCATATTCCTCCATGTCGTACCTCACGCCAGCGTGCAGTTGTACCGACTTGCGGTTGCCCGCAGAAAGGATGACATGTACACCGTCGCCTTCAGGAATTAATCGGCACTCTGCGGTCTGGTAGAACAAATCCACACGCATTGACGTAGTGAGTTCCTGCTCTAATCTTGCGTCAATGCTGTCAACCTTTTGCAAATGGAATTTCTGTCTCAGGAAACGCTCTGCCTGTGGTGTCATGTTCTCGAATGTATAGCTCGTTACACGTAGCTTTTCTGTCATTACTTGTGGACGTAATGGTTTCAGGATGATAGGGCGGAACGAATCATCAATGCCAATCTGTTTCTTCAGGGCGATGATGTCATCCCAGTGCCGCATGGCTAACTGTTCGCCTCGGCGGATAAGTGTGTCAATGGCTGTTTGTGAAAAACTGGCAGAACCATACCCTTTGGTGTCCACTTGTAGGTGCAGGTTGGTAATGGCAAGGTTCTCATCATATTTGTTCTTACAGTTCACGTCGATGATCTGACTGAGTATGCTCATGGTGTTTCCCATGTCTTCTGCCACTTTAGGAGCACCCTGCACGGTGACACCAATGATAATGTCGGCACCCATGGCGCGGGCTATATCGGCAGGGTAGTTGTTCTTCAAACCACCATCAACGAGCACCATGTTGCCTATCCTCACGGGTGAGAATGCAGCAGGGATTGCCATGGAAGCTCGCATGGCTTGTGGCAATCGTCCACTATGGAAAACCACTTCGCTGTTGTCTATGATGTTTGTGGCAACACAAGCGAAGGGTATGCGTAAGTCACGGGAGAAGTCGATGGAATCGGTGTAACCCACGCAAAGCTGTTGGAACAACTCTGCGAGGTTTTTGCCCTTGATGATACCGCCGGCGTTCTTGTCGCGTTTGCCGATGGTCATGCCTGTGGTGAAGAAATAAGTGTTTTGTTTCTTACGGTCGCTAAGGCTCTGTCGGCGCAGGTCTTCACGGTCGGTAATGACGTAACTCCAGTCTTGCACACGTACCATTGAGTCAAGGGCATTGGCATTATAGCCTATGGCGTAAAGACCACCGATGATACTGCCCATCGAGGTACCTGTTACGATGTCAACGGGAATGCCTGCTCTTTCCAGTACTTTCAGCACGCCGATGTGTGCCATACCTTTAGCACCACCACCGCTCAAGACCACTGCCACTTTTTTTCGAGTGGAAGTGGTGCTGTCTGTCTGAGCATTTCCCACGTTACACATCAATGCTAATATGATGAGTGTTAATAGACTTCTCTTCATTTTTTTGTTTGAGCTTTATTTAGTTGCACCATGAGAATGCAACGTTCTATTTATTGAGCAAAATACATTCCTTCAAAAATTCGCTTGTAAAGTTACTCTTTTTTCTGATAATAACCACCTTTTTATAAGGGAAAATGATTTTATAGGTTGGATTTTTCGTTTTTGTTGGGTAATAAAAGGGCAATAATATAGCAAATGGCACATAATTGTTGTAAGAGACCGCAGCGCGGTCTTCGCTCAATAACCAGGGGTACGAGTGTAGCGAGTACCCCCGGTTGGTAGTGGCAGTGATTGTTTCGACTCTGACGGGGTCGCCCTTTGGATAGCAGGTGCACCCCTGTAGGGTGCTGATGATGTGGAGTATATCGCTATCCGGGGGTGCTCGCTACGCTCGTACCCTCGGTTACAGAGCGGTAACGCTTTCAGCGTCATTGTGCCAACATCTATATGATTTCTAAAAAAGAATATTTGGTCTGTTCTTTACTCCTTGAATCTCTTAAACAATAAAGAAGTTGAGTGAGTGAGATGCTGAAGTTGATTTATTAGAAAGGATGTATTTCTTTGTCTTGAAAATTCTGAATTTTTGGGCTAAAAAACAGGCATATTTTTAAAATATTCGAGAGTTGGTGGAAAAAATGTGCGTTTTTTAATATTTAGATAAGTATTTGATAATCAGCATTTTGTGGTTTTTCTCTCTTTGGATGCTTGGTGAAAAGCTATGTTTTTGGCACAAAAAAGCCAGTTTTTTACCCTTTATAACATATAAAGTTAGCCTCCGTAACATATATAGTTACGCTCATAACATATATAGTTACGTGCGTAACGTGTCATGTTACGATAAAAAACACGATTTTTCAGACGTTTCAACTTGTTTTTCCCCTTTCTCCATTCTGGTTTGCAAGAAAAGTGAGATGAGATTTTGTTGTGTAATTTGATAGTTATTTCGGAAAGCATTTGCTCAATTTCTTTGTAGTTTAGGAGTTTCAAGGAGTAATAAAGTTAAGACAATGGTCTTTCTTGTAAACCATGTGTTTACTAATTTTTTTTAAACTTGTGACAATTATAGCGATAATTACACTATTTTGGTTATATTTGCAAAGAAAAGAATACGAAACTTGATAAGATTTTACATTATGCCGTACATCAGAATCAAAGCCTATCCCAAGGATCAGGCAACAAAAGAAAAGGTAGTAGAGGCCATCAATAAGGCCTTTGTTGACAATTGGGGCTGTGCTCCTGAAGCCATTAGCATCTCTATCGAGGAAATAGCGCCAGAGAATTGGGTGGAGCAAGTGGAGAAAGCGGAGATTGAGCCGAACCGAGATAAGATGTTTGTCCTGAACGGTCAGAAGAAATACTGATAGGGTGGGGGTGTTCAGCATGAACAGGATAGAACGAAAGAAACAGACAGTACGTAAGATGATTGCCATTTATTGCAGGCATCATTTGAAGCAAGATGTGATACCAGAGAATTATCAACTCTTGGCAGATTACGCCTGTCAACGACTTGACCATTGCCTGTTTGGTGAGGAGAAGAAAGCGACGGTGAGTACCAGTATAACTTGTAAGCGGTGTCCTGTTCATTGCTATGCACCCAAGGAACGTGAACAAATTCGGGAAGTGATGCGATGGACGGGACCAAGGATGATGCTCTATGCACCCAAAGAGGCATTATATTACGCCTTTGACAACTTGAGGATGTGGTTGCAATCTCTGTCGTTCCGTACGGGAGTCATCGTCCTGTTATGCTGTATTCCCTTCTATATCTTGTCTTTTGCCCAGATGCTGCTGCCCATCAGTGCTGCAGCAAAAGGCATTTTATGGACAATTCTATTCGGAATGGCTAAGACCTGTCAGTACGGAGGATTGACCATCCTTGGCATAGAGGGCTATCAAAGGCTGAAGAAATGGATGAAATTTCAGTAATTGTCGTTGATGTAGTTCTTGGTACACATGTCGTAATAGAGAGCTTCCAGTTCCTGAAGAGTTAGTTTGGCTACCGAATGCTCTATGATTCGTATCAGTTCGTCGCGCCGATATTCGTCGTCTTGGTCGAATGGTCTTGTATATGCCATATTCATTCATTTTGTTAATCGCTTGATATGCTGTTTCAGTATATGGTATGCAGCCTGTGGCATGTTACCGTGGTCGTAGCCTTGCATTTCATAGAGCGTAACGTCCTTATGACCTACCAGCTTCAGCATTCTCCAGAAGTAGGCTTGTTCTTCATAGCGACCATAGAGCTCTAACTCCCTGTCGCCAGAGATAATGACGATGGGCGGCGCATCAGGACGAACGTATGTAAGGGGTGCATATTGGTCGATGGTGGCTTGAAGGGGCGAAATGCCCTGCTGCTTGCGGATGTTGTAGTGGGTGATACATTGTCCACTGAAGGGTACGAGAGCTGCGAGACTATCAGCATCCACGCCATATTTTGCCAGCCACCGCTTGTCCAGTCCGATGAGGTCGAGCAGGTAACCTCCTGCCGAGTGACCAGCCACGAATATTTTGCGCTTGCTGCCACCGTATTTTGCGATGTTCTTGTATGTCCAAGCTACAGCAGCAGCTGCATCGTCGAGAATGCTGTCAATCGGAGCCTTGGGCAGCAGACGATAGTTGGCAGCCACTACCACGAGTCCGCTGTTCTTCAATTGTGGGTCTATATGCTTCTCGCCACCCTCAATGCCTCCACCGTGAAACCATACCACCACGGGAGCATCCTGTTTGTCGGTGGGATAATAGACATCAAGCTTACAACGCTCTTGTGCATAAGGGTCATTTGACGCTGTGTAACGAATGTCATTGACTTGATTGTACTGTGCCCGTACTACGACTGTAGATAACAAAAACAAGGTGAGGGCTGCACCCATTATGATTCTCCTGTCCATAGCTTGTTTATAAAACATAAATCATTTGCAAAAATAGCAATAATTACCTAATAATTCGTATCTTTATACCCGATTTTAAGCGTTTTTAGAAATATCCGACAATTCAAACATAACAGGAATATGAAAAGACTATTTTTCAGCATCTTTCTGACCATGTGCTTTTGCATTTTACAGGCGCAGAATGTATTTACTACTCGTGGTACACAATTGATAGATGCCACGGGGCAGCCCTTCATCATCGTGGGTATGAACAATCCTCATGCATGGTTTGGCGAGCGGGCTTATGAGGCTCTCGATGAAATCGCTGCCATACGTGCCAATACGGTTCGTATCGTTTGGAACACTCGAGGTAGGGCTGACCAGTTGGAGCGTATCATCAAGCGTTGTGTTGCTCTGAAAGTGGTGCCGATGGTGGAACTGCATGACGTGACGGGCAATTCTTCCGGTCAACGACTTCTCGACATGACCAACTACTACTCACGTGAGGATGTCAAGGCTGTGCTGATGCGCCATCAGCGTTATCTTCTTATTAATATTGCAAATGAATGGGGTAAACATGATGTTACCACTCAACATTGGCTGCAAAGCTATACAGACGCTGTTGCTGCCATGCGTAAAGCTGGCTTTACCACGACACTGGTCATTGATGCTCCTGGGTGGGGACAGAATATACAGCCCATTCTGGAAGGTGGACAAGAATTGATTGCGAAGGATTCGCTGCACAATATCCTCTTCTCCGTCCACATGTATGGTTCATGGAACAATGCCCAGGACATCAACGACAAACTCACAGCGGCAAAGGAGAAGAATCTTCCTTTGATAGTCGGTGAGTTTGGCTATAACTCCAATGACGGAAAGAACAATCTCAAATGCAAGACTGACCATCGCACCATTATGTCGATGTGTAAGCAACTTGGATATGGCTTTATGCCGTGGTCGTGGACGGGCAACAACAGAGAAAATGCCTGGCTTGACATCGTGGATAATCGCGATTGGAAGACTCCAACCTGGTGGGGACACGAGGTTATTGATGGCGAATGTGGAATCCGTCAAACAGCCATTCCAGCAAAAGTGTTTGAAGATTTATAGTTTCATTGCATCCAGAAACGCTCTTTGGGCTTTTGTAGGTCGATCTATACGCACAATTTTGTATCCGTCGATACGCAGTCCGGCATCTCGTAGCCAATAGTCGTAGTCGATGTCGTCGGTGGTATCGACTGCGTGGCGTACTTCAGTGAGTGGACTGCCTGCCACTTCAGCGCAAAGAGCCCAGAATTCCTCTTCGGTGAAACCACGCTTGAGCTCCAAGTAGTAGCGTTGGTAGAGCAGGCGCATCACGTCGTCGAGCGAGCGTTGCTGCTGGGTGCGACGGCGGATGTCGATGTCGAGTAGTAAACCAACCATCGGTCCCTTGAAATAGTAGTTGATGCGCACATCGCGGCTGTTGGCATCATCATTCATGAAATTCAGCCAGATGTCGTAGCTTGATTGGCGAAGGCTCTGGTGCCGCTGTCCTTCGTAAGGAGCATACAGGCTGAAATATGTGGTGAGCAGTTCGAGAGCTTCATCGGGGGTGACAATGCCGGCATAGCGCAGCAGACGGAACTCATAGTAGCAGGTCAGTCCCTCGCTCACCCACAGCATCGGGGTGATGGCCTCTCGGTTGTAGTCGATGGGCCAGAGCTCTGCCGGTCGGATGCACTTCACGTTGTAGAGGTGGAAATATTCGTGTGCAACGAATGCCAGGAATTTCACTTCGCTACGTCGCGATTGGAAACGATAGGTGCCGTCGGTATAGCACGCCTGCGAATTGAGGTGTTCCAGTCCGCCGCCGCCCTTTCCCATGTGGATGAGGCTGTAGAAGGTATAAGGCACGTGTCCCATCATCTTTGTGGTCGCTGACACGATTTTGCAGAAATTCCCCTTCAGATCGAGTTCGTCAACTCCATCGGGTGTCTCCAGTGCAAATTCGTACCACCGGTTGTCATGTATGAATTTGTCCAAACGGAAATTGCCGAAAAACAATGGTGAGTCGTAAAGCGTGTCGAAGTCTTTGACATCGAAAACGGCAGTCAGAGAGTCAGTACCGTCATGGCGTGCATCACGGTCGTTACAGTCCCATCCGCCTTGCTTCAGTCCTGAAGCTATTTTTGTCCAGCTTTTGGGTAAGTGGAACGCAACGGTGGAAGGATGGTCGAGTTCACCATCGACGTGCATGAACACGCCACATGGAGCAACGAATGCGATGTCCTTCTCCACACGGCTCGATGCCACGTCGCGCTCGTTGGCAAAGATGCGATAGCTGACCCGTACATGTCCGTCTTGTGGCAGGGGTACACGCCATCGGTTTTTGCCCTCCTTCTGCCAGGCGAGTCGTTGTCCGTCTGACGTCAGTGCAACAAAGTCGCATAGATGCTTCGGAAAATCGAGGATTTCATAGTAGCCAGGAGCCCACACCGGCATGTTGAGTACGATGTCGGATGCAGAGGTTGGTGACGTTTCAGTGTAATCGAGCGTGACGAGCAGGTAGTGCCCCAAGGTGTCGAAGTCCACTTGATAGTCCATCGAATATTGGCGTTGTGCCCAGGTCGTGAGGGAGGCGAGGCTAAGAGTGAGGCTGAGCAGGAAATGTTGCCAGTGCAGGGTGGGGTAGGGAGTCTGTTTCATGAATTTTAATTCTGCAGCACTTTAGTTAAACATTTTTATAAGTCCCTGAGCTACATTTTGTTGCCTGGGATTATGCCATGTCAGATTTTTCACTTGCCTTCGTGCTGCAATTCAAGACAAGCGAAAAACATCAATCGCATGGCAAATATAAGCATAAAAACTCAAAAATACCCCCTTTCGGTGGAATTTTTCAATAAAATGTGCCTACAAATATGTTCCATCAATGTTCTGGCAAAATTTGGTGTGGTAGAAAAGGAAAATCCCTGCAAGTTCTTAGCTTGCGGGGATTTTCCTTGGAGGGTGCCCGGTGGGACTCGACCCCACGACATTCAGAACCACAATCTTATTTCCGCACCCTTGGAAATCCCTTTGTCTATGCGGAAAGTCAGCGATTTCGATTTTAATTTTGCGCCGATTTTGCGCCGAATTTCGACAATTATTGCTTTAACTCTCTAATTCTATCCTCTATTTTGCCTTTAAGCTCTTTAGTGTAAATAATATCGGTAAAGTATACCGCCATAATAATCGTGTAGTATACCGCTCAATATTCGTCTATATGGAAGATAACTATCATACGTATTTGTGAATCAACATTATATAAAAAGCAACTAACCATTAAGTCCTTTGTATACTGGTTCATGACGAATTATTATTTGGTATATTCTATCGTTACCATTTACACGTACTTCGTAAACATCCTTTCCCTCGTTAAGGGAGATGTACACCCAGCCCTTGTGAATGAGGGCACTCACCTTGAGCATCAGGGTTGGCATTTCCTTAAAAAGGGTGTAACATTTCTTGCTCACTCCCCAGCTCATCACTACCGGGAGGGTCACGCTCCAGAAGAGCTGTTGCCATGCCGTTTCGGCACACTGCTTCAGATATTCCTTATCCATTGTCGTAAAATTTGAATGTTGTTTGTAACTATTGCTTTTCATATCTCTTTTTGATGTCTCTTGCAACACCATAGAACATTGCCACCCATATGGCAGCGATGAAGATGTCGATAATTGTCATTGTGTCCATACGCTCGTTTTTTTTCCCATTCGCTACTTGCTGCGCTTTGCAGCTTTTGCGTCCGGGAGTTGTTATTACGCCGCCCCCAAAAGATGGCAGCGAGCACATGACATTCGGAAGGTTTGCGGGAATTTTTGCCTGCCAGGGGGCAGCCGATAGGGAAAGAAAAAAAACCGTGAAAACCGATGGCGGGAGCGAGGTGCCCTTATCTTCGCGAAGTAATAACAAACAACTGGACGTAAGAGTTGTTTAAGCTATCCGATATTTGTTCTTCGTTTAGATTTTCACTTGAGAGGAAAAAAAAAATCCCCACATTTTCATTGTGAGTCATATGCAATAATCTTGTAAAATATATGGGGAAACACCATGTTGGAAGGGCAAACTTTTTGCTGAAGAAAGTGTCCTCTAAGGATTAAAAGAAGAATTTTTGATACTGATTTATAACCATTATCAGTCATATTTGCTGATATATACTCGTCTGTAACGTTAAGTTTGGCTACCTTTGTGGACAAAAAGTTATTGGAAAAGTTGACATCAACGACAAAGCAGTCGTTACAGATAACCGAATGTGTGAGAGGTTCATAATGGTAAACAGCCAAATGAGGACATATTTAGACATATATAATCTCATTATATGAACGACAGTATAACTATGACTGCATGGGAAAAAATGCAGCTTGATATGATTTATGATGATTTTGACGAAGATCTCTTCAACCGTAGAGTCGATGCAAAAAACATCTTCAACAAGTTCAACCAGACAACCGACGAACAAGTGGAGGAACGCAAGGAACTTCTCAAGCAACTGTTCGGCAGCATTGGTGAGAACGTGTATGTGGAACCAACATTCAAGTGTGAGTTCGGCAAGAATATCTACATCGGAAACGATGTGTACATCAACTTCGGCGCTGTGTTCCTTGATTGCTCACGCATTACAATTGGCAACAACGTTCTGATTGGTCCTAACGTAGGAATGTATAGTGCCAACCATAGCCTTGATCCTGAAGAACGCATCCAGGGTGCTCTCATCGGCGGTCGAATCACCATTGGTGATAAGGCATGGATTGCCGGTGACGTAAAAATAATGGCAGGCGTGACTATCGGCGAAGGTGCTGTCATCGGTTGTGGCAGCATCGTTACACACGACATTCCACCTCGTATGGTTGCAGCAGGAAATCCTTGTCGTGTAATCAGGCAGATTACAGACGCTGACAAGGTCGGTTTCGTTAAGTAAACCTTGCGGCTTAGACATCTTTTTTAACAATTGCCTATCTACTTATGGGTTTCATCTCGGTATTATTGCTAAAAGTAAGCGAATTTGATGGTTATTCCACACCAATTGAAAAATCATATGAAATATAAGGTTAACAATATGTTGGAAAGGCAAACATTTTGCTGAGGAAAGTGGCTTCTAAGGATTAGAAGAAGATTATTTAATACTGATTTATAACCATTATCCCTCACATTTGTTGTTATATACTCGTCTGTATCGTAAAGTTTAGCTACCTTTGTGGACAAAAGGATATTGGAATGGTTGATATCAACGACAAATTGGATGAGTGTTTCCGTATGCAGAAGGATGGTGTTCTTGTGCAAGACGAAGAACAGCGACTGAGAATAGTTGCACAGTCGTATTCCTTGTGCGAGAATGCTATTGCCGTTTTGAGCAATCTGCGTCTTGGTATCAGCCATATCTATTTCGGACATGTCGGCGAAACTCTTGGTCTTGCACCATCAGGCACCTATCAACGGGTGGATTCCATTTGGGAAGAGGAAATTTATTCTCGCATTCATCCTGATGACCAGCGGCTGCGCGGCCTTCAGGAACTTGCGTATCTGCATTTCGTGACCAATTCTCATGTTGGCAAGAATCATTCATGGTACATGGTCAATACGATGCGGATGAAAGATAATCAAGGCAAGTACCACTTTGTCAATCATCGTATTTTTCATTTTGCCGCCCATAACAAGTCTGGTGTAAGCTATACCCTATGTCTTTATACATTCGCACCGAAAGATGAAAGGACGGCCTATCTGGTTAATACACTTACTGGCGAGCGCAGGAAACTGGATGTGGAAAGCAACAGCCTTCTTTCTGAAAGAGAAATCAGTGTGCTGCAACTGATTCGTAACGGTAAATCGAGCAAGCTGATTGCCGAACTGCTTGAGATAAGCAAGCACACTGTGGATCGCCATCGCCAGAATATCATTGGCAAGTTGCAAGTGAGCAATACCACTGAAGCTTGCCACAAAGCAAAAATCTTAGGACTGATAGATTAACTATTAAACTCCAAATAAAATGAAGAAGTTCTTATTCCTGACGGCCTTTGTGCTTGGCCTTGTCGCCTGTGGCAACAAACAGGCAGAAACCCAAAACACAGTAACGGAGAATGCGAAACTTGCAGATTGTGACATCACTATCAATGGTATCCATTTCACCAAGTCTATCAACGGAGCTGAAAAACTGGTCACTGATTCTGCTGGAATCATTACCCTCCGTGCCAATCCTAATGCAGATTTTTTCATTGACCCAAACGAGAAAATCTCACAGGATGATGCCGGCATTCTTCTGACAGAGGTTGACAACACCAAGCCCTTCACCTTCAAGGGAAAGGTAACCTCGGGTTTCCTGACTGAAGGGGGACTGTACAATGCTGCCACCTTC
>AUXO014044550.1_pt1 | contig 14009 bp, 19 predicted proteins | sample 768731 | NCBI WGS metagenome assembly AUXO01 (sample SAMN02715735, study PRJNA202380) | gut metagenome | biome: sheep rumen | host: Ovis aries | place: New Zealand: Palmerston North | reverse complement strand
TTTTAATCAAAATAAAAAAGGATCTGGTAGCAGCTCCAGATCCAAATAATTAGTTGTGATATTCTGCAATACCGGTAAAGTCAAAATCGACTTCAACCATTTTCTCTGTTGAGATATTATAGGTTGATACTTGAATATATCCTCCACTAACAGCTGGTGTAAAGGCTACACTTCCATAAGTCTTACCACCTACAGAAGTAAGAGTGCCATTGCTTATCTTGTATAATAATTTAGTAAAGTTGCCACCTTGTTTAAAGTGAAGTGTTACGTAACCCTCCATAACATTAGGTAACTTAAACAACTTATAGTTGTTGCCATCCATCATATTCTGTCTGAGGTTAAGTTTAAATCTATTACAAGTAAATGAGGAGGCCTCATTTCCAAGCTGTACAAGATCATCAGGATCCTTATAGGTTGTTACTATAACCTCATCTATATGAGCATTACTGGATGCAGAAATAACTTTACCACTAATGCTATCAAATGTGATCCGGCCCACATTTCTACAGTTAGTACCTATTCCTATCTGACATCCAATAACGAGGCAGTTATCAAAGTTTCTAGCGTGATAATGCTGGCTATTAGATGCGGAGGAAATACCAATTCTAAAGCCCTCAATAATATTATTAGTAGCAATAATTATTGCGTCATCATCTGTAGTAGTATTAACGAGTGAGAGGCCATAACTAGTATTACCAGCAGCAGCCTTAAAATAGTTATTAGTTATGATCAGAGGCCTACCACCATTAGTCAGGCCGTTTTTGGTAAAGTTATTATCTGAATAGTTTACAGATACAGCTGTGCCTGATTCTGTACACTCATCAAAAACATTACTTGTAATAATGGTTCTGCTTGTATTATCTTCTACGTGTACAGCCTCTTTTCTGCTGGCTCTACTACTATTACCATTAATAACTACATTACGGCCTCTGGCTATACCAACTGAGAATCCAGCACTTGCTAAGCTGCCAACACTTAAAGCAGCTAAAGTATTATGGCCTACAATGATATTTTTAGTATCATTAGTATTTTCATTCTTAGGAGTATTGATCTCTACAGCATCACCAGAATCTGACTCGATAGAGTTTTCTGTAATGATAATACTGTCACTGTTTGAATTTGAATTTACTAATACACCATAATCATTACCCTTGATATTATTACCATGTACTTTAGCATCATTAACAGTGCTATTCATATTAACAGCTACCTTTGAGCCAGTAACATCACAATTTGTAATTTCAGCAGTATCTACTAAATCAACTGCTGGATTGTATGTAGACGTTACAGCCACATTATCGAGCTTACCATCATCGATAACAATATTGTGGTCTGATGTTATCGTACTGTTATTTAGTGAGTAGTTATAATCACTAAAAGTTTCAGTAGCAGTATAGACCTGATCCTCATAAATGATATTACCCAGCTTAGAGAGATCAGAGCTGGCTGCTGCTACCTCATTGATCGCATTAACTATAGAAGTCTTATCTGTAGTTGTAAGATCTGCTAAAGCTCCTACAGTAGTACCAAGAGCACCAAGTCCTGATACCAGCTCATTTATTGCATTAACTATAGAGGTCTTATCTGTAGTTGTAAGGTCTGCTAAAGCTCCGATAGTAGTATTTATAGCTGCGGATAGATCGCTGATAAAGAGCTCTACTGTATATCTATCCAGATTATATCCGGATACATAGGCCTCATTAACTGCGATAGCCTGAGATACCTTATATAAGGTACCATTCCAGAGGAGCCAGTCACCGGCATTACTAGCAAAAGTAGCCAGTACGTTAGAGCCATCATCTCTAAGAGTCAAATTCTTATTTGCTGAGATTATATCCAGAGTAAAGATAACGCTCCAGTAATCCGTATTAGTGATAGCTACTCCAGTAGGTACTGGTTTAGAGCTGATATAAGCAGTTCCACTCTGAGGATCTACTACTACAGTATTGGCCTCATACTGGGTAGTGATATTCCACTGGATAGGATCTGCATATTTAATTGTGTTCAGAGCTACAAAATTTTCTATCTTAGTATTGAGCTCTTTTACCATCTTGAGCAGCCAGTCAAGGTTAAGCTCGTGAAAATTTGTGTAAGGAAACTGATCGAAGAGTCCCATAAAATTACCTCCTTAATATACTGCTAAGCAGAATCTTTTAATAAAATCTTTGATTATTACATCCGTAACATTAAATAGAGCTATCTGTCTTTCCTGACTGATGAGATCTTGTGTCGACGTGAGACCGATATTCCCTTGCTCAGTTCTCTCATGCTTTACAGTACCGGTATCTGTAGTATCTCTCTGGAGATTTCTATCTATATCCTGTCTACCGGTATGATCCATTGTATCAGTACCAGAGTGCTCTATTGTATCAGTACCAGTATCTTTACTCTCATCCTGATTAGCTGGAGCTGCATCTGAGGAGTTAAAGCCATAGACTGAATTTAGACTATCATTCTTAAGATCTCTAGTCTCTTTATCCTCAAAGTCTCTGGTATTCTTATCAGTAAGATTATCAACTCTATCAGTTTCATCCTTTACCTTTTCATACCCTTTGAGATCTCTGATCTCTGTCTCTTTTACAGTGCCGTCTTTATTCCAGATGGGATTATAATCGTACTTAGTAGTCTCTAAAAGATGATTCCAGATAGGTAGCTGCTTAGTACTCCATGAGCCTATGGCTTGCTTTAAGAATCCCAGATTAGAGTATAATATCTCTTGCTCTGCCGACTCCATCAGGAGATTATCAATAAGAGTAGTTCTATCAATATCCTCAGGAATCTGCATAAGATCCAAAAGAGTATTATCGTAATTGTACATCCCTATTAGATCCAGTGTTGCTCTCATCCTCTACCTCCTCTCTAAATCTCCAGTCTACAGATAAGTCTATACCAAACATATCAGATGCCTTTTTGCAGCTCTCTTTAAGACTATCCAGTGCCATATCAGCCCAGAGCTTTACTTCTACATCATTAGACTCTACCTCGGCCTCAATGAGTCTTTCCTTTTTCTCAGTATTTGAGTTAGGGATCCCCAGATCAGTCATAAACTTGAGCTCCCATTTTCTCATATCGTCCATGATCTCAGATACAATATAAGAATCTTTGAGACTCTGGTTAAACATCATCCAGTTTGGAGATCCATCCTCATTAAATAGATCTTTAGCTATAACAGCTGCTGGCTCACCGGATGCAATCTGATCAAATAGCTTTTTGAAAGTCTCAGCATCTCTTTTAGACGATGCTGCAAACACATAGGCCAGTTTGCTATTAAATAGGTTAGTACCTACTGTCTCAGCAGATAGAGCCATAACATCAGCATAGAAATTCACCTTATCCATGATGCCTCCATAGTCCGGCTGTAATCTGATAAGAGTACACTGTGTATCTATCTGAGGCTCTAAGATGCCTGATAATAGAGGATTAGCTATTACTGCATGAGTTGGCTGATACATAACATTGTATCCTTTTAAGCTGCATCCTTGTGGTATTACTCCAAACTTATCTGTGTTTACAATAGCGATATATCCCCAGCAGTATAGCACATATAGAAAATAATTCTGGGCCCATTGTTTAGGCATTTTCCATTTGAATACTGCAATGGCTTTCTGGAGTAAGTACCTCCTAAAATACCATTGTAGATTAGTATCTCTTACGTGCATAGTTGAGGGAGATAGCATACTATTGTAAGCGTTATTATGATCATAGAATGTGGGAGCTCCATATCCTATGAATCCTCCATAATTATCTGCCATACGTCCTCCATTTTCTAGCTACTTTAGCCAGTAGCCAAGGATATCTGAATAATGGCTCCGGCTGAGGCTCAGAGCCGGTAAAGTATATATCTGCGTATATATTTCTATATATACTCTGATAAGTAAGAGTGATCTCAGGGCCTACTGTAATAGCTATAGATTGATCATCAGAAGTCCAGAGCTTTACATCTAATAGCTCACTACCCTCATAAGGCACACAGTAAATAGTAAACTCTTCACCCTCTGTAAGATCCTGAGGAATACAGTATGCAGTTCCATCTCCTCTTACATTAAAATATACTCTAGCCATTATTCGTAGTAAAAGCCTCCATTTAAATAGTTAATAATTTCAGTTAACTCAGCATCTGTGCAAGGAATAGCCGGATCTGCATCCTCACATAGTACAAAACCTGATAGAGTGTTAAGAGTAACAGCTTTACATAGAGGCCTACCTCTACTTGCCAGATCCTCATCTACTACAGTCAGGAACCTACCAATAATATTAAAAGTATTATTGAAAGCCATTGATCCATTAGAGCCAGCACTGATAGGAACCGCTTGAGATAATGAGGCCACATCACCTATTGCACTATAGCCACTTGTGAGCATCCTTACCGGACTTCCTGAGAGAGCAGCTTTACCAGTATCTACTATATTAGATACTGAGCTCATAAGAGCTCCCTGATTAAACATATTTTGTCCTAGCTGTACCGGTACTCCTACCTGACAAACATGATCCTGGATATAGCAGAGGCTATCTTTTCCTATTATAGAGAAACGACCGGAGCCAGTCATTAGATCAATGTTCATTATGCAGCTTAGAGTAGTCTCATCTATGAGCTGTTGGTTGTTTATTGGGATAACTCCCCAGGGCCCAGCATTTATAACATAAGAGCTAAAAGGCTGCATATTTAGATAAGCTCCTCTAGTAGCTGCCTGAGGATGCTTTGGCACTGTATAAGATACGTTTCTAGTATAAACAAGATCCGATAACTTTTTACAGAGGCCAGAACCGGTTGTTATAGTCCACCATCCTACATAGATAGGATCTGAATCCATTACCATGCTAAAAGGGAACCACTGGCAGCTCACTATAAACTGCATAGGATTAAATATGCACTTAAGAAGATCATCTGATATATCAGGTACAGTTAAGTTAGTAACATCAAGCAAGTAGTCCGTGATAGCCTGAATAGCAGCCGGTTTTACTGCGTAGTAGGTAACAGCTCCACCATTAGGACCTGAGGCTTTACCCTGAACACCTATTACAAAAGTACCAGCGCTGTAGTCTCTGGTAAAATCAGGAGAGATAGCCACATCAACTTTTGTCTCTGTAATTTCAGCTTTTGCCGGATAGAATAGATCTAATATCTTACCATCATAGCTAGAGGCTGCTCTTGATACATAGCCCCTATAACTACCTATATAAGACTTCCAGCTTGCTAAGGTATCAACCTTACAAGATCCTACCCAGAGCCTATTCCTCCAAGTCCATGTAACCCAGTAATATCTCTTAAATTCCTGAATATAGCAATAATTAAAAGCACTTGGATTTCCATCTTGTCCTAGATCCAACTCGATAGTAGGAGTCAGCACTGAGCTGTCAGCCTTAAGATCTATCTTATATTCTGTGCCAGAGCTGGGCTGTAATGTGGAGTTAACTCTTTTTGTATGTTGATAAAATATTGCACTAAACATACTTTCCTCCTATTAAAAAGGCTGGGGCCATAAGACCTCAGCCCTTATAATTTTAATCCATGAGAAGTACAATGGCATTTTCTGTAAAGTCGTTCCAGTAACGATCGGTGAACTTGAGCCAGAAATTCTGGAACTCACCCAGTCCGTTATAGGCTGCGCTAGTTGTTCTCTGGTTAACAATAGTATAACCACATGCCTCCTGATCGCAGATAATACCGAATACGTTAGCCTGATTTACAGCAGTGCTTGAATCAAGAGCTCCAGTACTAAGCATAAATGTAGGAGTTACACTGATAGTATCAGGTGTTGTGATTGACTGCCAGTAGTTAAGAATAGCAGTATCAGCCATCCTAAGGTAGTTATCATGGTATACATCAGCAAGTACAGAGGCCTCCATCTGGAAACGCTCTGAGCTAAGCAAATATACATTCTGCCTATCGTATGGAGTGTGTCTACTGATATCCTTACCAGTTACATTCTGATGATAGATGATAGATCTCTCAGTTAGCATAGAGCTGATCTGAGCAACTCTACCATATACCCACTTAGTAAATTTAGCATACTCAGCAGCATCTCCTCTGATATCTGTAAGAGTCTTAGCTGGGCTGTAGCCTGAATAAGTATTATATTCAGTAACTAAATGTACAAGCTGATAAGGTGATCCGGTATTAATAACACCGGCAATGAGGTTAACAAGAGCCATTCTAGCGAGTGCCTCATGTTTCTGCTCAGTCATATCAGAGATATTCTGGAGCTTACCTGAGATAAAAGCTCCCAGTTCATCTGGGCCGGACATAGCGACATCAATCTGATTACTAAAGAGTGTCCATGGTATCTCATAATCGTTCTGAGAATAGAAATTTGTCTGGAGCACATCATCCAGAGTAGGTGCCTGATCATCTACAGGTACACCAGTAGTAAGAGGGAGTCTGGAGCCATCCTGCCATGATCTATCAATATAGTTAATCTTTCTTACGTGATTACCATATCTAATAGTATCAGCCTCCAATCCCTGAAACTTACGATAATAGGGCCTCGTGGACATGACTGTTTTACTGAGGACCTGTGAAATTGAGCCCATAAGATTATCATATCCGGCTAAAAGGCCAGTCTGGGCCACTGTAACAAATTCGCTGGTATTAGTCGGAGTTATAACCGCTTTACCAGTTGCCTGAGTAACAATCTGATTTAAGATCGTACCAATGGCATTATAAGTTAATACGTTTGCTGCCATCTTTTATACCTCCTTTTTAGGTGATGGTGGGTTAATAATATTTGCTAAGATATCCTCAGCAGTAACCGGCTTGGGCTGCTGCGCTCCCATGATAAAACCGTTCTGGAAAGTCTGAGTCAATCCTTGCACACTCTTTAAGATCTCATCCATGGTAGCACCCTGAGGAGCTGCTGGAGCTGGTGGAGTTTCAGGAGCCGGAGCTGGAGCCGGAGCTGGAGCTGGAGCCGGAGCTGGAGCTGGAGCCGGAGCTGGAGCTGGCTGTGATCCTACCATGTTGAGAGCTGCGATCTGCTGGGCATTAAAGCCAGCTTTTGCAAGTAACAAAATATCTTCATTATTAAAAGCCATTATTTATTCCTCCGTTTTCTTTTTCTTTTTCTTGGGATAGTTGTTAAATCCCTTTTCTTTGATTACCTTGGCATAGTCTACAGATGATATATCCATATCAACACTGCCAGAGATGCCACTAACAGAGCCCTTACTTGAATACTGCCAGATGCCATATTCGGTACACACCTCCGGCTCTTTTCCGTACCTTGCTACCCAGTGAGCATATGGTTTTACTTTTTCGTGATCGAGCTTATACTTAAAGCCTGAGATATCTGAGGCATATATACCGGCAAAATATCCGGCCTTTTCCATTGTCTGACAGAAAGCTACTGCTGCATCTGTTATCTCTTCCTTATATCTGTTATCCTGAGCCTCAATATCCAGATAGACCGGATACTCAAACTTAAGGCCATCAAGGATAGTGATAAACCTCTCAGCATCAGATATGCCATTAGTTGCGCCTCTAAAATCCTTACCAGCAAAGTAATAAGCACCTACATAAAGCCCAGCAGCTACAGCTTTAGCGTAATTCTCTTTAAATCTTGAGTCCTGATAGAATCCCTTATCGGATCCTCCGGCCTTGATGATCACAAACTCAATCCCAGATGCTTTAACTTTTTCAAAGTCGATTATATTTTGCCAGTGGCTTACATCAATACCCTTAATCATAATCTCTCTATGTAATCAGTTAATTTCTGGATGGCCTGAGTATTGTTATTTAAAGCCTCAGTGACTTTATCCATCTCCTCTTTATGCCTTGATGAGATATCAGATATATCCTGACGATAATTATCTTGTATGTACTTTACATACCATCCCATAACAACGCACGCAACAATAGGAAAAGCATACTGTCCTATCACGCTCCAGATCTGATCCATATTGCCTCCTTTCGTATTCATGTATAATTGTATACAATAGTTGCTATAAAAATAGGCAGTATCTATTCAAGCACCTAGCAAGTGCATGTCCACCCTTCAGGGGCTGCTATAGGACATAGATATCTGCCTACTTATAATATATTATCTCTGAAAGTACTTGTCAAACAGAATTTCTATTATATACTCCTCAAAAACAATGCGATTTTTCATATATGCTTGCCACAGATACATATAATCTTTTCTAAATCTTGCTCTATCTTTCTCTCCAGTGCCATAGACTGCTGGAGATCCTGACCTAAAACCAGTTACATAAAACTCTCCATTAGATTTATGTTTGTATATGGTTATCTCTCCAATTGCTACCACTGGCCTATATTCTTTAATAGGTTTAGTAGCTATCCGGCCTCTCTCTTCATTTAAGAATGTATTCTTGATAGCCATATTAAAGAACTCTGTACCTCTTGTCAGATCATAGAGCGCTGTGTGGCTCTTATCCTCTGAGATCTTAGATTTATATAGGTCTATCAGTAACATCCTCCTACGCTTATCATAATAAAACTCGTCTCCGGATTTCCTGATCTTCTCAGCCACTCTCACCAGCTTTAGCTCCATAAATAAAGGGTTGTCTATTCTGTTAGAGTTAGCAAGGCATATGAGCTTAATAGGATCTCTCCCTGAGAGCTCTCTATTTCTATTGATAGTCTCGTAAGCATTAAATAAAGCGTCAGCCTCTCCCTTTATGGGCCTCTCGTTTAATTCTGGGATAAACTCATCTAAGCACATGATATCTATATCAGAGCCATCTATACCTCGGAGATTACTAAAGGTACTGAGGCTGGTTAGTAGGCCCTTACTCTCTCCCACTGGGATTATCTTATCATCCTCGTTTACATCCGACTCATAAAAGCTAGAGATATATTTATTAATAGGAAAAGGTCTGATATCCCATCCCATATCAGCATTTAAAGTTTTGAATGGCTGCATATCATCTTTTTTGACTATATCCACCTGAGACTGTAATCGTCTTAGATATATGAATTTCTTTTGTGCCTGAATAAATTCTTTTAAGGATCCATAAGTTTTACCAGTTCCTCTACCACCATATATAAATATGAATGTAGCCGGATGCTTTAAGATCTCAGGGATGTTAACATATCCATTATTATCGTATAATTGCATACTTGTATACATTACCTCCTATAATAAAAGCCGGAGTGCAGCAGCTCCGGCTTTAAAAGATTTATATTATTACTCAGCATCCACTGGAGATACATAAGCGCATGTAACATATGTACGATTATTCTTGGATGTACCATCCATTACCTTTATACGCTTTACCTCCTCAGGCTCAAAGATATCAAGGATCTCTCTAAAGGCTGAGATAAAAGTACTTGAATTAGTAGCGAATTTATCACCATCCTCAGTGAGCATAGAGAAAAGCTCAACCTCTTCTCCATCAGCGTTATGATCCTTGTAGATAGCCCAGGCTGTAAGATCTAATGTCTGGCCTACGGCCTCAGTCATTTTCTGAACGTCCTGAGCTTTTGTGAGGAAATACTTTTCCTCTTTTGTTAGTTCCTTATTAGTTGCGAGAAATTCCATAGTTTCTACCTCCGTATTTGTTTTGGTTTCTGCGATTGTGTCCGTTTCTGTTACTGTTACTACTTGAGTTTAGAGTGTTTTCAATAATCTAAAGATAACAAATTGATAGTTTATAGTTACCTCTGGCTGCTGCTTGCCAGAATAGAGCTGATAGGACTCGAACCTATAAAGGCATGGGTGAGCCTCGGCCAATAGCTGCATGAGCCCATCTATTGCAGCATCAGCTCTACCTCAACACTATGTAGTGTTAGAGGGATTTGTAAATAAGTAATGGGGAATTACTTGTTACATATATTATGTTATAGCATAATATATTATAAGTCAATACTAAATTTCCTGAAAGTTTCTAGGAGCTCTCTATACTCTCCAGTGAGGCCTAAAGTTTTGGTATTATCAACTAATGATACGTTTCTGGTTATCCTTATTGGTACACCATCCTCAGTTATCCACTCAGTAGTTTTAGGATGATCTGAGTATCTGGCCTCTAGTCCACCAGCATAGATAAACTTAAAGCCCTCTGTCATCATATCCAGTCCGGTATACTTCTTACCGGTCTCTTTTGATTTCTTAATGGCTGCTCTCTCCAGCTCTTTAGCTCCTATCTTTTTATTGACTCCGGCAATAGTAATATGCAGCTTACCCTCATCATCCTCATAGGCATACTTTTTAGCTCCCATAGTCTTAAATCTTTTGATGTGATCCTCTATCTCAAATAGGCCCATGTAATGCTTTTTACCATTAGGATCTATTGCGTATGTATGATTAGCCTCAGCATTTTTGATCACTTCCTTATTCAAAATACTCCAGTCTACATCATTACCTATGTATTTACACGAGTCAGTGTCACAGTAGACAAAATTGATACCGCATAAGTCTATGCCTTTTTGTAAGTGCTCTCTGGCTCTAGCTGTAACCCATACTCCCCACTGATAACATAGGAAAGCTCTTTTATTATAATCGTTAAGAAGTACCTCTGGATCTGTGTCCTCATCCTTATATAGATCCTCCAGCTCAGAGATATATTTAGTTGTTAGTTTTACTGGATCCTGAGCCATCATTCCATACTGAGCATTTAAGAGATTTTTCATCTTATTATATAGGAGCTTGTAAAATTCTGCTGTGTGCTCCTCATCAGTCTTTTTATCCTTGAGGAGTGTTTTCTGTTTGTAGTATTCCAGAACACATTCTCGGAGAGGAGCTGGGAGCTTTCCATATCTAGCAGTAGCTACCTGATGGATGATAATATCAAAGTCATACTGCTGCCTTAAGATCTTATAATCTATATCAGTTAATGTTATCTCTCCTATTACCTCAGCAGATAATACTCTACCATTATCATAGGCTCCATTATAGATACCTCTACATTTTGCAGTCGGTAAATATGGCACTGGGATAATATCATTTTTAAGTGTTACGTTCTGGAGTGAGCACCTTACCAGCACGGCCTTTTTCTTTTTATAGATGAGCTCATCCAGTTTCTTTTCTGAGCACTCTTTTAATAATGTAAATTTAGATACTGGGAAGAGACTGTTTACTATCTCATTAGGATATGAGCTCGATATATCAGCACTGTTTAAATCCTCCAAGATCTTATTAGCATAGTATCTACTTGCGTGAGTGTTACCACCTCTGAAAGCCTCCCTGAGCATCTTATATATTTCATATGATGGTAACTGAGCCTTTACAAAAGTATGCGATACCTTGCGCATGGCTCTTTTTGCATCTCTTCTGGCATATCCGGTTGAGGTTAGAGGCAGTGTATAGAGATTGTCTCCATCTCGCTCCATCTCTACCTTGATAGCCTCTACCAGTCCTCTTACATCATTAATACAGTATGCAAGCTCTCTATTTGAGAGCTCTGTATACCAGTATCGACGCTTTTTATAATTGTATCGGAGCTTATAGTTATGTACTCCCATCTTTTCACAGAATGAACGCAAGTTCATGTTAGTCTGTAAATAGCTGCACCTAAACTCAAAAGTGTTATTGAGCAGTGCCTTTAGGATCTTCCTATGATCCATGCAAAAAACATCATCAGGACTAAAATTAAACAGTCCGGATAAATACTGGAACTCAAATGACAAATTGTGATCAAAGATAACCAACCTATCATCACCTAGTACCTCCTTAAGATCTGCTAAAAAGTTTCTAAAACTATACCAGTCTCTACCCACTACAGTACATTTATCCCCAAACTGCCATTGCCAGATATACATCACGCTCTCGTCTATCTCGCTTATATAAGTAGTTTCGATATCGAAAGCTGTGATTATATCCTTATAGTAATATTTTTGAGTTGTACCCTGATTGCCCTTTTTGCGTGTCTGCACTGGTAGAGACTCAAACCACCCAAAATCAAATTGATCAGGACTTATTACCATATTATCTCCTCTTAGACTTCTTAGATTTCTTAGCCTTATAACGTCTCTTACGCTTTTCTATCTCATCAAGCTGCTTTTGAATTCTAGCTTTAGTCTTTTCATAGTTTCCGTCTGATTTACTATTTCTAAGTTTCTTGGCCTTATCCACATTCTCTAGCCAGAACTCAAACTCCTCTTCTACTTGTTTAGGATCCAGCTGATGTTTTATTACAACCCCATAAAGATCAGCTGCATCTCCGGAATCATAACTCATATCATACATCTGATGCCTATACTCTTCCATGAATTTACCAAAAGGCCTGAAATTTTCCTCATTTACAAAGTTATAGCCATTATCATGGAGAGTAGCTAAGCTCTTTTTCATTATCTCTTTTTGTCCTGATACAGTAGAGGCTTTAGCTGTAATAAATCTTGCGAGATCTGATAGCCTAGAGGCCAGCTCTGAGTCTGACTTTATGTCCTTGAGTTTAGGATAATGCTTGTAATTCTTGAGATAGGCCTGAGTATCATCATAGCCAGCAGCCCTTAATCTCTTTAGTCTCTTCTGGGAGATATCCCTGAGACGTGTATACTCTTTTCTTACTGCTGCTCTGTTTTCTTGGATCTCAGCTTTTATTTTAGTCGGTATGTACCAGTTAGGATCATATGTTAATTTTGCAGCCATTCTTGTAATACCTCCTTAGTCTTTAAGTCCTTACTTACAAGGTCATCAACTCGTTTCTGAGCAACTTTAAGAGTCTGACGAGCTAATTCAATATCATGGTCATTCTCCATAGCCATCTGAGCTCTTGGAAGTAAATCATATATTATACACATACCAAACTCACAATATAAAGAGACTATAGCCTCTTTACTAAAATTGCAAGGATGCCAGTTATATACAAATTCAATACACTCATAGTCTTTATCATCTATTGATAATGGATGACCTACCTTATTAACATAAATACCCTCAAACTCTTGTCTTAGCATATTAAACACCCTCCACTCTAGTATCTAAAAATACCTCATCAACACAAGTTAAGCATCTTTTATCAATTAAACAGCTTGATGCCTTAGCTATTAACCAGCCATTTAAAGTTATAAGTATAGGATCATCCACAGAGCCAAATAAACGTAACTCATTAGCTCTTTCATCTATATTAGCTATATGCTCATAAGTAATATTATTACCATTATTCGCTATAATTACTCTCATAAGTCTGAGCCTCCCTATCCAAATTAGCATCCAGATCATACTGCTGTCTGATCATCCAGCTGATCATACTAGATCTGGATCTGCCATTTATGTCTGCCAGCTCATCCACGTAGGCCAGCAGCTCCTCATCTATTGTTAATGATATGTTTTTAGTTTTGCTCATCTTTTACCTCTTTTCTTACATCATCAATTAGCATCTGCTGCGCATTTATGATGATATCAGGATCAATCTTGTCAATTGCTCTGAATATCTCATATAGCTCATGCGTTAATACTAAGTCAGATATAGGCTTTAACTGTTCTGGTACATTAATTAGTACAGATCCATGTAATGCCCTATCATCATACATACTACGTCCTATTTCAGTATTTGCTTGTATCATAATTCTACTACCTCCAATGCCTCAGCATCTACCCAGATGGTTTCTCCGGATTGATTGCTTACTTTAATAAGTACACTGCCATCTCTCATTGTGCTAAACTCCCTGATTGTTAAATTCCCTGATCCATCACTAAAAGTTAATCTTTTCATTGTTCTAATTCCTCCCTTAATTCTTGCAGCTCATAAGTAAGATCTGTATCCCTATCTAATAATATTCTCTGCTGAGCCTTTAATCCCTCGATTAATCTATCGAGCTTTTGTATCTCTTGATAATTCTCATAGATCTCTTTTTCTTTAGCCTCTATCTGGGCCTTGATATTTGCTATAAGCATATGATCACCTCCTAGATATTATTTTATAGCACAATATAGCATACATCAATAGTTAATTTTAATTGCTCCGGATCTAAAGAGAGCCTTGGCACTTAGCACAATATTAGTTAAAATAAATCAAGAATACCTCTTGACAAATCTAGTTTCCATGTTCTCGCAAGCTCAAACCCACTACCCAAGCACATTCCAAGATTGTATACAATCTTGTGTTTTATGTTA
>AUXO015564369.1_pt1 | contig 14010 bp, 14 predicted proteins | sample 768731 | NCBI WGS metagenome assembly AUXO01 (sample SAMN02715735, study PRJNA202380) | gut metagenome | biome: sheep rumen | host: Ovis aries | place: New Zealand: Palmerston North | reverse complement strand
ACGCATTAAAAATACTGGTTGGTATTAATGGCGATAAAGATTTTCTTCCGCATCATAGAGTCGGTTCTAAGGAGGAGGGTGGCGATTGTTATAAGAATAAGAATATTTTCAGAACAATCTCTAATTATGCCACCGATGCTGCAAATAGAAGACTTGGGAAATGGAATTATTTATTCTTTGCGAAGTTAGGAGGCGCGATGTGGAAGTTGTCACGCCCTAATACGGAAACTCTTGAAAATGCGGGATGGTATGGAAATGACACTATTTGGCGAACAGTTCTCGATATTAACAAAATAGCTTTGTATGGGGATGCAAATGGTGTGCTTCATCAGCAACAACAAAGAAAACTTTTCTCTTTCATGGATGGAATAATTGGAGGTCAAGGCGATGGTCCCTTGCATCCACGGCCATCGGCATTGGGTATAATAGGGTTCTCTAACAATTCATACCTGATGGACGTTTCTGCAGGAATGTTTTATCATTTAAATGAGGATAAAATACCCCTCTTAAAGGCTGCGAGGGAAATTGTGGATAATAGCGAATACACGTTGACGTTAAATTCAAAAAAAGTTTCTTTAACTGACTTGAAGGAAGTCGGCATAGATATAGAAATGTCTCCGGGTTGGCTACATTACAATGACTAAAATAATAAGAAAATGAAGATAGCAATCGTAAACAAAAAGGGTGGATTTTCTGATAGGTGGATTGATTATTGTAAGAAAAACAAAATCGATTATAAGATAGTTAATCCATACGATTTCAATATAATGGATCAGATAGCCGACTGTGATGCCTTTATGTGGCATCATAGTCATACAGATTATAAGGATGCCTTGTTTGCAAAGCAGCTTTTATATGCTGTGGAGCAGACAGGGAAGGCTGTATTCCCTAATTTTAGAACGACGTGGCATTTTGACGATAAGGTAGGAGAAAAATATCTGTTAGAGTCTATCGGTGCACCAATGGTGCCTACATTCGTTTTTTACGATAAAGCTGCAGCGATAGAATGGGTAAATAAAGAGAAATTCCCCAAGGTTTTTAAACTACGTGGAGGAGCTGGATCAGAAAATGTAAAATTGATAAAAACAAGAAGAGAAGCACACAAGTTAGTCGCCAAGGCGTTTGCAAAAGGTTTCTCCCAGTACGATGGATGGAGTTCATTAAAAGAGCGATATGGCAAATGGAAAAATGGTCGGGCTCCCTTTATTCATGTTATAAAGGGCATTGTGAGGTTGGCAATACCCACCAATTATGCTAAAATGCATCCCCGAGAGAAGGGTTACGTATATTTTCAGGAGTTTATACCTCAGAACAAATATGATATTCGTGTAATCGTCACAGGCGATAAAGCATTTGCTATAAAGAGATTAGTAAGAGAGGGAGATTTCCGCGCGTCGGGTTCCGGGAATATCCACTATGCAAAAGAAGAAATAGATGAAAGAACTGTCAGGATTGCTTTTGATGTGAATAGAAAATTAAAATCACAAAGTTTGGCTTTGGATTTTGTTTTTGACACCAGTAATAATCCACTAATCGTAGAAATGAGTTATGGTTATGCCGTTTCAGCATATGATCTATGCCCAGGCTATTGGTCGGAAGATATGCAATGGCATGAGGGTAGGTTCACTCCTCAGGACTGGCAGATAGAAGAGATAGTAAAGTCTATAGAGTCCTATCAGACACATAATTTCTAACTTCTGGCAATTTATTCATATACAAGATAATCAAAAACGAAATGATGCAATCATTGTCTTTCAAGAATACGATTTATCTCAGTCTAATTGATGTCTTGGCGACGGCAGGAATACTTTTCCTTCCCACCCTGTCTCATCTCGTGTCTTATCCACTTTATCTGTTAGAACCAATGAGGGTATGCCTTTTTGCCATCATTTTCTTCTCGAAAGGAAACCGATGGAATCCCTATATGATGGCATTAACCCTCCCTATGATTTCAAGCATTGTAAGTGGGCATCCTGTTTTTCCCAAAAATATTGTCATGTCTGGAGAATTGCTTATAAATGTCTGGATGTTACATTATATATATAATCGGTGTCAAAAAATGGCTGTGAGTGTATTTACGTCCATACTGGTTAGTAAGACTTTATACTATGTTGTTAAGTTCTTTGTTATATCTGCTGGTTTTTTAGACAGCTCTTTGTTTTCTACCAATATATATATTCAAATTATTATTGCGATGTTAATCGCTTTAATGTTTAAGTTTGTCCCATCCGTAAAAAGATAAGTTTCTTCAAATATGCAAAATAGTTGGTTAAAAGAGGACACGAATGACGTCACTATTAAGGTGTTGACTTTCTTGTTTTCACCATTTATTTCAGCAATATATTCAATAAGGAGAATCAACACAAAATCTTCATTTGTTGTATTCTTTTTATTCTCGTTATGCTATGGTATGTCGTTTACAACAAGCAATGGATACGACCTGCACCATACAAATGACGGGGCTGCGTATCGAGAGAAATTTACTAACATAACAAAATATCATGAGAAAATATTTAAGGAAGAGCTTCAAGATATTCTTTCTTTTCAAAATCCGGTAGAAAAAGACCCAGGCTTCTTCGTCACGGCCTATGTTGTAAGTCGTTTGACGGACAACTATCATTTTCTCTTCCTGGTTATTGCCTTCGTTTTTTCCTTTTTTATGTTGAAGAGCCTTTCTATGCTTATTCATGTGTCCAAGTATAAGCATTGCCTAACAGCTGTAATTCTTTTAAGTCTTTTTGCATATAATGGAATCCAAAATATTAACGGCATTCGTTTTAACACAGCAGCATGGATTGCGGTTTATGCACTTTTGCAAATCTTTTATAAAGGGAATAACAAATATTATTTTCTCTTATTGGTAACTCCGCTGGTTCATGCAAGTTATATTGTATTGCTTTTAGTAGTCGCCATTTATAAAATAATACCCCACGGCAAGATTTATGGATTATGGCTTTACTTATATCTTTTAAGTTTTGTCGTGTCAAGTATATCTTTAATGTTCCTAGAAAAGCTAATGACATTGGATATCGGAGTATTGTTCTTGTTTAGGAATTATGCAGGAGATCAATATTTACAAAGGATGAATGAAGACACAAGCGCATTAAAAACGTTTTTTTCATTTATAATGAACCTATACCTTGCAATAATGATATATTTGACATATGCCAAAGCCAAGGTATCCAATTCCCCTCAGAAGGAACGTCTGCTATCTTTCACGATAGTATCCCTTACAATATTTAATTTCCTCAGTGCCATACCGTCAATGGGACGATATGCACAATTAATTTGGCCTTTACTCGTATTTTCATGGATAATATATAATGGGACTAGAAAATATCCTATGTTTGTGCTTTGCTTGCCCGTAGCTTTCCTATATGGATTTAATGCATGCGTTAGAAATTTCATGACGTTTGTACCGCAAGACTTTTATTTTTCTAATCCTTTCTTACTGATTTATGATTATCTGATTGTTGGAACAAATTAAAGGAGTCTATATATAAATACTATTTAATATGATACAAGATTATTTAAAATCGCCGTCCACCTTTTTGTATGGAGTGATGATTGCAACTGCCAAACTCTGGCCTGACAAAACTTATTTGGAAATAGTACATCGTTTGCGTACTGGTCACAAATTAGATCTGGATAACCCAAAGACATATTCGGAAAAATGTCAGTGGATGAAACTTTATTATCAAAGACCAGAGTTGACGACAATGGTTGATAAATACGAGGTAAAGAAATACGTTGCTGAACGTATCGGCAATGAATACGTTGTTGAATGCTATGGTGTTTGGGATAAGTTTGAAGATATCGATTTTGAAAAACTTCCTCAACAGTTCGTGTTAAAATGCACTCATGATTCTGGCGGAATCGTAATATGCAAAGATAAGGACACATTTAACAAGGAAGAAGCAGCAAAGAAATTCAAGTATTTCCTAAGTCAAGAACATTATCATTTTGCGCGAGAGTGGGCATATAAAAATGTTAAGCCACGAATTATTGCAGAGCGGTATATGGACTCTTTGGGTAAAGCTGAGTCTGTGGAATATAAACTAACATCGATGGGGGGGGCAATTTTTACAATTACCATTTGCTCGGGAATAGCACATGCCGCATACGAGTTGCGGCATAATGACAATTTTAGTAGAGACTGGCAACGTCAGAATTGGTATGCTCGCTACAAGCCAACAGGTAAAGATTTCAAAAAAACACCTGAAATTGAAAAAATGATAGAGTTGAGTGAGAAATTAACGCAAGGAATACCTCAAGTTCGAGTTGACTGGTATCTGCATGATGGGAAAATATATTTCGGAGAGTTTACTTTTTATACATGGGCAGGATGGCCAATCTTCACTCCGGAGGAATGGGACTTGAAAATGGGAGAGAGATTCATGTTGCCCGAGAAAAAATTTATTGAATAAAAAACAGGGGGTTCCCAAATTAAAGTTATGAACAGATTAATAAAAAAAACAATAGAGGGGATAGTTCATCCAAGAGAAGGCATGGAAATGATTGTTAGAAATCTTTTGGGAAGAATGATTCCTGATGAGCTGTACATTCAACTTATTGCCCAAATAAGACTTGGTTATACATTTAATTTGGAAAATCCTCAATCTTTCAATGAAAAATTAAACTGGTTAAAACTACATGATCATAACCCACTTTATCATATTCTTGTAGATAAATACGAAGTCAAAGAACATGTGAGAAAAGAAATAGGAGATGAACATGTGGTCAATTGCTATGGTGTGTGGGACAGGTTTGAAGATATAGATTTTGAAAAGTTACCCACAGAATTTGTTTTAAAAAGCACTCATGACAGTAGCGGAGCCATCGTTTGTAAAAACAAAAATGATTTTGATTATAAAAAAGCAAAATTACATTTTCGTCACAGCCTCTCCAAAAGTAACTTCTTTCATTTACGGGAATGGGTCTATAAAGGGGTTAAGCCGCGTATAATTGCAGATAAATTGTTGGATGACGGTTCAGGCCATGAACTGAAAGATTATAAATTTTGGTGCTTTAATGGAGAACCCAAGGTAATGTACTGCACAAATAAAGCTGCAGATATTTTTGAAAATTTCTATGATATGGAATTTAACCCTCTCCCTATAAGTCATGGTTTTAGGCGCGTTGAGCCTGAATTTGAAAAACCAGCAGAATTTGAATTAATGAAGTTTTTAGCAAAAAAACTGTCAGCGAACATTCCGTTTGTAAGAATAGACTTCTTTGATGTTAAAGGACATGTTTATTTCGGCGAATACACTTTTTATGATTGGGGCGGAATGAAGGAAATTACTAATGCTGAATGGAATTATAAATTGGGAGAATTAATAAAATTACCCGAATAATGAATATTACGTTTTTTATTGGCGGGCTATCCGGTGGGGGCGCAGAAAGGGTAACTTGTAATTTGGCAAATTTCCTTTCAAGTCATGGCGATATCGTATCAATTGTGACGATGAGTGATGATGATTGTTCATACCATCTAGATGGAAATATCAAAAGAATTGTATTAATTAATAAAGACGAGCGTAAGAATTTTATATACAATGCAGTATTAAGATTTTATCGCTTTAGTAAATATCTTCTATTGTCATCAACGGATGTTTATGTGGTGATGTTGCCTATCACAATAATTCTTTTGCTACAGATGAAATGGCTGACAGGAGCAAAAATAATTGCAGCAGAGAGGTCAAATCCTGATTTGTATTCAAGGAATGAAAAGAAGTCGTTAAGGCGTTTAGCAAAAAAAGCTGATGGCTGGGTGTTTCAAACAAATTTCCAGAAGAACTGGTATGGGGCTAATATAAGTAATGGAGTTATAATCCCCAATGCAATCAATACGGATTTCATAAAACCTATTTATGATGGAGCAAGAAATAAAAGAATCGTAACTGTAGGGAGTTTATCAGTACCCAAGAATCATGAGTTGCTAATTAATGCATTTTCTATTGTGAAACGCAAATATCCCGATTATGAACTAATGATTTATGGGAAGGGTCCAAAATTGGAAAAGCTTCAACATCTTGCAAAGCAATTGGGAGTCGACACTTCTGTTTATTTTCCCGGATATTGTAAAACTGTTGGAGAGGAAATTAAATATGCAGCTGTTTTTGTCCTCTCTTCAGATTTCGAGGGAATGCCTAATGCTCTTATGGAAGCAATGGCAATAGGGCTCCCCTGTGTATCGACAGATTGCGATGGTGGAGGTGCAAGAGAGTTGATAAAGAATAATGAAAACGGTATTCTTGTACCTAAGGGGGACACAAAAGCTCTTGCAGACGCTATTATCAAACTAATTGACGACAAAGACTTTGCCATGACTTTGGGTAAACATGCTCATGATATATGCCAGACGAATTCTCCATCAAAGATATATGGCGAATGGGAGGACTTTATAAATCAAGTAGCAGCGAAATAGATTTTTATGCGACTGATATTTGTTACCGATACTCTTAGTAGTGGTGGGGCTGAAAGAGTAGTGAGCATTTTGGCAAATCACTTCTCCTGTAAGTTCGCGACTGAGATTATCTGTCTGAGGAGACGAGAGGTGTTTTTTCAGATAAATCCTTCAGTGAAGATAGTTTATGCATGTGATGACAATCAAGGCTGGTTGAATAGAATGGTTTGGATAAGACATTATGTCAGACCAGATGATGTAGTCATACCTTTTATGGTAAAGGTGTATTGTGTGGTTTTGCTTTCTCTCATCGGGAAAAAAATAACAATAATAGCATCGGAAAGAAACGATCCACGTTCAACACCACTTACATGGAAATGGCTTCGATGGATTTTGTTGCACAAGGTAAACAGATTGGTTGTGCAAACCAAAGAAATAAAAAATTATTTTAGTAATAATATACAGAAGAAAACAGATATTATTATGAATCCTGTGGAAATAGAACAGTGTAGTAGCACTCCATGGGATAGAATATCTCGGACGATACTGGCCATTGGACGGACAGATGATCAAAAGAACTATCCGATGATGATACGTGCATTTAACAAAATAAGAATGAATCATCCAGAATACCGACTAGATATCTGGGGCAACAGGAATATGGGGGGGGTAATTTAGAACTACTCCTCAATGAACTGGGTGCCTCAGATTATATCACTATTCATGGGCGGAACGACAATGTCGCTGAACTGTATGGAAGAGCATACATGTTTGTAATGTCGTCCAATTATGAAGGGCTGTCAAATGCGCTAATTGAGGCACTCTGTTCAGGTTTACCTGTTGTCAGTACCAGAGTTTCTGGGGCTACAGATGTAATTACTGATGGAGAAAACGGGCTGCTTGTTGATATTGGGGACGAACAAGGATTCTGTCAGGCAATGGAAAAATTCATAAACCAACCTGATTATGCAGGAATGCTTGCTTCAAAGGCCAAGGAATGTCGAAAATTATTCTCCAAGGAAAAGATTTGTAGCCAGTGGGAACTGGTAATAAGCAAATCTTTGAACAATGGACAGACAGAAAAAAATTGTGTTCTTGATGACTGCTTGCAAGAAAAGCGGTCCAGTGCAGCAGATGCTGAATATCATTAAGCATTTAGACCGAGAGTTGTATGAACCTTATTTGGTAACACTTTATCCAGAACCTTTAGAAGGAAGCCAGTTGGCAAAATACATACCCTATGTGAAACATTATCATGCCCCGACAGGAAAAATGGCAATGTTGACGGGGAAGTGTAACAGATTAAAAAAAGTATTAGAAGAAATTCAACCTGACGCGATACACTCATTAGGTGTTTTCCCCGACTTTGCCATAAGCAGAATGAGACGATGGAAGCAAATAATCACTTTGCGCAACTATGTTTATGAAGATTACCCAGCAAAGTTCGGGAAACTGAGGGGGTTAATAATGGCGAAACTTCATCTCTATGCCATGCAGCATACGACAAAAACTCTGACATGCTCGGAGAGTTTGTCAAGGATTTATGAGGGAAGGCTTGGATTGAAATATGATTATATAAGAAATGGTGTAGATATAGAACGATACACAATGCCAACGGGAAACGAAAAGAAAGCAATTCGCGAAGAGTTGGGATTGCCAAGTGATGCCTTTATATTTGTGTATACTGGGCAAATGATAGAAAGAAAAAATGTGGGATTCCTATTAGATGCCTTTGTCAAGAGCTATAGAGGTGCTAATAATGCGTATCTACTTTTACTTGGCGGGGGGACTTTATTGGAGGAGTACAAATGTCAATATGGGCATATGGATAACATTGATTTCAGAGGTAGCGTATCCAATGTAGAACATTATCTTAAGGCTTGTGATGCATATGTTTCAACCAGTAAATCAGAAGGACTCCCCAATGGGGTGCTGGAAGCGATGGCAACAGGCCTGCCTGTAATATTGTCTGACATTGACCAGCATATTGAGATTTACGAGGTAGATAAGAGAATCGGTTTTTTATATAAACAAGGTGACGAGACTGATTTAATGGCAATGTTGAAGGAAACTAAATCCCACGCTAAAGATATGGGTGAAATTGCCTATAACATAGCTCACAGGCACTTCAGCGCGCAAAAGATGAGTTTGAGATATCAAGAGGAGTATAGCATATTATAACGATGAAGAGTATAGCACTTTATTATAGCAAGAAAAGGATTGGAGGAAGTTTATTTGATGCTGACTCCAATAATGGACATACGACCACCATTCAGTCAGCCATAGTCGTGGAGGTGGAGCAACCTCGAATGAGGATAGCAACGGCGACGCAACATATTGAAGATGGCAATCTGCCTGTTCCATACAGGGCAGACGGAGATAAGGTCGCAACAGATACCGAATTGCATATCAACATCTGGAAAGTTGAGACGGGGAGGTTGTTTCTGAAGCCCACTATATATGTTGATTTTGGCATTATGTTCCCTAAAAGCTATAAAACGCTATGCCTGTTCCTTCCATTTGACTTAGAGGGTAATCCAAAAGACCTCTCTGATGTACTCCGTTCGAATGATCAGACTCTTGGGGCAGTTTTCAATGCGGATATTCAAGTAACATCAAGGGTGAACGACAACTATTGTACCGTTTCATTTATCAATGATGACCGAAGTTTTTATCTATACAAACTTGGCGAAACGAACTTTACGACAGAGTCATTTACTGATTCACCGAAAGGCACATTCATCAAAATCACGATTAACAGTGAACCAGAAGACGGGACTTGTAAGCAAGTTTATGTTCGATTCAGAGTAAAACTGAAGGAGAAAAGCCAATATGTAAAGTCTGAGCATATCACAAACGATCTCTTACAGGCGGCATTCTCTATGACTGACCTGTACGATGTGAGAGTGAACGAAACGAGGGTGCTTGACAGCAAGGTGAAAGAAACTATGAAACTGGCTCAACTTGATATGTGCAGATTTGACAAGGTACATATGTTCTACATGGTTGATACCAGGGAGTCAGTTCACAATGGCAGCTCGTTGAAGCAAGATACACGTATATTGGAGACTGAGCAGTGGGATACGTATCAGCCTGAAACCAGTTTGCATAATACCACATTTGTCGCTTATCACTGGAAAAGACGTCGGAAATTGAAAGATGACAATCCTGATGAATACGACGAAAAGCCTATATCGAGTTTCAGTGTATTCTTCAGTTCAATCTATCCAAGACTTTACTGGGGACGTTTATTAGCATATATAGTGGTCGCAGTGTTGCTGAGTTGGTTGGGGTCTATGTTGACTTTCTCTGTCTCCAACGTCTTTCCAGACTCATGGGCTGTATATCTGAAGAATTGGATAAAGCCCGCAATAGCCTTTGTACTTATGGCTTTTGTGTTCTTATACTTATTGTTCACAAAAGTCGGGATGACTAAATCAGAAGTATTTCGCAAGCGATGAGAATGCGTATCCTTTTTGGAACGGACATCATTTTAGGGTATCTCCTAAACGAGGAATATTCCGATGGAGTGGCTATTGTACAACATTGGGCAAGGCGACTTGATGCGCTACAACTGCTTGATGTCGGTACAATTTCGATATCAACCCATTTCGTAAAGACATACCAACTTTCACGACTTAAAGGCTTTGATGTCATTAAAGATATGCCACCTCTGTCACCGATGTTTAAGACAATGTTGAGCCAGAAAGATTTCTGGCCACGAGAGGATGAAAGGGCACTGCTAATGCAACTTAATCTTATCAGAACTAAAAAAGCAGATGTGCTCATAACTGAGAATCAAAGGACTCATGATTTGGCCCGTCTGTTCTATATGGATGATAAGATATACACCATGGAGGAATTTATTGAGACGTGCTCAACAGAGAACCGAGAAAAGGATGATTCGAAAGGGATTGTTTTAAAAGAAGTACCTTTTGGGTCATTATCGCTTGAAGACCCGTTCTTTAACACTTTTAAACGGGAATATGCACCTTACTATTTTGAATGGTATAATAAGAAACGAGACGATATCGTATATGCCGCTAAAGATGAGAAAGGGGGAATTAAGGCTCTCCTTAAACTGAAGATAGAAAAGGAGAATGAGGATTACTCGACAATATCTCCAGTCTTTCCGCCTGCAAAAAGATTGAAAATTTGCTCTCTGAAGGTTGAGTATACCGGACAGAAGATAGGAGAGCGCTTTATGCGTATCATCTTTGACCAAGCATTGAAAAACAAAGTAGATGAAATATACGTTACCGTGTTTGCAAATAATTCCCATCGCCTTCGCCTAATAGACATGATACAACGATGGGGATTCCATTCCTGGGGGAGAAAGGCAGGTGGTGAGGATGTCTATATCAGGTCAATGAGAAAATCGACACTTTCAGTTCCTCGATTAACCTATCCTTTCCAGAATGGCAATTCGGATGCTTTTATCGTGACCGTAGGAAAAGGATTTTCAAAGTTGTTAATCCCTACACAAGGAATAAGGGAGAATAGTTCGGATGTTGAACCTTTCCGTAATGCTATCCGAAAAATGATAATACTAGATGATGATGGCATGAGAATAACACCCGGCAGCGCAATTTTATTCTTTCATAAAGATATTTTCAATGATACAGAGGGGATAATAGGCGCGGGAATCATTGACGACGTGTTTAGTGGATTTTCTTCAGAAGAGGAGTTCATAATGAAATGCAGGAAAAGGACAATTTTGCCTCTGGAATCACTTCATAATCACTGGATAGCGGAAAGAGGGAGATTAAAGGTTGTTTACTTCCTGCATAACGCAAGTTTTTACAAAAAGCCTATTCAGTTAAAAACGATGACAGACACAAGAATAAATGTAGCCTTATTAAAATCTACACGATGTATCGCGCTAAACAAAAATCAATTTAGAGGTCTGATAAAAGGAACAGAATATGAAGAAACTATTGTTGCCTATTAAACCATGCTATGTCAGTAAAATCATTGATGGTAGTAAAAGGGTGGAATATAGGAAAAGTATCGCGTCTGACAGAACTGTTAGGCAAGTCTTAATTTACGCTACCCGCCCAGTAATGAGGGTAGTCGCCGAGTTTACGATTGAAGATTATTTTGAGATGACCCCTGAACAACTTTGGATAGAGACATCAGAAATAGGAGGTATTTCCAAAGAGAAATATATGGAGTATTTTAGTGGTCATGAGGTTGCCAGGGCATATAAGATAAGTGCGGTAAGGCTAATAGAACCCAATAGAACGCTAAAGGAGTACGGAATAAATTATGTGCCTCAGAACTTTTGCTATGTAAATGATTAAATCGGTTACAAATCAATATGAGTATAGAACAAAAAATTAACTATCAGCTGAACAAATACCCGAGTGTAAAGAAGTATATCAAGCGAGGATATCAGCTAACCATGTATGCATTGTCAAAGAAGATAAAATCTGAGGGGGACATCGTGTGTGTGTCACCCAACGATGGGGCAGAATATTTTTTTGGATATTACGACAAGTCGCCTTGGGATGCAACAGGAAAATATATGCTATGTATGAGAGCTAAAGATACATGGAGTGAACCAGATCCTATAGGAGAAGCAGAGATATTGCTTATTGATACCCAGGATGGAAACCATTATAGGGTTTTGGCTAAGACACACACTTGGAATGTTCAACAGGGATGCATGGCGCAGTGGCTTGGGCCAGACTTTTCGACACACATATTGTATAATGATTCGCGTGAGGGGAAATATTGTTCAGTAATCCTTAATGTCCTCACTAAGGAAGAGAGAGTGCTGCCGATGCCCGTATATACAGTATCAAACGATGGACAAACGGCTTTGTCACTTGACTTTTCTCGTTTGCATTCATTGCGTTTGGGCTATGGCTATGCCGCGTTGCCGGAGAAGACAAAAGGCAAAGCATTACCTGAAGAGACGTGCATATGGAAGATGGATATTCCAACGGGCGAAGTTACACCATTACTGAAGTACACAGACTTTGCAAACTTTGAGCCGAGGCTGGAGATGCAAGAAGAAGGTAGCGTGCATAAGGTGAACCACTTAATGCTTTCCCCCAATGGTAAGCGCTTTATGGTTCTATATAGATGGTTTTGCGGGCAACGGAAATATACGAGATTAATTACTTGCAATGTAGATGGCACGGACATGTATGTGTTGAGCGATGATGATATGGTGAGTCACTGTTATTGGAAGAATGATGAAGAGATAATTGCTTTTGAGCGTAAAAAGGAGTATGGCCCCGGATTCTATCTAATGAAGGATAAAACTCCGGAATGGATTCATATATGGCCGCAGTTGAGTAATGATGGTCATCCGAGTTATTGCCCAACGGATAATAGTCTTGTAGTGTTTGATACCTACCCCAGCAGGTCAAGAATTCAAGAGGTGAAGTTGGGACGGGATAATGATACAGAGGGCAATAGCGTGAAAACAATAGCAAAGGTGTTTTCTCCATTCAAATATGATAACGATACCAGATGTGATCTTCACCCCCGTTGGAGTAGGGATGGCAAGAAAGTGTGCTTTGACAGTGTTTTTGAAGGACACCGTGGACTTTATGTCGTAGAGATATAACTATGAGTGAGATTTCAGTTATATTGCCTGTCTATAAAAAAGACAAGGTAGAGTATTTGAGAACGTCGGTAGAGAGTATTCTTAATCAGACTTATAAAGATATTCATCTGTATATTGGTGTTGATGGACCAGTCGGAGATAATTTAAAAGAGGTTCTTCAATTATTAGAAAAGCAGAATAATGTATCAGTTGTTTGGTTCAAAGAGAATAGAGGTTTGGCTTGTGTGCTAAATGACTTGCTGGATATTTGCTTTAAGGAAGGATATGAATATATAGCCCGTATGGATGCGGACGATATCTCTGAACTTTCTCGTTTTGAGAAGCAGATTGCATTTATGGATGAACATCAAGAGATTGATGTGGTAGGAGGTGCCATCAATGAAATAGATGAGCAGGGAAATAGTAGGAACAAAACTATTGTTTATCCACATACACCAGAAGATTGCAGGGCGTTCTTCGCAAAGCGAAACCCTCATGCACATCCTGCTGTGATGTTTCGCAGGTCTTTTTTTGATAAACTTGATGGGAAAAAGTACCGCCCGGAATACCGACAGAACCAGGACACAATGCTATGGTATGACGGTATGATGGCTGGCACGCAGCATGCCAATATTCCCGATGTGGTATTGCAGTTCCGTATGACGGACACCATGTTCAAGAAACGTAGGAATGGTTGGGATTTTGCTAAGAAACAATTCAAAGATCGCTTGATGATAAACAAAGGTCTTGGATATGGATGGAAGGCAGATGTTTATGGCTTTGCTATGTTTTGTATGCTGGTTTCCCCTGTCTGGATTAAGAAAATAGCTTATAAAGTATTTAGATAGAAAATGTTGTTAAAATGGTTGTTTGATAGATTAGTCTCTTTGGTGGGATTATTGTTCTTGTGGCCTGTACTCTTTCTTGTTGCCGTACTGGTAAAGATAAAGATGCCTGGAGGTCCTGCCCTTTTCGTACAAAAAAGAGTCGGTAAAGGTGGAAAATTGTTTAGGTGTCATAAGTTCCGTACAATGACAGTGAA
>AUXO010727270.1_pt1 | contig 14013 bp, 15 predicted proteins | sample 768731 | NCBI WGS metagenome assembly AUXO01 (sample SAMN02715735, study PRJNA202380) | gut metagenome | biome: sheep rumen | host: Ovis aries | place: New Zealand: Palmerston North | reverse complement strand
GATTTTTATATATGGATATGATAAAATGCAAAGGAGGTGATGATGATGAAAAACAAGATAATACGTCGAACCATAGAAGTTCCGATGGAAGATAATCGTCCGATTGCGCAAAACACATTGGTTGATGAAATTGACAGATGTTGTTTGCGAATCGCGCAAGACGCAGAAAAGGTGCAAGAGATAAGCGAAAGGCTATTCTTAGAATCTGGGATTCCAATGAGAATCACAGCAGATGTGCTGACCGGCAGAAAATCCTCTAATGGTTTAAACAGATTTATTCTGTATAAGCTGTTTAGAAACGTGTCTGCAAATCGGCCGGAATTATACTTTACAGGGCCTGAAATAAAAGAGTTTGATAATATGAGATTTGAAGTGGGCAAGGTAAAATTCCCGCTAAGAATTCCCGCCTTAAAGGTGGCAGACGACCAGTATATTTCATCTTTTACATCCAAAGATTTAATGGGGCTTCGGGATGCGCAACTTATCAACTACAACAAAAACACACAAAGGAGCGTGACGCTGAAAACAACGAACTCCGGCGAAATGGTTTTTTCTATCACGTTAGACAAAGCTGCTGTAGCAAGCATAGAAGCCTCTTTTGCCGATGGTTCGTACATTCCTACCACAATCACACTTAATATCCCAGAGGATGCGGATTTTATCTATGACGAGAAAGAAAAGGTTTTGGTGATAAGGGAACTGAAGAATTTTGACATCATTGACGGATACCATAGGTACATAGCTTTATCTAATAGACACAACGTAGACCCAGACTTTAACTATCCAATGGAGCTTCGCATCGTTTGCTTCCCGGAGTACAAGGCGCGACAATTCATCTATCAGGAAGACCAGAAGACGAAGATGACCGCGATTGACAGCAAAGCTTACAATCAAAACGACCCCGGAAACATCGTCTGCACAAAGCTAAACACAGACCCGACGAGCAACATTTGTGGATTGATATCCAAAGAGAAATTAATAGACCCGGCTTTATGCGGATTAATTATCTCACAACTATTTTTTGACCGCCGGGCAAGCCGGGCAGACATTATCAGGGTAACAAGAGAAATCCGCGACAAGTTTAACCGGCTAACAGAAAACAATTCAAAGTATCTAGAAGAGAGATACGCCGCACAGCGATTGGCTGCAGTTTTATATTCATTTTCAAAAGGGAAAGAGGATAAATTGCAACAACTCGAAGAAGTCGCAAATACATTTACAAAGTCAAGATTGATTAATAAGTACGGCATTAGCAGAAAAGCAATTAATAGTTTTGATGCGGTTTAGTTGCACCAGAAGGGAGGTGGAAGTTATGTTAAACAGAGAGCTTAAAGAAGAGTTTATTCAAAACAAACTGGACAGCGCCGCTTACAAAGAATCTACGCTACGAAGCGTAATAGAGCTTGCCGGGAAGCGTGAAGATATATTAGGCAAGGATTTATGTAATTGGACTGTAACAGAAATTACAGACTATTATAAGACAATGGGAAAGACTTCAGACACCACTATCTCTTGGATTAATAGGATTTTTAAGGAATACACAAACCTATGTGTTTCCCGCGGTTTAAGTATAGATTCTCAAAATCATTATAATGAGATTACAGAAGAAATAATTAGAACTGAGTGCTTGAACAAAAACATTCTTGAAAAGATAATTTTTACAAGAAAAGATATAGAGAATATTCTATATAAAGTGTCCGAGCCATGTGATAAGTTCTTAATCCTAGCACCGTTTGAAGGCATCGACGGAAAGAATCATACAGACCTAGTTAATATTTGTACGAACGATTTTGAACGCGTAGACGATAAATGGATGGTGAATCTACCCTCCGGCAAAAGATTTGAAGTGTCAGACTTACTGGTAGAATTGGGACGTCAAAGCGAAAATAAATATGAATATACATCTAGCATAAATAGAACATGGAATCTCGTTGGTTCTAAGATATTAAAAAACAGGGACGCATCTTACGCAGAGCCAACGGAGGCCAGCATTGGTAGAAGATTGTATATGAGATTGATTCGATTAATAAGAGAATCCTATTTACCAAAGAATCTAACATTTAATTATTTGAAAGATTCCGGCAAGATAGATTTGCTTAAAAAACTTTCTGCTGAGAAGGGTCTCTCACCAGAAGATGGACTATATGACCGTGATATTTTCGATGCTATTGTGTATCGATATGGCAATATTCAAAGCAGGAAAAATTTTATCTTGAAATACAAGGAGTTTTTATAAAACAACAAGAAAATGCAGACGGAAACGATTTGCATTTTTCTTGCGAGATAACGTATAAATATCAAAATTAAAAGGAAATTAAAAGTCACATATATAGTGCAATATTTTACCTTGCAATAACCGAACAAATGTTCTATAATATGGTCACTAATTCTTACAGGGAGGGGACATGATGTATAAGGAGATGTTAAACAAAATAAAAAGCAATGTTGAAAACGGAACTCCCGTTGCGATTACCATCGAGGATGATTATGGAAATTGTGCCGAGTCATTTTTATCCTACTCCGACATTGATGTAGTTGATGATGGATTTACGCTGATTAACGATAGTTGCACAGTATTCATTAAGAGACAGGCTTTTTATTATGACGACATGGATGATTATTATTACTCTGCCGGCGTGACAATTTCGGCATAGAAGGGAGATGGAAAAAGCATAGACAATCTTGTAGCTGCAAACAACTTTAAATTACATATGGAGGAAAAGATATGTGGAATACTTATAACCCAAATAAAGAAGGAAGATACAAAGTTTCAATTTATTCAAAATTCACCGGAAAAACAGTGGATTCACTGTATTGGAACGGAAGCGCTTGGTGCATGGTAAAAGGAGCAATGCCATTAGGCGAAGATGAAGTTCTGGTAGAGGCTTGGAAGCCTATTGACACACCGTTTACATTGTAGCATTGACAGATTTGAATTTATATGATATAATACGAATATCAAATGAGCATGATTTTCGTCTATGACGGCGGTCATTTCGCTTTAATATTACACATATAAATATCAAAAGGAGAGATGCTAATGGGATTATTAGACAATGTTAGAAAAGCCGAGCGAAGCAAGATTTACGCCAAGATTGCACTGATGGCTCCATCTGGAGGCGGAAAAACCTATGGCGCACTACTTCTTGCAACTGGGATGGCGGATGAAATCAAAAGAGAAACGGGAAAAGATGCGAAGATTCTGATGATTAATACCGAGCAGAGCAGAGGTTCTTATTACGCCGACGAATTTAGCTATGACATCTATGATGTTGAAGCTCCACATGAACCTGAAAAATATGTTCAGCTAATTAATGAATCCGTTGAGGCCGGCTACGACATCCTTATCATCGACAGCACATCACACGAGTGGGAAGGTAAAGGCGGATGTCTTGAGCTCCAGCAGAGAGCTGGCGGCACTTATCAGGCTTGGGCAAAGGTGACTCCAAGGCACAATAGATTCATCAACGCCATCGCCGATTCACCCATCCATATCATCGCAACGATGAGAGGAAAAGACCAGTACGAGGTAGAGAAGGACGATAGAGGGAAAACATCTGTTAAAAAGCTAGGTGTTGGAGCAAAACAGAGAGATGGATTTGAGTATGAATTTACCGCTACTTTCCTTATCGACCAGAAAAGTAATGTGGCAGAGGTTCAGAAGGATAACACCCACATCTTTGAGAATGAGGGGGCGGTAAAGTTAACTCAGGAACACGGTAAGAAGATTATTCAGTGGGCGAATTCCGGCAAGGGAAAGTATATTGCTCCAAAGAGAGAAGAGGTGTCATCATCAGGAGATAACCTCGAAACAGTAGTTAACCAGATTATCAAAAGATGTACCGAAGTCGGCGGAACAAAAAATAAAGAGTTAATGACAACGCTTGCCCAGTTTGTGCCGTCAAAGAATCCTCATGCAATCAAGGATTTAGATGCCGCGAAAGCTTGTCTTGACGCCGTAAACAAAATTAAATCTATCAACTAAAAGGAGAAATGATATGAAAGTATATGGAATGGGAAGATTAGTAAGAGACCCGGAGGTAAACGCAACCGGCAACACAAAGTACGCGAGATTCTCAATCGCGTGCGACAGAAGATTTAAAAGAGACGGACAGCCGGACGCAGACTTCTTCAACTGCATCTCATTTGGAAAACAGGCAGATTTTGTAGAAAAGTACCTGAAAAAGGGAACTAAAATTATGATTACCGGGCGAGTTGAAATCAACAGCTATACAAACAGAGAAGGACAGAAGGTAAACACACCGCAGATTACCTGCGAGGAGATTGAGTTTGCGGAGTCAAAGGCCGCACAGAGCACTTCTAGAAAAGCCCCGGAGAATGACTATGTTAGTATTCCAGATAACGCAGGAGACGAGTTGCCATTCGTATAAAAGAGAGTGAATTATGAACGATTTTACAACTACGAAAACTAAAGAAGAACTTGCGGCCGAGAAGTTGGTAGACTACGACTCCGAGGCCGTGGTTCTTGCCACGCTAGTAAAGCATCCGCGATTTTATCTGCAATGCGATACGTTGCTTAAACCAAGCAATTTTTATTCAGTGGATAATAAATGCATTTATTGGGCAGTCGGAGATTTGGTGCAAACAAATCATGTCGAAGAAATCACTACAGATATGATTCTTGAAAAGCTCAAATCCGATGTTTCTGTGAGGCTTGGATATCGCCCGGTTGATAGGCGCACAATTGACGATATAGTTGATTATGCTCATTACAAGGCGGTTCATAGCGTAGAAGCTTACAAGATTCCTGCGATGAATGTTTATACTTTGGCTTATAAGCGCGGGATGCGAAACGCGGCAAGGAAGATTATTGAGTGTTGTGAAGACAAGAAATCCACACAGATTGAGATATCAAGAACAAGCCGAACCGAGATTGACAAAGCTTCAGAGAACTACATGATTGATTCCGATATCGAATTGTACGGGGAAAGCGTTGACCAGTTAACAACCGAGATTATGTCCGGGCGAGATGTTGGATATAAATCAAAGATTACAAGATTAAATGAGTACATGACGTATGAGAAAAACTCTCTTACGCTAATTGCCGGAAGAATGAAGGCCGGAAAGAGCGCTTTTTGTATGAACGAATGCCTCAACATGCTTAAGCAGGACATAAAGGTTTTATACATTGACACAGAGATGGACACAAAACACTTCCATAATCGAGCGTTGGCGAATTTGACTGGCATCCCAATTAACAAGATAAAAACTAATGATTTAACCTTGGAGGAGCATGAAAAAATCACAAAGGCAAACGAGTGGTTTAAGTCAAAAATCTTCATCCACAAATACATGCCCGTTGTTTCAGATGAGGAAATCTACTCCCTTGTAAGGCTGATGCAGAGCAGATATGGCATAGAGATTTTAATATACGACTACATAAAATCAAACACCATTAGCAGCTCTGAACAATACAATGAGCTAGGGCGCCGAGCAGACTTCCTAAAAAATGTTATTGGCGGTGATTTGAATCTACCAGTAATAGCAGGAGTGCAGTTAAACAGAGACGGCAACGTGGCAGACTCTGACAAGCTTCAGAGATATTGTACCGGCCTTATCGTTTGGCAAGAGACGCCACTAGATGTAAGAATCAACGACTACAGAAATGCTGATTATGGCAACTACAGATTACAAGTGAAATTAAACAGAAATGGCGAACAGATGGAACAAGACCAGTGGATTAATGCCTTGTACATAAAGCCATGCATGCAGATTGTACAAGCGAAACTGCAAAGCATGGATGCCAAATCTATGGATGTGTTCGATACGCCATATAGGACTTAATTATGAGATACGACAGTGAGTTTATTACTGATACAATCGCAAAAATCGACCTGCTCGATTATATGGAAAATGACTTAAATTTTGTCAGACGCGGCGATAAGTATGCGACTCATTGTCCGTTTCATGAAGACAAGACGCCCAGTCTGATGGTTGATATCAAAACTAATAGGTACCGCTGTTATTCTTGTGGAAGACGCGGAGATATTGTGAATTGGCTGAGAGATTACGAGGACTTAAACTTTACGGAAGCCTTTCAAAAAGTCATGAGACTTGCCGGGATATCCGCGCAAGACGCCTCTGAGTTTGAGATATCAGAGGTGTCTAAAATTCTACGGGATGCGGCAAAGAGAAATGAAAAGAAGCGCGAAGATTATATACATACCATCATTAGTTACAACGATGATTATTTAAGATACCCTCGTGGATATCCGCAGGAATGGCTAGACGAGGGAATCACCAAAGAGAACTGTGATAAATATGACATACGAATAGATGAATACGGTCATTATATTTTGTACCCGGTTTATGATAAACAGTTTAATTATATTGGACGCAAAGGGCGTGATAGACTGCCGGAAAATATTCGTGGCAGAAAATACAGAAATTTCCACAAAATAGGAACTACGGATTATTTTGCCGGAATGAAAGAGAATTATGAAACCATCAAAGAAGAGAAAAGAATTATTATAGTTGAAGGCATCAAAAGCGTTATGAAGCTCGACAATTTTGGATATCCGTATTCTGTAAGTGCGGAGACCAATTATCTGAATCAGTCCCAGATAGAAATTATTTTATCGATGGGAATATCCGATGTAACTCTTGCGTTTGATAAGGGAACCCCCGCGGAAAAAATTCGTGAATGCACTAGATTGCTGCGAAAACTGACCAATGTTTATACGGTGTGGGACACTCATAATCTTTTGCAGGATAAAGATGCTCCGGTAGATAGAGGAAAAAGAGTCTGGGAGATTTTATACGACGACAGGAGGAGAGTGATGTGAGTTACAACTATGATGGAGATAGATTTGTTATAGATACAATGACTTGGAGTTTTTCCAGATTAAACAGTTTTGGAAATTGCCCATATGAATGGCGTTCAAACTACATTGATAAAAAGCCCCAAAGAGATAACTTTTTTGCCCAATTCGGCTCATTGAACCATGGAATACTAGAGGATTATGCAAAAGGCAAATTAACTCTATTTGATTTATCTGCTGCATATGAAAATAGATTCCCGGAGACAGTCACAGAGCCGGCGCCTTGGACAAAAACCGGCGACCTACTCGATGTTTACTACGAAAAAGGGAAAGACTATTTTGATAATATCGATTTAGACCTAGATAATTATGATGTTCTTGGCGTAGAAAAAAAAGTGTCTTTTGAGATAGATGGAATTCCGATGATTGGATATATTGATTTGCTGCTAAAGAATAAAGACACTGGCGAAATCACCATATTAGACCACAAATCCGGCTCGTTAAAGTTTAAAAAGAACGGCGAACTGTCCAAGTCAAAAGACAATATTGCCCATATCACAGGATTCAAAAGGCAGTTGTATTTATATTCTGTCGCGATAATGGAAGAGTATGGCAGAGTTGATTATCTTGAGTGGAATCTTTTCAAGGATAGGAAGCACTATAAAATTCCGTGGAGCAAAAAAGAGTTTGAGGAATCCAAAAGTTGGGCCGTAAAAACAGTAAAAAAGATTCAGAAAGAAAAAGATTGGGCAGCAAATATCGACAATAAATATTACTGCATCAATTTATGTTCACAGAGAAGCGATTGTCCGTATAAAGGAGGATAATTTTGGATAATTATGTTTGGACTCATCTGCATACGATGTACTCTAACGGAGTAACAAATATTGACAGCATCACTGATTATACCGAGTACATAGATTATGCGAAAAAATTGGGGATGAAAGCCATTTGCTTTACCGAGCATGGCAACGTGTTCTCTTGGCTTCACAAAAAAGAGTACGCTGAAAAACAGGGATTAAAGTATATTCATGGAATAGAAGCCTACATTACCGAAACTCTTGATGAAAAAATTCGTGACAATTACCATTGTGTGTTAATTGCAAAAAACTACGACGGCGTAAAGGAAATCAATCAACTTTCTTCAATTAGTTTTGACAGAGAAGATAACCATTTCTACTATATGCCGAGGATTACGTTTGATGAATTAAAAAACACATCTGATAATATTTTTATCACGACGGCCTGTCTTGGCGGAATCTTACACAATGGAAATGCTGATATCAAAGACGATTTTGTTTCGTTTCTGATTGCAAATAAACATAGATGCTTTCTCGAAATCCAGCATCATAACGTGCCAGAACAAATAGAATACAATAAGTATTTGTATGAGCTGCACAAATCCACGGGTCTGCCGCTTATAGCCGGCACTGATACGCACGCCTTGAATGATAGCCATATGGAAGGCCGGGCAATTCTGCAAATAGCAAAGGACGTGCATTTTTCCGAGGAAGAGAAATGGGATTTAACAGCAAAAAGCCTTGACGAGTTAATTGCAGCATACAAAACGCAAAACTCTTTGCCCATGAATGTGGTCATGGATGCAATTAACAATACAAATGTTATTGCGGAACAGGTAGAAGAATTTGTAGTAGATAGAAGCTATAAGTATCCTCATCTTTGGGAAGACCCGGAATCTGAAATATGGGCAAAAATCCGCATGGGCGTTGTACGCCGTGGCATTGAGGATTATCCGAACTATGGCGACTATCTCGAGAGAATAGATTATGAAATGGAGACATATAAACATAACGGCGCTATAGATTTTATGTTGTTGATGACTGATATTTTGGACTGGTGCAGAGAGAACGACATAGGGATTGGTTATGGAAGAGGAAGCGTAAATGGTAGCGTTATTGCTTGGCTGCTTGGAATTACAGAGATGGACTCCATTAAACATAATCTCAATTTTGAGCGATTCTTAAACCAAGAGAGAGTAAGTCTGAGCGATATCGACACAGATTTTCCTCCATCAGACATCGAAAAGGTAAAACAGTATTTGTATGAGCGTCATGGCTTGTACTGTAGCGACATCATTACTTTTAATACGATTTCTGACAAAGGAGCGATTCGTGATGTTGGTCGAGCACTAGATATGTCCCTTGATGAAGTTTCCAATATTTGTAATACTGTTGACAACCCGGCAAGATATGCAACCGCAAGAAAAAAGTATCAAAAGCTTTTTAAGTATGTAGATTTAGTCAAAGGAACCATTGTCTCTATTGGCTCGCATCCGTGTGGGACGATAGTTGCAGACGCCGAAATATCCGACGTTATTGGGACTTGTACTACAAAAACATCGAGCTATAGAATTTCACAAATCAATATGAAAGAGGTCGATTCTTTAAATTATGTGAAGCTCGATTTGTTAAAGCTTGACACGATAGAACTTATTAACAACACTTGTAAGCTGGCAAACATTGAAAGGGTAACACCGGACAATATCAATGTGGAAGACGATAGAGTCTGGGACGCAATGCGAAAGGATACAACAAGCATTTTTCAGTGGGAGCAATCGTCGGGAAGTGACTACATCAAGAAATTGATGAACCCCGAGACCTTGAATAACTTCCGCGCATACAATCCAAAACTTGACAGAATGACGCTATTCTCAATTGGCAATTCTGCAATTCGTCCGGCCGGGGCGTCATATAGAGAAGATTTAGCGCAAGGAAAGGTTAGACTTACGGGATGTAAACCCATTGACGATTTCCTCAAACCGACATTTGGATACCTTGTGTTTCAAGAGCAAATCATCTCTTTCCTGCATGAGTATTGTGGATTTACAATGGGACAGGCTGATGTTGTGAGACGTTGTGTTGATGAAAACACTCTTATAACAATGGCTACTGGTGATACAAAAAAGATTAAAAATATCAAAGTTGGCGATGAGGTTCAGTGTTTTACTGAAAACGGATTTGCAACAACATCAACTGTAACTAATGTTTTTGATAATGGGGAGAAAGATGTAGTTAAAATAACTACGAATAATGACTATACGATATTAGCAACCAAGGAACACAAAGTATTAACACAAAACGGATGGAAACAGGTAGGCGAATTGACTGAAACGGATTATCTGATGGCACCATCATTTACCTGTAGACACATAGATGGTCTTAGACCGAATCAGAGACTTAGCGGAGACGATTTGGCTTTACTTGGTCTGTTGCTAGGTGACGGATGTATGTGCGGAGACCCATCAAGTATTTCATTTGTTAATAGCGATGTGGCATTGATTGATAGATTTAAGGAATGTGTCGCAAATAGATTAAGACATCATGATAAAAATGACTGCGAGTTTTATGTTGACAAAGTCGATGGAAAAACTGTTGATAAGATATATAGCATAAAAATCAAAACAAAAGCATATAAGATGTCTGTGTATAATCTAATAAAAAAGTACAATATGGATAAGCAATCTGCCGATAAGTTTATACCAGACGAAATAATCAAATATCCAGCAGACGAGAAAATTAAAATGCTTCTTGGCGGTTTGTTTTCGACAGACGGTGGCTTTTTGAATAATACAAATGCAATTGAATATTCATCAATTAGTGAGCGATTGGCACACAATATCAAACAGTTACTTCTTAAATTCGGCATATATTCATATACATATAAAAGTTATGTAAAGGCTTATGATTATTATTGTTATAAAGTCAGAGTATCACAAAGGGATGCGTTATTAAAATTCAAAGAGTTTGTGTTGCCGTATGTTATTGGGAATAAAAAAACACGATATTTGGACATCATCAACAGGAACAGTGACATTCTTTCATATAATTACATTCTACCAAATGAATATGTGAATGAAATTAAATCCGCGTCTGTAGAATCTGGGATTTCATTTAATAGCATTGGAATTGATGTTAAAAACAATACGGTTACGGACACTAAGGCAAAAGCAATTGCCCAAGACTTATATTGTCCCAAAACGTACCAAATGTTAATGGCACAGTATGAACCAATGAGAATAAAGAAAATTGAGCATTTCGGCGTATCTCATGTGTATGATATATCTGTAGATAAATATCATAATTATATAGCCAATGGGGTCATTGTTCATAACTGTTTTGCTAAGAAAACAGGTACTGAAGAGTGGTTGCCGATTATCAAAAACGGTGGATATCCTGTCGGTGGTGGCAAGAATTTCATTAAAGGATATATAGCTACAATGAAAGAACGCTATGGTATTCCAGAGGAAAAGTCCGAGGAAGATATTACTGCATTTATCCAAGTAATTGAGGATGCGTCAAATTATTTGTTTAGTTTGAATCATTCTCAGCCATATTCTTATGAAGGATACGCATCCGGCTGGTTGCGGGAGTATTATCCACTAGAATTTTTGACCGCAGCGCTAAATATCAATAGAGATAATGGCGATAAAACAAGGCAGTTAACTCAATACGCGAGCCGCAGAGGGATACGTGTTGTTTCGCCGAAATTTAGATACTCAAGAGCTGATTATTTCTGCGACAAAGAACAAAACAAGATATACAAGGGAATCGGTAGCATAAAACAGATTGGTTCCAATGTGGCCGACAGCTTATACGGGCTAAAAGATAAGAAGTATGATTCTTTTACAGAGCTGTTGTATGATATCTTAGGGAAGGTAAATACGAGACAGAGAGACGTCCTCATTAAAATTGGGTTCTTCCAAGAATTTGGAGACATTAATTATTTACTTGAGGTTGCAAAGCTCTTTGATGCTTGGGCAGGAAGAAAAACCATCAAGGCAACCGAAGCGGAGGCCGCTGGGATACCAAAGTCTGTAATGGTTGTAAATTGCGAAAAATTTACCGAGGATAGAGTAAAAGAATTTGATTACAAAAGATACATCGCGGACAATGGTATCGAGATTAATTTGGGCAAATACACAGGAAGAACGGGAAAGATTAACTCCTTAAGAATCATGAGAGACTTAAATGTTTCAGAAGATGTATCTTTTGATTATGCTACAAAGATTACTGCTGGTGCTTATTCAGGGGTCAATATTAGAAACATATTAAAAGAATATGAAAAATTAGTTGAAATTGAACCATGTAGTTTCAATCAAATGATTACATATCAACTTGAAAATCTTGGATATATTGACTATGTTAATCCAAGAATTAATAGAAATTATGTCGTTGTCACAGACCTTGATACTAAATACTCGCCGAAATTTAAAGCGTATCGTCTTTGCGATGGCAAAGTATGTGCATTTAAAGCCCACGGAAAATCTTCCAGAAACAAGTCACACACATTAATGAAGAACCATCCATTTGCCGACGGAGATATTTTGCGTATGTGTAAATATTCTATGAAGCCGAAGATGAAAAAAGTAGACGGCGAGTGGGTAAAAGACCCAACAAGCAGAGACGTATGGCTAGACCAGTACGTTGTGATTAAGGATTTTGATTATGAAATGAAAATTGGTGTTGCCTATGCTTGAATTGTTTAAATACACAGAAAAAGAAGTTAGAGAATTACTAGACTCTATGGTTATCTTGGTAGACACAAGAGAACATGAGGGGAAGAATGAACACATCTTGAACTATTTTGATTCTAAGGGTATTAGCTATAAAAAAAGAAAATTGGATTACGGCGATTATAGTTTTATGATTCCGGCCAATGAAAAGTTAAACATACCCAGAGACTTAGATTTTTCTCACAAAATCATTGTAGAACGTAAAAAAGATTTAGAAGAATTGTCCGGCAATTTAACCAAGGAGCGCGACAGGATAGAAAAAGAGCTTACGCTTGCGCCATCTAAAAAAGTGTTATTATTAGAAAATGGTGGTTACGAGAAGCTGGTCACCGGGGATTACAACACAAAGTACAATGCAAAGTCATACTGGGCAACATTTCACACGTTCTGGCATAGATACGATATACCCATAGTATTTATGCCAAACCCGGAATACTCTGGCGTGTTCATTCACGGATTCTTTGCTTATTATTTTAAAGAGAATTTACTATAAATACGAATATCAAATTTGACAAAATTGATATTTTGTGATATAATACGAATATCAAATTGAGGGGAGAATGCTATGGCTAAAATTAAAAATCCAAGTAATAAGAAGAGATATGATAGATACAAGCAGGAAAATCGCCGTGTTTTAAATAAAAAGAAGAAGGCGGCGAGACACCAAAAAAGAATGCAGAGATTCGCCGACCGTAAGGCAAAAGGTAAATCGTATCAGTACGAGCCGAATCCATATAAGAAGGGAACTAAAGAATACATTTTAGAACAGAACGCCCGGAGAGTCAAAACGCAGGCTCCGCTTACGATTGCCAAGTGGGACAGCATCATGAGTAAATTACAGAACGCAATCAATCGCAAAAAGGCAGAAGCTAAGAAAAATGAATCTAAGTAACCTATGGACAGAGAACGAACAACTAAATAATGACGTAAATGAAATGATAGAAGAGGCTGTGATTACCTTTTATTGTGACTGTGTTGATTTTGATATTTCTTACGCTGGAGATAGTTTAGATGTTCATTTTGGTGTCCCACAACTTGCAAACAATGATTATTATTATATATGCTGCGTCTCTAGCGATAGGAACTTATGTGAAATAGATTCAAACTACAATGCGATTGATGTAGACGAATTTGAAAATTTTTGTGATATATGGAGTGAGAGGTTAAGAAAGTATGAGATTAATTAATAGCTTAAACAATGTTGATTTGCCCTATGATAAAGTTCACATCCAGCTTACCTACCAAGAGAAAACAGATGATGCTCCAGAGTGCTATAAGATTGAGGCTGGCTTTATAAAGCCGGTACAGGATGGCGATGAGATATGGATTTTGGGTGCATATTCTTCATTTGAAAAGCAGCTTGAGGCTTGGGGCAATCTGCATAAGGCAACACTAGAGGGAAAGGAATTGTTTATATTCCCGGAGAATGACATATGAAAATTGGAGAAATAGTTTATTACCCAAGATGCATGAACGGTCACTTTGACCTGTGCGAGCTTAAAATCCGCACTGCTGAAGACGATTGGTTTGTAGGGGTAGATAAGCGAGATAAACACGCTTATTTGTTTGGTAGTAAAGATATGAATATCAAAGTATTTACAAACAGAAAAGATGCCTTAGAAATTGTTAAAAGAGAAGAAGAGAAGTATAGAGCAACACATATTGAGGAGGAAGATTATGATTATTGAGAACAGAAAA
>AUXO016588560.1_pt1 | contig 14016 bp, 11 predicted proteins | sample 768731 | NCBI WGS metagenome assembly AUXO01 (sample SAMN02715735, study PRJNA202380) | gut metagenome | biome: sheep rumen | host: Ovis aries | place: New Zealand: Palmerston North | reverse complement strand
CAGGAGGTGCGCCTGCAGTTTAGGAACCGCATAACTGCCGCCCTGAAAGGGATGTATGTCCGGAAAGTCAATCTAAACGCTACTGAACATTTACGGAAATGCCAGGCAGAGCTGTCGTTCACCTATCGAATGCTTAATCGCGGGACAGCTTCCATATCAGCTGAATATATATATATGAACGGTGATGCCGGACAGAATTCAACGGTCTCCTATTTCATGCTGGAGGGAGTCGGCATGGGGCAAAATCTGCTTTGGACGGTGACGGGTCAGATTGCGGTGACCTCATTTCTCCAACTCGCTTTTCAGTATCAGGGCAGGGCAATTCAACATCATCCGGTCATACATACAGGGAGTGTCACGGTGAATGCGATTTTTTGATAAATTGCTCATATACTGACATATACCATTATCTTTAGTTATAATCAGCTGATTTTCAGAATATTGTTGATAAGTTGAGTTTATTTTTTCGGAAATTGTGAATTTACGAGTCACGGTATAAAAAAATATGCTATTTTTGGCACTTCAAAAAATTAGGCTAAAAGTGTATTGTGTAACTTTTTGAAAAGAGGAGTCGTATATAATAGGAAATATGCGTTAAAACAAGTCGAAATGATTGCGTAATATACTAATAGTCAGCTTATTAATTGTAATAATTATCATAGTAGAATATGAGGAAGCATATACAAAAAGTGAGTCTGTTGGTGGTCTTGGCAATGTCTGCGATGATGTCAGGTTTTGCTCAAGATGATGCGCAATTTACCTTTTTCCCATGGGTGACGTCCTACTATAATGCAGGCGGTATAGGCGAGCAGAACAATACGTTGTGTTTCACGGCCGATTACAGCAATAAGTATTTGGGATGGGGCGACTTGCCTTCAACGGCCATAAACAATGACACTGCATTGCACACGGCGCCACAGGACTTCCTTTTCAGTATCGAATCCTATCTACGAAAGCTTCACGGTTCCATTGGCGTGACGTTGGTTCACGACCGCATAGGCTTCTACAGCAACACGGGCGTGAAGCTCGGCTATGCCTACAAGATGCGAGTGGGCGGCGGCCATCTCGGCATCGGCCTCCAGGCCTCGCTTTTCAACCAGTCCATAGACAAAGCCTCGTTCAGACCCATTGTGGAGGGAGATCCTGTGCTTGCGCAACTCTCTGAGTCAACGCTTGATATAGATTTCAACTTTGGTCTTTTATATAAGACAGACCAATGGTATGTGGGTTTAGGTTGGACGCAGATTGCCGCCCTGTTCGACAAGAAGCAAGCCCTACGCGTGTCGGGCGACTTTGGCCCGCGCCGCTCCTCACAGCTCTATCTTCATGGCGGTTACACCTGGGTGATGCCTTTCAACCCGAACTGGGAACTCATTCCGCAGGCAATGGTGAAGACAGACTTCAAGACCTACCAGTGGGAGATTCTGGCTTTGGCACGCTATAACGGGGTCTATTGGGGCGGTCTCGGCTATCGCTTCCAGGATGCCGTTTCCATCGCCTTCGGCGCGCGCCCCTTCTACAATTCCTCCAACATTTATCTGAAAGGGCTGGATCTCGGTGTCTCCTATAGTATTACCTCCAATTCATTGGGTTACAAGAAACACCGCAGCTTCGGCGATGTGGAGGTTGTGGTCCGCTATTGTTTCGACATCTACAAGCCAGAAGTCTTCTCCGGATACGGCAACTCCAGACATATTTACAAGAACAGATACTAAAATTAACACATAAGCGTTAACAACTATATTTGAAATCATAAAATTGAACAATATGAAACGGGTAATCATTTTTCTATCAGCGGCATTCTTATTGATGGTGTCGTGTAAAAATGGCGGTGACGGTCAGCTCGTCGGCGTCAAGGACCGTCCCGAATTTCTGGATTTGGAACCTTATGGGATGGTGTATGTCCCCACAGGCCACTATTTGATGGGCGGCGGCGACCAGGATGTCCCCTTCGCGCTCACCCAGCAGTCCAGAAACGTGACGGTGGCTGCCGTTTGGATGGACGAGACGGAAATTACCAACAACGAGTACCGCCAGTTCGTCTATTGGGTGCGCGACTCCATCGCTCACACCCTTCTCGGTGACGCTGAAATCACCGACGAGGAGAAATACGGCCACTACCTGAAATACACCAAGGGCGAGAACGAGGGCGAAGTCATCGAGCCCAAAGTGATCAACTGGAAGGAGAAAATCCCGTGGGATTCCGAGAACGAGGAGGTCCAGTCCGCGCTCTCCCCGCTGTTCAGCAAACTGAATACCCGCTACTACCACTATAGCGCAAACCGCCTGAACGTCTCCATGCTCAATTACGAGTACTGGTGGATTGACTATCGCAACTACCGCGATCCCAAGAACCCCGACAATTTCGGGGCCTCCTATAAGGAGTTCGACAAAGAGGGCAGCGACCTGGGCGGCATCTACGCGAACCGCCCGAGTAGCCAGGGCAACGGATGGCAGCGCTTCATCAAGCATGAGGTGGTGAACATCTATCCCGACACCCTCTGCTGGGCCCATGACTTTGTCTATTCCTACAACGAGCCGATGATCCTGAACTACTTCAGCAACCCGCAGTTTGACAATTACCCGGTTGTCGGCGTGAGTTGGCGTCAGGCAAAGGCTTTCTCAAGCTGGAGAACCGCCCTGCGCATGTCGTGGCTGTCCGGCAAGGAGTACGCTTTCGAGCATGAGTTCCGCCTCCCCACCGAGTCTGAGTGGGAATGGGCAGCCCGCGGCGGACTGGCCCTGCAGTCCTATCCCTGGGGCGGCCCCTACACCACCAACCGCAACGGATGTTTCCTGAGCAACTTCAAACCGCAACGCGGTAACTATATCGCCGATGACAACTTCTATCCCGGCATCGTGGCACACTACCATCCCAACGACTGGGGCCTGTTCGACATGAGCGGCAACGTGGCCGAATGGTGCGAGGACGCCTTCGACGAATCCGCCACCAACTTCACCCACGACATGAACCCGACCTATGTCTATTACGCCACCAAGGACGACTCCCCGGTGAAGAAGAGAAAGGTGATTCGCGGCGGCTCCTGGAAGGATGTCAGCTACTACACTACCGTCTTCGCGAGAACCTATGAGTATCAGGATACCTGTAAGTCCTATGTCGGCTTCCGGAATGTCCAGTCCTTCATGGGCCGCCAGCGCGGTGACAACAACAGCAAGAGCGCGTCTCATGTCTACTAAAAACAACAAAGCAAGCAAATTCTTTTTATAAACATAAATCATTAACTTAAAAAATTAAACAAATGAGTAAACTGGATCAATTTGTCAGATCAAAAGTGTACAAAAACACTATGGCGAAACTTTATGGCTGGGGTGCCGCAATCGTTATTGTCGGTGCTTTGTTCAAAATCCTTCACTGGCCGTTCGCCAACATCATGTTGATGGTGGGTATGTTCACGGAGGCTATCATTTTCTTCTTCTCCGCGTTCGAACCCCTCCATGTTGAGTACAACTGGGCTTTGGTTTATCCCGAATTAGCCACAGGCACTGACATTGAACTCGAGGAAACTGAGAAGAAATCCCGTCGTGAAAAGAAACAGCAAGTCAAGAATGATGCTCTGTCCACCACCCAAGCCCTCGACAAGATGCTTGAGGAAGCGAAGATCGGCCCCGAACTGATGGAAAGCCTCGCCTCCGGAATGCGTAACCTGAGCGACAATGCACACAAACTGGCAGGTGTCTCCGACGCTGTTGTCTCCACCGACAACTATACCGCAAACCTGCAGAAGGCTTCCGAGTCTGTCCGTAACCTGACCCTGAAATATGACAAGGTTGCTTCTTCCCTCGAAACGGACGGTGGCGTCACTGCTGCCTACATCGAGAGCGTCAAGAAAGCCACCACGGCTGTCTCCCAGTTGGCTGTTGCTTACGACCAGACCGCCAAGTCCATGGCCCAGACCAACAGCTTCAAGGCGGAGATGGACAAGCTGACCGCCAATATCTCTAAGCTGAGCAATGTTTATGGTAACATGCTCGCAGCTATGAAATAATTTCCCTTAGTATTTAGTCCATTCACCAAAATTCTAACGAAATTAATTATTGAGATATGGGTGCAACAAATTGTCCGGAAACCCCGAGACAGAAAATGATTCAGATGATGTACCTGGTGTACACCGCCATGTTGGCTTTGAACGTTTCTGCGGAAATCCTGAATGCCTTCGTGGTCGTGGATGACACTTTGGTGACATCTACCAATATTGCGGCCAACCAGAACGCCAATGACTATCAATGGTTTATCGGCCAGAAAACTATTCTGGGTGCTAAGGTCGACGAAGCCTACGGCAAAGCCCAGATCCTGAAAAAGGAGTCTGACGCTATGGTGAAATATATCGAAAAGATGCGTAACGACCTTATTTTCGCTGTTGATGGTGACTCCCTGGTGGAAATTGACGGGAAGAAGATGCTCAAGACAGTGGCCACAATCGATAAAAAGGACAACTTCGACGTCCCTACTGATTTCATGATTAACAATGGCAACGCTAAAAAGCTGAAAGATGAAATCAAGAAGTACAAAGCCAATATCCTCAAATTAGCCAAAAAAGAAGATCAAAAACGTTTGGAGGAAGGCTTGGGCCTGAATGTGGACGCCACTTACACCTCTGACATGAACACCGTTTCATGGGAGGAACACAACTTCGATCATATCATCGCTGCCGCTTCCGTCACCCTGCTGAACAAGATGATCGGCGAGGTGAAGAATGCCGAGTCCATGATGCTCAACTACCTGAAAGCCTCTATCAGTGCTGACGACTTCAAGTTCGACGAGGTCAACGGCCGCTCCATCCCGAAGTCCCAGATGGTGTTCTCCGGCGATCCCTACGAGGCTGACATTATCGTGGCTGCATACGACAGCAAGTCCACCCCCGAGGTCTGGTACAAGATGGGTGCCGACACGCTGACCGAGGCAGGCCTTGGCAGTGCCACCAAAATCGAGGGTGAGAATGGCCTCGTGAAACTGAAAATCGGTACCAGTGGTACGGGTGAGCAAAGATATGCCGGTTTGATCAAGATTATGGATCCCAATGGACAGCCGAGATACTATCCTTTCAAGGACAAATATACGGTGCTGTCTCCGTCTGCTACCATTGCTGCCGACAAGATGAACGTGCTTTATGCTGGTATCGCCAACCCGGTGTCCGTCTCCGGACCTGTGGCTGCCGACAAGCTGAGCGTCTCGTTCCCCGGTTGTAATGCCGCTTCCCAAGGCGCGGGCAAATTTAATGTGAATGTCCCCACGTCCCTGATCGGTAAGACTGTCACGGCTACCGTGGCCGCGAAAGTGGGTGAATCGACAAAGACCCTGGGCAGCACGACGTTCCGCGTGAAACGTGTTCCGGACCCGCGTGGTGTCCTTGGCGCCGGCATCCGTGGAGGTAAACGCTCCAAGGCCGAACTGCTCGCCAACCCGATCATCCGCGCCACTATGGGTGACGACTTCGTGTACGATCTCAAATGGTCGGTCTCTTCATTCCGCGTCATCCTTGTGAGCAAGGGCATGGAGGAACCCGCTATCGTTTGTCAGGGTGGTTCGCTGAGCGACAAGGCCAAGTCTGCCATCCAAAAAGCTCCTGCCAACACGGTTGTCTATTTCAGTGACATCAAGGTCTCCTCAGAGGCCGGTCCCCGTACGTTGGATGAGTTCTCCGTCCGTATCAGATAATCTAAAAAAATACAATTATGAAAAAGTTCACTTTATTATCAATGGTTTTGCTGGCCGCCTGCTTCGCTTTCGCACAGGACGACGAAGTTGAGGGCAGCACCCTGGATCAGCCTGTACGCAAACCGGTGGAGACGGTTTGGGAACAGGTCAATGTCGGCGACTTTGCCGAGCCCATCGCTTTCCCGCCTGTCCGCCAGGCTGACGTGATGTACTATTGGACTATTTGGCGTACCATCGATTTGCGCGAGAAAATCAACCACCCGCTCTATTTCCCCACGGAAACGCGCGGCACCTGGAGAAGTCTCGGTCAGACGATTTTCGATGCCATAGATATCTTCAACCCCGAGCGTACCGACGGCGTGCTCCCCATCTATTCTGACGAAATGTGCACGACGCCGTACTCACGTGAGGAACTGCAAGGTATCGTCACCCAAACCTCCACTATCGATGATATTGATGAGGAGGGCGAAGTGATTGGCACGAAGGAACTCATCCAGCAGTTCGAACCCAAGGAAATCATCTCCTATCGTATCAAGGAAGTTTGGTATTTCGACAAACAATATTCTACTTTTAGAGTTCAGATTCTTGAAATTGAGCCTATTATCGAATATGAGCGTCAAACTGCCAATAATTCCTACTATGATGAGGAGCCTGACGAGGAGGCTGTGGAAGCCACAAAGACCAAGAAAAGACTGGGCTATATCTATTATAGTGAATTGCGCCCGTTCTTGGCCAAACAGGAGGTCTTCAATGTGAAAAACAATGCAGCCCGCCTCTCGTTCGATGACCTCATCACTTGGAAACGCGATTTCTCCAGTCTGATATACAAAGAATCCAACGTGTACGACCGCGATATCGCGGAATATATCGCCAACTCCCGCGACCAACGCATCGAATCCGAAAAAATCACGGACAAACTGCGTACTTTCGAGAATGACCTCTGGGAGTTCTGACATCCTGAAAAGACTTTTTCATAATTCATGATAAAAAGGGTACCGAAAGGTGCCCTTTTCGTTGTTTTGGGGTAATAACTTTCATTTTATAGCGCGGAAAAATGATGCCAAGGTTATCATAATGCCCAGGAATAAATAAGATAACTGTTTTAATAACACAGTGTTAATAAAATTATTCCGATATTTTTTTTTTATGTCTTTCCGAATCAAATATTTTATATCTTTGTACTTAATTTCATAGAGAGAAAAACAGTTAAGATTTTGTCGAATTAATATAATTATTCTTGCATGAAGAGAATTACGGATAAGGCTATCTATCAGACGTTGAAGACGGTTTTTGGCTTCGACACCTTCAAGGGAGAGCAGTTGAAAATCATCAAGACTCTGCTGAAAGGGAAGGATTGTTTTGTGATCATGCCTACGGGTGGCGGCAAGTCGATGTGCTACCAGCTGCCGGCTTTGATGAGTGAAGGCACCGCCATCGTCATCTCGCCATTGATTGCACTGATGAAGAACCAGGTTGACGCTATCCGGACGTTTGGCACAGACAGGGGAATCGCGCATTTCCTGAACTCCTCGCTCAACAAGGCTGAGATAACAGAAGTGAAGAAAGACCTCGTGTCCGGCAAGACGAAACTTCTCTACGTAGCCCCGGAATCGCTGACCAAAGAGGAAAATGTGAACTTTTTCCAGGATATCAACATCTCTTTCTACGCCATTGACGAGGCTCACTGCATCTCCGAGTGGGGTCATGACTTCCGTCCCGAGTACCGGAATATCCGTAAAATCATACAGCAAATCGGCAAGGATGTCCCAGTGATAGCCCTGACGGCCACCGCAACCCCAAAAGTGCAGAGCGATATCCAGAAGAACTTAGGCATGGAAAAAGCAGAAGTCTTCATTTCCTCGTTCAACCGCCCGAACCTCTATTATGAGATTCGCGAAAAGACCAAGGATGTGGACAAGGAGGTGGTGAAGTTCATCAAGAACCATCCCGGCAAGTCTGGCATCATCTACTGCCTGAGCCGCAAAAAAGTGGAGGAACTCGCCGTGCTGCTCCAGGAGAACCAAATCCGCGCATTACCCTACCATGCAGGGCTTGACTCGAAAACACGTGTGCAGAACCAGGACGACTTCCTGATGGAAAAGGTGGACGTCATCGTGGCCACCATCGCCTTCGGCATGGGTATCGACAAACCCGACGTGCGTTTCGTCATCCACTATGACATGCCCAAGAGCTTGGAAGGGTACTACCAGGAGACCGGACGCGCAGGGCGTGACGACGGGGAGGGCCTCTGTATCGCCTTCTATGACCAGAAAGACTTGAACAAATTGGAGAAGTTCTCCGCCAAGAAGTCGGTGTCCGAACAGGAAATCGTCAAGCAACTGCTTGCGGAGACGGCTGCTTATGCCGAATCCACCAACTGTCGCAGGAAACACCTGTTACACTATTTCGGGGAGAACTATCTGGAGGAGAATTGCCATAATTGCGACAACTGCAACCATCCGAAACCCAAAATGGACGCCACCGAGCAAATCCAGCTCTTGTTGGAGGTTATCCAGGTGGTGAAACAGCAGTTCAAAGAGGATCAGATCGTGGACATAATTTGCGGCAACAAGACAACGTCCATACTCAAGTTCCATCATGAGAAACTGAAACAGTTCGGCGAAGGAATGGACTATGACGCAAAGTTCTGGTCGAACATAGTACGCGTCTCTATTTTCGACAACTTGATTGTCAAGGATATAGAGAACTATGGCCTTCTGAAAATTACGGATAAGGGCAAGAAGTACATGACGAATCCCTATCCGATCATGGCAATCAAGCCCGTTTCCGCAGAGGATGAGGATGAGGATGTCGCCGTCGATCCTGTTGCGGGCAACGTGGAGGAAGCTTTCGACACTGTGCTCTTCAGCCTGCTGAAAGACCTGCGTAAAACCATCTCCAAGGAGGAGAACCTTCCCCCGTTCATCATTTTCCAAGACCCCTCCTTGGAGGATATGTGCATACAGTATCCCATCACTATGGAGGAGATGACCCGCGTGGTCGGAGTCGGGCCGGGCAAGGCCCAGAAGTATGGCCGCCGTTTCATAGAGCTGATCAAACAGTATGTGGAGGAGAACGAGATCGACCGCCCGCAGGATTTCGTGCTGAAGACCGTTGCCAAGAAATCTGCCAACAAACTCTTTATCATCCAAGGTATTGACCATAAGATCAGTTTTGAGGACATCGCCATTGCCAAGGGGCTTGACATGGATGAACTGCTCACCGAAATCGAGCATATCGTGGCCTCCGGAGCCAAGATTGACATCTCTTACTATATCGATGAGGAAATCGAACCGTATCACCAGGAAGACATCATCGACTATTTCGCCAACGCGGACACAGATTCCGCCGAAGATGCACTCCGAGCGCTGGGTGAAGACGAATACACGATGGAGGAAATCCGCATCATGAGGATAAAGTACTTGTCGGATGTGGGGAATTAATGGTTAGAGGTTAGTGGTTAGAGGTTAGAGGTTGTTAACAGAAATGATAATTGAAATTTTTATTGAGAAATATGGAAGATAATTTTGAAGAAAAAAAAGATTGGATTGAGAATGAGGTTGTGGAGAATGCGGCAACCGCTGTGGATGAAAAAGGCTTCGTGGTGAACGAGGCGTTGAGGGATGAGTCGTCCGGTGGCGAGGGGAGTAGTCCGCGCGGGAACAACTCCTCTGCGGCGCATTGGATTGTCGAGTGCATACTGCTGGCCGCCGTGATTGCTCTTTTTGTACTTCATTTCATGGGTGGAGACAAGAAATCGCCAGTCGCGCAGAAACCGGCCGAAGTGGGGAACGGCGAGGTGGTCTATATAAACATAGACTCGATAAACGCCAATTATGAGCTGGTGAGCATCCTGACCGACAGTATTGATGTGGAGAAGCAGAAACAGGCAGTGGTATTTCAAAACCGTCAGAAATCGCTGGAACAGAAGGCCGCCAACTTCGAGAAGAACTACAGCTCCGGCTCCCTGAACCCTCAGCAGGCCCAATACGCCCAGCAAAGCCTCCAGGAGGAAAGCACCCGCCTGCAAAACGACTATGCCCAGGCGGTCGAGTCGCTGGAGTTGCGCTATACGGCCGCGCTCGAGCAGATCGCAGACTCCTTGATGGCAGCCGCTAAGCGCGTGAACGCCTCGTACAATGCCTCTTACATTTTCACTTACCAGAGCGGCGGACAACTGCTGTATGCCGACCCGGCTCATGACATTACCGATGAAGTGCTTCACGAGTTAAACAAGTCATTCAAGAAGAAAAACAAATAGCCCTTCCGTAATCTCTCTCTTATGAGTACAAATACTGTTGACAAGCCGTTCGGACGGCTACACGTCGTGCTGCTGTGCCTCTCTTTCGGACTGCTTGCGGCCGGCATGACATTTTTGGCCCTTTCCAACAGCCATGCCAAACGAAAGGCTGTTGCCGATGAGCAGTCGTTCCTCGACAGCCTGCATCTCTTTCCCGCCATCGAGTTCGCAGACTCGCTGTATGGTCGCGTGGAACTGAAGCGTTATGAGGACGAATCACCGAAAGTGGTGGTCTATTACGAGTTGGACAGTGCTGGCGCCCCGACCTCCGTGGTCGCACATGAAACCCACTATTATGAGAACCACCAGAAGTATATTGACGGAAACCGTCATGGCGATGCCCGCGAAGGCTTGTGGTATGCCTATTATCCCGATGGCACCGTCCAAACCAAGGGATATTATGTTGACGGAAAGGAAGATGGGCGCTATACGGTCTATTATCCTAATGGAAATGTCAGATATACAGGTGTTTATAAAAACGGAAAACAAATAGGGGAGTGGCGGTTCTATGATGAGGAAGGCACACTGGCACATACTGAAAACTATTGAAAGATGATTTTATTCCCTTATACAATAATTTAATAATCAAATAAAAAAACTATGGAATTACCATTTGCAGAAGCGTGGAAAATCAAGATGGTTGAGCCAATCAAGAAATCCACGAGAGAAGAAAGAGAAAAGTGGCTGGAAGAGGCCCATCAGAACATTTTCATGTTAAAGAGTGACTATGTTTACATTGACCTCTTGACCGATAGCGGTACCGGAGCCATGAGTGATCGTCAATGGAGTGCAATGATGATGGGCGACGAAAGCTACGGTGGCGCCCGTTCTTTCTACCACATGAAAGACACGATTACCGAACTGACAGGCTTTGAGTATGTGATCCCCACGCACCAAGGGCGTGCGGCCGAGAACGTGCTGTTCAGCTATTTGGTGAAGCCCGGTATGGTTGTCCCCGGCAACGCTCATTTTGACACTACCAAGGGCCATATCGAGAGCCGCAAGGCTTTCGCCATCGACGTCACCGTGCCCGAAGCGTACGACACCCAGCTTGAAGTGCCGTTCAAAGGCAACGTGAGCCTTGAGAAGCTGGAGAAAGTGCTGAAGGAGAATCAGGGGAAGGTCCCGTTTATGGTGCTGACCGTGACGAACAACACAGTTGGCGGACAGCCGGTGAGCATGCAGAATATCCGTGAGACCTGCGAGCTATGCCACAAATATGGAGTGCCTGTCAATATTGACAGTGCCCGCTTCATTGAAAACGCCTATTTCATCAAGACGCGCGAGAAAGGCTATGAGAACAAAACCCTCCGCGAGATTTGCAAGGAGATGTTCAGCTATGCCGACTGCATGACGATGAGCGCCAAGAAGGACGGTCTTGTGAACATGGGCGGCTTCATCGCCACCAACAAGAAGGAGTGGTACGAGGGAGCCAAACTTTTCTGTATCCCCTTTGAAGGTTTCCTGACCTATGGCGGCATGAACGGCCGTGACATGGACGCACTGGCCGTGGGATTGAAAGAAAACATCGAGTTTGACATGGTGGAGACCCGCATCAAGCAGGTCCAGTACCTGGCCGACAAACTCGACGAATACGGCATCCCTTACCAGCGTCCTGCCGGTGGCCATGCCATTTTCGTGGATGCCGACAAGGTGCTCACCAACATCCCCAAAGAGGAGTTCCCTGCCCAAACCCTGACCTGCGAACTCTATCTTGAGGCAGGTATCCGTGCCTGTGAGATTGGCTACGTGTTGGCCGACCGTGACCCGGTGACCCGTGAGAACCGCTTCGGCGGCAACGATTTCGTGCGCCTCTGCATCCCACGCCGTGTCTATACCAACAATCATATGGATGTCATCGCCGCCGCCCTTAAGAATGTCTACGACCGTCGTGACACCATCAAGCGCGGTCTGGAAATCACTTGGGAGGCTGAACTCATGCGCCATTTCACCTGTCAGTTCAAACGTCTTGGCTAACAGTTGGATACTATGCTTATTGTAGGAAATGTCCTCGTTTCAGAAGAGCTGATAGACAAGTGCTTCTGCTGCGATGTGTCGCAATGCAAGGGCATCTGTTGCGTGGAGGGGGACAGCGGAGCTCCCGTGGCCCCCAGCGAAGTGTCTGAACTTGAAGATTATTATCCTGATTACCGAAAGTATATGACTGAAGAAGGTGTCGCCGTAGTGGAAAACGGCGGCACTTTCGTTTTCAATGGCGGTGATTCTTTCGACACTCCGTTGGTGGAGAGCAACGATGCCTGTGCATTCGCATACTTCGAGGATGGAGTGGCGAAATGCGCCATAGAGAAAAGCTTCCGGCGTGGGGAAATCCCTTTCCGGAAGCCGATTTCCTGCTACCTTTACCCGGTAAGAGTGAGCAGGGTGGGAGACTACGAGGCTCTGAATTATGACCATTGGTCGATATGCAAGACCGCCGTGGAAAATGGAAATCGAATGAAATTACCTGTTTATCAGTTTCTTAAAGAACCGCTGATCGCCAAGTATGGTGTTGAATGGTTTGACGAACTGGAGGAGATGGTCGCGGCCCGTTCAAAGACTTGACCAGTCGCCTCCAAAAACTTCTCAATCGTGTTTGGACTGCAAAACAAAAAAATTATATATTTGCCGTTTGAAATAAAAGAACAGACAATATGAAATTCATCGTATCAAGCGACTTGCTTTATCGCAATTTAAGTGCCATCAGCGGGGTTATGGGGACGAACAGCACCATGCCCATTTTGGACAATTTTTTATTGACTATTGAAGATAACCGCCTCAAACTCACGGCATCTGATCTAGAGTCCACGATGACATCCGTGATAGAGCTGGACAATGTTGAGGGCGAGGGGTCTGTGGCGGTGCCTGCCAAGATCCTTTTGGAGACCTTGAAACTGATGCCGGACATGCCGCTCGTTTTCGCCATCGATATGGAGAACAACATCCTGAAGTTCTCCTCGTCAAATGGTGAATACGGTGCCCCGTGCTTCCCGAGCGATGAATACCCGATAGTGAAACCCATTGAGGAACCCAAGCGCTTTGAGATTCGCGCCTCTGTGCTGCAGCGCGCCATCAGCAAGACGATTTTTGCCACAGGTAATGATGAGTTGCGGCCGAACATGATGGGCGTGCTTTGTGAACTTTCATCCGAGTATGTCACCTTTGTGGCTACAGACGCCCACAAACTGGTGAGATATCATAACTCAGAGGTGAAAACGGAGGAGTTCTCCACCTTTATCCTGCCTAAGAAGCCGATAGCTCACCTCAAGAACATTCTGGCTAACCTTTCCGATGTGGTACATGTGGAATATTCAGAAAACACGCATCATATCCGCTTCTCATTCGGGAACTTCGAGCTTTACTCCTCCCTTAAGGAAGGCAAGTACCCGAACTACGAGTCTGTTATTCCGAAAGAAAACCCCAACGTGCTGACTATCGGGCGGGATGAGTTCCTGAAATCAATCCGGCGTTTGGGCAACTACTCCAGCCAGTCCACTTTCCAGGTACGCCTTTCCTTGTCAGAGGTGGGGCTGAATCTGACCGCTGAAGACATGGACTTCTCTTACAAGGGAGCAGAGAATATCGTGTGCGAGTATCAAGGAGAGCCGATGGAAATCGGATTCAACTCCCGTTTTCTGCGTGAGATGATAGAGAACATCGACGCGGATGCTATCCGGATGTCGTTCTCGAAACCTTCCCGCGCCGCCCTCATAGCCCCCACAGTCCAACATGATGAGAATGAGGATGTGCTGATGCTGATAATGCCGGTGATGTTGAACTATTGATCGTCTGAGAAGTATCAAGGCGTATTGAAATGCAAAGGAGAACCGAGCTGTCGCGGCCGCGAGGCTGAGGAAAGTCCGGGCAACGCAGAGCACCATACTTCCTAACGGGAAGGCGTACGCAAGTGCGACAGAAAGTGCCACAGAAAAGATACCGCCTGGTTCGCCGGGTAAGGGTGAAAACGCGAGGTAAGAGCTCACGTCGCCGTCAGTGATGCCGGCGGAGGTAAACCTTATGGGTTGAAAGACCAAATAAACCG
>AUXO015528241.1_pt1 | contig 14016 bp, 18 predicted proteins | sample 768731 | NCBI WGS metagenome assembly AUXO01 (sample SAMN02715735, study PRJNA202380) | gut metagenome | biome: sheep rumen | host: Ovis aries | place: New Zealand: Palmerston North | reverse complement strand
TTTATTTTTTCTAAATATTCTTTTAAATACATTTTTTTCTCCTTTAATCTTCATCAATTGTCATTCCATTTTGTTGTTTTCCAGACAATTCTCTTTTCTCATTTTCGTATAATTGTTCCCAATCACTTAGCTTTTCAACCATCTCTGGTTGTTTGCTTTTTAATATAGTTGTTACAACATCATATTTTTCTTGATAATCTTGAACTGCTTGTTCTCTTCCAGCTTCTCTGCCATATTTAATAGCCTCTATTGCATCAGAAAATTGATGTTCTTGTGTTTCATATATTTTTTGAGGCTCTTCCTTACTTCTAACATATACACCTATACTATCCACTAAATATTGTTCTTTAAATTTTTCTACTGTTCTTAAAACTCCTTCATAAGAACCATCATGTGCATATTTCTCTACCCATCTTGGAGTTTTATTTGTTTGTAAAGCTATTGCGTATCTAAAAAATGTTGACCCATAGCTTTCTAGAGCAGGAACAGCCATTAACATCATTCTTATATTATAATCATTATCTCTAAAATCTTGTGCAAAATCAAGAAAACCTTGCGTATTTCTTAGTGCTCCTTCATAAATTACATTATAATTTTCTTCAATCAAGCCGTTTTCTACATCCAAACTTTTTATTCCTTCATCTTTTAAGATTCCTGTTTTAATCAAATCCTCTAATTTTTCTGTTTTTAAGATTCCTGTTTTAATCAAATCCTCTAATTTTTCTGTTTTTTCTGTTTCTTCTGTTTCATGCAACTTTTCTACTACTTTATCTTTAATAAATTTTTTTAATTTTCCATTTCTATTGGCATCTACCAATTTTCCTAATCCTTCTTCTTCAAGTAACTCTTCTGCTATTTTATTTTCACTCAAACCTTCTGGTTTTTTATCCATTTTTTTATCCATTTCACTATCTGTTTGCATAATCAGTAATATTCCATTTATTTTAACAAAACCATTTAATATAGCTTTTTTTACAAATTCTGTATCGTCATGTAAAATTGCATGTGTAATTTCAGGATATTCTTCATTAGTTCTTTCATAGTCCGGATGATATGATCTAATTTCATCATAATCAACTATAACTCCATTTTGCATTAAATCATTTTGTGCTAGTCTTACTAATCTAGATTTTCCTGCACCTGATTGTCCACCTACTATTATTAATGTTTTATTTTCACTTGGTTTTTTTCCTGCAATTATTATTTCTTTAAATCTTTTTGCATAATCTTCCAATTTTTTATCTAACATTTTTATTTTATTCTTCGCTATATTTATACCCAAAACATTTGATTTTCTCATAGCATCACATAATTCTTGTTGGGCTATTTCTTTTTGTTTTAAAATTGAATATTTCTTTTTTGCTTCTTCAATAATTAAATTTTCCATTTTTACATCCACCTCTTATTTATATTTTTACATATTTTTTTATAACATCTGTATTATTATTATATATCTCATCTCTGTCCTTTAATAAATCAGCTAATTCTCTCACTATTTTTGAATCTCTTGTTTCTTTGTATTCTTCCATCTTTTGTTTTATAAGTGGTGTTATTGTTTCAATTGCAAATTCTATTCCGTATTCTTTTAAAACATCTTCTTTTTTCATAAAAAATCTCCTAACTATAATACTTTATTACATTATAACAATTTTATATATATTTAACAAGTAATCTATTTATTTTTTATAATCTCTTTTGCTTTAATTTTAGAAATATTGAAATTTCTTATATCCATATCTTCTTGAATTAATCTATTATACATATTATTCAAATAATTTTCTGTTTCATCTTTTACATATGTTTCATTATTTTCTACATCTAAAATTCTAGTAAGCTGTTTTACTGCATCTGTTCCTGTCGCGAACTCTAAATATGTAATGTCTATTTTACCTGTTTCCATATACCTATCTACATTCCTTTTTGCTATTAAATTATCAAAATTAATAAAATTCATTCCTATATATGCACAAATAATTATGCTTAAATATGTTTTTGTTAAGTTTATTTTTTTATCTAAAATCCATAAAATAGTTGGAATTAATAAACAAGTTTCTGTAAATAATATACAATAAACCATAAGTCTTAAAAAAGTATATCCATAAGCATTTTCATAATAATACATTCTTACTGCTGAAGAAATTAGCAATATAAACGTAAATATACACATAACTACACTCATAATGTTTATATATTTATTCTTCTCTTCTTTATTTTCACTTCTTTTAGCAATTAAAATTGTAACTAGGTTTATTAAAGATACTATCATCAATTGAAAAAAACCTTGTCTTGCATAATATGAAAATTTTATACTTTCATTTCCTATAAACAATGATTTTATTTGTATAATACAAAAAACTAAATATATTGCATTTAATATTCCTAACAATAATTTTATTGTAAAATTATCTTTATTTTTTGTTTCTAACTTCTCAATTAGCTCATTTCTTTCATATTTAAAAAATAAGTAATAAAATTGTCCTAAAAAATATATAAATGCTAATATAATAAGTACAAATTTAACAAATATTGTTGAAATATTTATATTTTGAACCAGTTCTATTAAATCTATAAATATATTTTTAAATATACTTCCAAATGTATTATCCGCAGTTGCTAATAATATTAATATAAATAATACTAATGGAAAAATAATTAGCAATGATTTAATTACCTTTTTTACTGTTTTTGATTTTCTTGAATCTATTGTTTTATTAGTTTTATTTTCATAACTTTGCCTTAACATTTCAAATGCTTCACCTATAAAACTAAATGGTACAAAAAAAACACAAAGTATTTCTCCTACTAAATCTGCATTTATTCTCAAATTACTTTTAAATAAATCTATTATCATTAGAGCTACTAATATTGGAATAACCCACATATTTAAAATATTAAAAAATGTATTATTAAAAATACAATATGTAAAAGATAATAATGTTATTGGTATTAAAAATATTTTTGCCTTTTTATTGATAATTTTGTTTTTTCTTTCTAAATAATACAATATAAATCCTGTAAATGGTACCGCAAACAATACCATTGATAATCCTATACTTTTGCCAAAGAATAATGTAATTAGCCATACGCTAAATATAATTGCGCCAAATAATATATTAATCATTATCTTCTTTTCCTCCTTTATAATCTAATATGTCTCCAGGTGTACATTGTAATACTTCACATATTTTATCTAATGTGGAGAATCTAATTGCCTTTCCTTTATTTGTTTTTAATATTGATAAATTTGCTGGTGTTATCCCTACTTTTTCTGCCAGTTCAAAAGAAGTTATTTTCCTTTTGGCCATCATTATATCTAAATTTACAATAATCATTTAATCACCTCTTAAATTGTTAATTCATTTTCTTCTTTATATTTAGTTGCTTTTTTAAATAATTCAGATAATATATATAATGCAATTGAAACACCTAAAAATAGAATTGTTAAGAAAATAAGCGTTCCAATAAATACTATATAATCTGATTTCATAAAAGTTATACCAAAAATTAAATCAAATAACCAACAAAGAGAACCTATAAAAGAAATTAATCCTGTAGTTTTTAGTATTCTTACATTTTCATTACAAAATGGATTATTTTTCCTTAAACTATCAAATAATTTTATAAATTCATACGTTAATATAGCAAGAATTATTCCATTTGGATAAATTACAGCAAAGCAATTAATTAAATTTAATCCATAGAATTTATATAATAAAAATGGTAAAATTATTGCTGTAAAACTTCCTATAACAAAACATACTTGCAAAAAATTTTTTAATATATTACCTAATCCTTTTCGCCCTGTTATTTCCATAAAAAATACCTCCATAATTTTCTTTATGGAAGTATTTTATCATTTTCATTATTGTTTGTCAATATTTTTTTATTGTTTTTCGATATCTGTTGTATCTTTTGTAAAAAAAATCAAATAGTGAGCATATATATTACTTCTCTAAATTTTAAGAATTAATATATATACCCACTATTTATTGTTTTTTATTAAGAAATAAAATCTACATTGAACTAATTTTTTTCTCTAGTTTTGATATTCTAATATCTTGTGAATATAAAAGATTATCATGACATTCAATTCTTTTGAAATATTTTTGATTTTCATAATCTGTATTTTTCTTTATTTCATCTAATAATTGTAATTTATCAAAAATAGCAGAAATTTTCTGACCATAATCATTTTCGAAAATTGCTAATTTACCATTAAATCTTCTATCTGTTTTTTCAAGTTTATTATCAATTTTTTTCTCGAATTCAACAAATTTATTATCAATCTTTTTCTCGAAATCAACAAATTTATTATCAACCTTTTTCTCAAAGTCAACAAATTTATTATCAACCTTTTTCTCGAATTCAACAAATTTTCTATTGATTCTTTGCTCAGTATCTTCAATTCTTTTAGTCATCCTTAGTTCAGATTCTTCAATTCTTTTAATCATTCTTTGCTCAGATTGTTCAATTTTTTTATCCATACTTTGATCTATCTCACAAATTAAATACTGATTGTTTTTCATCAATATTTCTTCAAACTTTTCTTCAGTCATAACATCCCTCCTTTCTTAAAATATACAATTATTGTAATCTGTAATTATTAGATTGTCAATAAAATTCGTTCGTCAATTTTCGCCATTTTTCCGCTTGTTTATATTAATATAGTATTTTTCCGAGGCACTCCAACAACTGTCACATTGTCAGGTATATGTTTTAAAACGACACTGTTAGCACCGATTTTTACATTATTTCCTATTTTTATTGGTCCTAAAACTTTAGCTCCTGAACCCACCATAACATTATTCCCTATATCTGGATGTCTTTTGCATTTATCCTTTCCAGTTCCTCCAAGTGTAGCATTATGATAAATTGTACAATCATCTCCTATAGTTGCTGTCTCTCCTATCACTATTCCCATACCATGATCTATGAATAATCTTTTTCCTATTTTAGCTCCTGGATGTATTTCTATTCCTGTTAAATGTCTTGAAATTTGTGATATAAACCTTGCAAGAAAATATCTTCTTTTATTATAGAAAAAATGTGCTATTCTATGAAAAAATATTGCATAAAACCCAGGATATAGAAAAATTGCTTCTAAAACATTTCTACACGCTGGGTCTTTTTCTTTTATATTTTTTGCATCTTCATATATATTTCTTAATAAATTCATATATAAACACCTCTTGTTATTATATGAATTTAATTCATTTACGGTTATTTAAAATAAATTTCATAATACTTTTTCAAAAAATTCCATGGTCCAGTCTTATCTGTAATTCCGTCATAATTATTGTCTATTCTTTTTAATATTTCTTCTTTACTAAACCATTTTATATCAGAAACTTCCTCTTCTTGCAATTTTATTAATGATGTATCAATATCTTTTTTTATTATATAGCATTCATTAAAATGATTATTTATAGTATCTCCTTTTATATTAGTTGATGTTGAACCAACTAAATATTTCACTTCATTTTCTGTAATATCAATACCTAGTTCTTCTTTTACTTCTCTTATTAAGGCTTGTTCTCCTAATTCTCCAGCCACTACATGTCCTCCTGCTGTAATGTCCCATAAATTGGGCCATAATTTTTTGTTTGCACTTCTTTTTTGTAAAAGAACATCTCCATTTTTGTTAATTATAAATCCATATACAGCTCTATGCCAATATCCATTTTTATGACATTCTTCTCTAGTTGCTATTTTATTTGTATATTCTCCATATTTATTTAAAACATCAAAATATTCTTCCATATTTTTTCAAGCCTTTCTTGATTTTCGTATTCATTGTTTATAAATTAAATTTTTCCTTGACCATATTAGCAACATCTTCTGGTAATATATTTGTATTGTTTATTTTTATATAATTTTCAAATAATTCTTCTCCTTGGCCTGGTTCTGAATTCAATTTATGCTTTTGAATTGATCTTAATAAGTCTTGTTCACTCCATTTTAAATTTCTTTTAGACTCTTTATGCTTTAATCTATTTTCCGTTTTATTTCTTTTTAATCTTTCTTCCAAATCTGCTTCTAATTCTACAGCATATACTTTATCAAATCCATTAGTCCATTCGTCAAAAAATGCTTTATCTTCTTCAAGTTCATTTTCAAAATCAAAACAAGTAGTAAAAATTATCCCCTTTTCATTGCTTTTAACAAATTCTTTAAACACTTCTGTTCTAACTACATCATTCATTTTTCTAAAAATTTTTTGATCATAATCAAATATTAGTCTTAGCATTTCTATTGTCATATGATTGTAAAACAATTTATACCCCGTAAGTTTTGATAACTCTTGACCAACTGTCATTTTCCCAACTGCTTGTGGTCCACATATCATTATAAAATTTGGCATCGCATTTTCCTCCTTTTATTCAGTAATATTAATTCTTTTTAAAAACCTTTTTCACGTAATTCACTAACTAATTTCACAAAAAATTCTCTTACGTCAAATCCATCAATATTTTCTCTATTCAAATCAATCATATCACCATGAGATATTCCTCTTTTTCCTTCGTGCTGAATAAATGTATATTTATCACCATACTTGAAAGAGTCTTCTCCAACCAATCCATCATTGGCACCATCAAAATATTTAACAAAATTATTAGTTAAATTAAGAGGGAATCTTCCTCCTCTATAAGTATTTAACTTAGAACCTACTGACTGATAATAAACTTTATCACTTTTCTTTATTTTATTATTAAAATCATTACAAAATGAATGTGTTAAATCTTTAACAGCAGAAACAAAATCCGGTTTTTTATCACCAAGTTTTTTTAGTGTTTTATTATAAGTATTTGCTACTTTATTTAGAACTTTATCAGGAACTTTCCCTAATAAATAATCAGCAAATTCACATCCTCTATTAGGCGTATTAATCATAGTTAAAGATGCTACATATTCATCCATTCCATATTCAGAAATAGCACATCTAGAATCTAGTCCACCTTTTGAATGTGCAATTATATTTACTTTTTCACATCCTGTTTGTTTTACTATTTCTTTTATTCTTTCACTTAATTCTTTTGCACTTTCTTCTATTGACACAGCCGAATCATGGTTTCCATAAAAAATAGTAGCTCCATTATCTTTTAGTTCCTTAGGAATTCTTCCCCAATAATCAAAATATCTGCTATCCCTAAAAAATACTCCATGTACCAATAAAATTGGATATTTTGTTTTACATATTTGTTCATCTTTTCTAGATTTATTTAACAATATTTTATCATTTTCAAACTTAACTTCTTTTTTAGTTATTTTTATAATTTTAAATAATGCAATTAGATGTAAAATAGGTATCATTCCGACTAATGCTCCAATTACTCTATGTTTAATACCTAACTGTTTAGATGATATATATACCCTTATAATACCATTCCAAAAAGTAATTAATTCTATTAAATATACTATCAATACATTTAATAAAATAACTTTAATGTCTGTATGATAGCCAAAAATATCTATTAGCAATAATATTGCAGAAAATAGAGTGGATATCAAAAAAATTTCTAGTAATCTATACCCATTTCTACAATTTTTTAATTTATTTGTTTCTAACTTTTTTTGTCCCATTGAAGGGAAAATATTAATTATTATAAATACAACTAAAGCTATCCATATAGGTATATTAACATTAAATTTATCACTTATTGTATGTATATTAGATACAATAAATAATATTGCAGCATACACTATGCTTAATAATATATTCATTTTTATTACCTCTTTTTCTAATTATCTACAATTTATCATTTTTAGTATTTCTTCTTTTAACACATCTATTATTTCTTCCTGCTTAACCTTTTTTATAATTTCACCTTTTTTAAATAATAATCCTTCTTTTATTCCACCAGCGATTCCTATGTCTGCGTTTCTAGCTTCTCCTGGCCCATTTACAGCACACCCCATAACAGCAACTGTAATGTCTGCTTCAATTGTTTGAAGAAATTTTTCTACTTCTTTTGCTATAGGAATTAAATCTATTTGAGTTCTTCCACATGTTGGACAAGCTATTAATTTAGGAGATTTCTTATATAAATTGCAATCCTTTAATATTTCTTTAGCAACTTTAATTTCTTCTACTGGATTATCTGATAGTGAAACTCGTATAGTATTTCCTATTCCTTCTCTTAATAATGTTCCTAATCCTATGCTTGACTTTATTGTTCCACTAAAAGCTGTTCCAGCTTCTGTAATTCCTAAATGTAATGGATATTTAAATGTTTTTGCAGCTTCTTCATATGCCTTTATACACAAATCCAAATCAGATGCTTTTAAAGAAATGCATATATCATAAAAGTCCAATTTTTCTAAAATTTCTACATGTCTTCTAGCACTTTCTACCATAGCTTTTGCTGTTGGCTTTCCATCTACAAGCAAATCTTTTTCTAATGATCCTCCGTTTACTCCTATTCGTATTGGAATTTTATGTGCTTTACAAGCTTCTACAACCATCTTTACTCTTTCTTCATCGCCAATATTTCCAGGATTTATCCTTATTTTATCTACTCCGCTTTCTATAGCTTGAAGTGCAATTCTATAATCGAAATGTATATCAGCAACTATTGGTATATTTATTTTTTTCTTTATCTCCTTTATTGCTTTTGCATCTTCCATATCCAAGCAAGCTACTCTTACTATTTTGCATCCTGCATTTTCTAATTCTAATATTTGTTTTACCGTGCTTTCTACATCTTTTGTTTTAGTATTTGTCATTGATTGAATAACTACTTCATTATTTCCACCAATTTGAACATCTCTTACCATTATTTTTCTTGTTTCATTTCTTTTATTCATATTTGCTCCTTATATTTCCTTTATCATAACTTTTTTTAAATATTCTTTTATATATTTAGGTTTATCAAATGTTTCTATGTTTTCTTGATTAAATTTAACTTCTTTAACTTCTACTCCTAAAGTAATTTCTAGCCAAGCTGCAACTATGTGCCTATGACAAAATTGATTATTATCTTCATAACATAACAAAATAGAATTATCAACTTCATCATATACTGTTTTAGGATCTAAATTTTCTAATATTTGATGATAAAACTCCCTTATATAGTATTCATTATTCTCTTTTTCAGAAATTTTCCCTGTATTATTACGCCATATTCTAAAAAAGCTTTCTTTGGGTGCTAATTTTAAATAGCACTTTCCTTCATAACCAGCATCTTGTCCTTTATCTTTTGAAATTGAATATGTTGTAATTCTTTTTGTATTACAATCTTTATAATTACTTGTATAAATCATATATTTCTCCTTTTTATTTATTGTTCACTTTCATGTTTTTTTCCAACCATTGTAATACATATTATCATTGCAAGAATATAAAAAACAAGTGTTGCAATTAATATATAATCATATGATTTATTTGTAACATTTAAAATCAGTTCAGACATATTATTCCCTGTTAATCCTGCTATAGCCCATGCAGAAAGTGATAATCCATGTATTTTACTTATTTTTTCCATTCCAAATCTCGAAGATAGTAATGCAGGAAGTGTTGAAAATCCTCCACCATATCCTAAATTAACTATTAAAAGAAGGGCAATTACTATAATTTGTAATATAATGGAAGTATTTCCATTTGTTATTGAAAATGGAATTAAAGCTACTAATGTAACTAAAATACAACTTATAAAAATAATTTTATAAACCGTATTTCTATCCTTCATTTTATCAGATATTGTAGAATAACCTATTCTTCCTAATGCATTAAATGCTGCTGTTACAGATGGTATTATACTAATCATTGTTGCTGCTATAGCTAGTCCTCCAAATGTAACTCCTAAAATTTGTTTTTCATAAGTAATTAAAGCCAATCCACAGTGTATATTTATAAAGAACATTATCCATATTCCAAGAAATGTTTTATTTTTAAACATTTCTGTAAATTTAAATTGGCTATCTTTATCATCTTCTGGTTCTACCCATCCTTCAGGTTTCTTTAAAAGCAAATGTCCTATAAACATCATTATGAAATATATCCCACCTAAAATATAAAACATTTGTGAAATTCCTAAATTATTTTGAATAAACTCCATTATAGGTGTAGCAATAGCTTTCGCCAACCCAAATCCCATAATAGAAATACCTGTTGCTAACCCCTTTTGTTTAGAAAACCATAACATTAATGTTTTTACAGGTGTAAGATAGCCTATACCTAATCCAATCCCCATAATGCAACCATAACACAAAAAGATTCCTACAAGAGCTAACGTTCCACTTGCAAATTGGATACATAGTCCTGTTCCAAGCATTCCTAATGTAAAACATATACATGCAATTAATGATGATTTGTGAATATTTTTTTCCACCATTTTTCCTGCAAAAGCAGCTGACATACCTAAAAAGAATATTGCTAATGAAAAGGCCCATCCTACCGAAAATGTACTCATCCCTATTTTATTTGCAATTGCTTCTTTAAAAGTTGACCAACAATATACTGTTCCTATAGAGCAGTGAATAAGTAATGCAGGTATAGCAGCTCTAATCCACTTATTATTTAATTTTCCCATTTAATATTTTCTCCTCAATTCTTTATAAATTTTTTCAAAAAGGACCGTCCCTGTTGAAAATTTAGTTAACAGTTTTTTCTAAAAGTGTAATTTTTTTATTATCATTGTCTAATTCGCATTTTATTCCATAAGGTATTATTCCTATTGGTGAACTATGTCCAAAATTAACATTATATAATATCGGTATATCCTCTCTATTAAACTCTTTTAAAACTTTTTTATATACCTCTTTGTATTCTTCATAGTATTTCTCATTTTGTGGTTTTCCAACAATAATTCCTTTTGCAACATTAAAGATTCCTTGAGCACCTAAATTTCTTAAATAATATGTTACTAAACTTGGATCTGGTTTTTCTTCACTTGTTTCTAAAAACAATATTTTATTTCTCCATTCTTCTAAAGATGGCCATACTTCTGTTCCGATATATATCGGAAATGCATCTAAGCAACCGCCAAGTAATTCACCTGTTACTTTTCCTTTACCCTGAATAACTTCATATCCTTTTGAATCTTTTATCCTTTTTTTTGATTTATTAATATTTTCTTCACACCATGGAATATTTTCATCTGTCCAATAATCGCATTTTTTTATTTCATAATTTTCTTTTGGTTCAAATAAAATATTTTTAACAGCATCTTCTGTATAATCATACATTTCTCCATATTCAGCGAAATCACAGATAAGGCAAGGTCCATAATATGAAATAAGACCAGCTTTGTACATCATAAGATGATTTGCTGTTGTATCTGAAAATCCCATAAATACTTTAGGATTGTTTTTTATTACATCAAAATCTATATATGGCAATAATCTAATTGTGTCTTCTCCACCTATTGCAGTTATAATTGCTTTTATTGTTTTATCTTTGAAAGCATTCATTAAATCTTCTGCTCTTTTTTCTGGATGTTCATATAAATAATTAATTCCTTTTAATGTATTTGGCATAGTAATAACTTGTAAGCCAAATTTTTCTTCTAATCTTTTCTTTCCTAATTCATATTTATGAAAAAACTTTTTTTCTCCTAGCATTCCATTTGACAAACTTACCACAGCAACTTTATCACCCTTTTTTAGTCTTTCTGGTTTTACCATATCTTCACCTTCTTTTTATTATAGATTTTTATTTCTTATATAAGTTTCATTAAATTCGTTTTCTAAAATATCCATCGTTATTGTATCATAATATTTTCCATTTACAAATACATTTTCACGAATTCTTCCTGCTTCTTTAAATCCACATTTGCTATAACACTTATATGCTCTTTCATTTGCACTCATTAAATTTAATTTTATACTATGTAAATTCATGTAATTAAAACCATAGTCTAAAAGTAACCTAATTGCTTCTGTTCCATAACCTTTACTTCTATATTTGTCATCTCCAATAAATATTCCCAATACAGCACTTCTATTAACACTATTTATATCTTCTAATCCAACAGTTCCTATTAATTTATCTTCTTCTAATGTCACAATTGCAAAAGTTGCTTCTGGATTTGAATTATCTGTTAAGTATTTTCTTTCTCCTTCTAATGACATTATTGCTCCGCTTCTTCCAGTATAATCTGTTACTTCAAAATCATTTAACCATTGTGTGAACTTTTCTATATCTACTTCCTCCATGCTCCTTGGTGATAAATAAATTCTATCTCCTAACAATTTTTTAAAATATTTCATTTTAAATCATCCCTTTCATTCAAAAATAGTCATACTATTGTCATCAATAATAATTGCTTGATTATTAGTTAAATATATTTTGTCATTTGTTTTTATTACTCCATTATTTGAACCTATATCACAATGTACTTCTAATTCATTATTTAAAAAATCTAATCCAGTTTTAAATCTTCCACATCCAGCTGTACTTCCAGCACTCACTCCTACATATACTCCACCATTTTCAATATAATAATCTAATACTTCTTTAAATCCTATTTCGTCAATCCTTTCTACTAAATATTTTTTTCAAGTTGTATTTCATCTCTTAAAGGAATACCATTCTCTCCAACTAATGGCACATTTGGTTTAACCTTTCTAACTTCATCCATAGCATTTGGGTATAATTTTGTTAAATAATATCCTCTTTTTTGATAAAATTGTAATGCTCTCATATTATCATTTGTTGTTATTAATCTCATTTTTTTACAACTATTATCTACGGCAATTTTTTCTATCTCTTTTAAAAGAGCTGATCCAATCCCTATATTTTCTCGTTTACTATCAAGCGTAACTATTTCACAAATATTCTCAATAATAATATATGTAACTAATCCTATAATTTTATTATCTTCTTGTAATAAAAAACCATCTAATTTTGTTCCATCTATTATTTTTCCTCTTACACTCATATCAGTTGAAAACCAATTATCAATAAAAAATTGATTTACTATATTTCTAGTTTTACTTGATATTCTTTCTATATTATTTATCATATATTCTTTCTCCTTTTTATATTTTCTATAAAAAAACCTCACAAAAGAATCCTTTAAGACTCCTTTGTAAGGTTTATAACTTACTTAGTGTAAACAATTATTATATTTTAATTGTTCTTTACCGCTCAGAATAATTATCTTCCTAGATAAACTCTTAAATATTGTTTATCATTGTAGCATATTCATTATCCTTTGTCAAACTCCATATAAATTTCCATGTATTAGAGTCTATTATTATTTATTTATATATTACAATCAATCAATTTTGTAAAATCATGTATTATTTCATATTTAGATGTTGTTAGCGTTTTATTTCTATCCATATGTAAAACTTGCATGCCTTTTTCAACAGCAATATCCAATAACTCTTCATTATCATCTATAAACAAAGCTTCTTTTTCTTTTATATTAAATTCATTTATCGGATAATCAAATAATACCTTATCTTTTTTTCTTTTGCCGTAAACAGAAGATATATAAATTTTCGTAAAATATTGATCTATATCATGTTTTTTCAAATACTCAAATGCACAAGGCCAATTATCAGATAGCATAAGTATAGTATATTTTTTTGATAATTTTTCTAAATCTTCTTTTACATTTTTGTAAAGAATATATTTGGAATTATTTTCATCATAAACAAAATTATTTACTATGTTTTTTAATTTTTCATCAGTAATATTGTAATCAATTTTTTGAAATACTGTTTTATAAAAATTCATTATTATTTTATATTCTTCTTGTAAATTTTCAGCCTTTTCATCTAATAAATATCTACTATTTTTTATTGTTTCTTTCAATTTTTCTTTGTTAATCATTTTTATATCTACATTTTTAAGGAATTCGTTTGTTACTAACCAATCACCAGAAGCAGGTTCAACTAAAACCCTTCCCATATCCAATATTAAATATTTTATCATATTTTTCCCCTTTATTTTTCTTATTCTTTTAATTCAAAATCAGATAATTTATAACCGAGATTTTTTATTATTCATAAGTCATACTTTGATGTAATTATATACTTTTTATACATCTGTAAATATCACCCCAATTA
>AUXO014856715.1_pt1 | contig 14020 bp, 9 predicted proteins | sample 768731 | NCBI WGS metagenome assembly AUXO01 (sample SAMN02715735, study PRJNA202380) | gut metagenome | biome: sheep rumen | host: Ovis aries | place: New Zealand: Palmerston North | reverse complement strand
CCTTCAAAATTAATAACAGGTTCTGAAACACCTAATGTATCTATTCTATTTACAATAGCAGTATATGTGTTTTTTAAATCTGTCTCATCTATTGTTCCATTCTCTTCAAGTGGTTCAATTCTATATAAAATTTCAAAACCACCTTGTAAATCTATACCATATGAAATATTCTTTAAAGTAGGTTTTATTAAATATGCACCTGCTACTAAAATAACAATAATTACTATTAATAATTTATAAACTTTTTTCATAAAATCACCTGTTAATCTTTCTTAGAATCTAATATTTTATTTGAAACATATTCATCAATAGCATCTTTATCAGCAAATAAAATATCACTTACTACATCACTTAATTCAAGTTCCTTTTTATCTTTCCATACATTATCAATAAGATATAACCATATATCTTTTCCAGTTATATGTTTCATACCCATTTGTCTTAATTCTACGCATTTAGAATATAAAGCTGGGCTAACTCTTTTATATAATTCTTTTATATTTTTAAACTCAATTACTTCATTATTCATAAATGCCTCCTAACCATATTAATTATACTATGAATAGCTATAAAAAGAAACTATTAATGTAGCAATAATTGTATCAATATGCTACAATTATAATATATGCGGAGGTTATAATATGGCATCTAATATTAAAATGGTTAGTTCACTAGGTCAATTAAAGAAAATGGGACCTGGTACATATAAAATACCTTATAAAGTTAATGGTAAAACATTTAATTTTTTTGTATCTGTTGGTAAATTAGATAAGAATGCAAGTATATCTCTTAACGGTTATGGACAATATGGTACTGGTAGAAATGTATTACCATATTTAAAAACTAATAATAACGGTGTAGATGTTGTTATACAATCAGGTGGTGGATCTAGCGCATATGAAACTTCAGGATGGCAAAGTGCAGCCAATGCATTTTTAAAAGACGTATCAAAAACATTTAATATAGATAAAAATAGAACAGTTCTTTCAGGTTTTAGTTATAGTGCTGAAATGACTGCTAAATATGCAGCATCATATGCAAAAGCAACTGGTGCTAAAGATTTTTCAGTTATAGTAAATGAATCATCTTGGTATAAAAAAGTACCTTTAACTGATAGTGAAAGACAAACTTTAATAGATAATAATGTAACAATATTTAATGTATTTCAAAATAAAAGTAGAAGTTTATATAACCATATGGCCAATACAAAAGGATTACATATAATAGATATTGGTATTTCTGCAAAAAATAGAGGCGGAGATAGACATGCTTTACCTTTTGAACTTCTTATGAATACAGGCGCTTTTAATATAGCAAATGGTGAATTTGATTTTACTAAGTTACCTAAAACTTACAATTATAGAGGAGAAAAATTAAACTTAGTATATGATTTTGTAGAACACTATGTTGATGAAAATGGTGTTGAAAGAACAAGAAAACTAACTGGTAAACAATTGCAAGATAAAGTTAAAGAACTATATGCCAAAAGTTTAGAAGATATAAGAAGTCAACATGATAATCTTCGTGATTTTGCTGCAGCTTTTAGTAATGGTGAAAGCTCTACTCTAGCATCTAACTTATCATTTGTAAGTAATGCTATGGATGAGATAACCGGTAAAATAACATCACATAATGATTTAAATTATCAAAAAGGTAGTAGTAACGAAGCAGGTGTTATTGGAGCTTTATACTCTTCTGCTAATTATTATGGTTCTGTAACAAATGAGTTATATAAAAATTTAACAAACGAAGCAAATGCTGTTTATGCAATAGCAAATGCTATATATAAAATGGATGCTTGTGCAGCTGTAATTGGAGAAACATCTCTTACTGATGGTGTTAAAGGATTATTTAATAGTTCTTCTATATCAACTGAAGTAGATAGATTAAAAGCTGCTAGCGCAGACCTATTTAATAATGCTAAGAAAGCTGCTAGTGCTGCAGGAAGATTCAATGAATTATCAAATATTCTTGGTAGTCCCATAACAGCTGGTGGTGTTGGTAAAATAAGTGTAACAGCACTTGAAAGTGCTATAAATGCAATCATTCCTTCATTAAATAGTGAAGTAGAAAAAGCAACTGGATTAAAATCTAGTGTAGACTCATTTATGAGTGGTATTGGTGCCTCTAATATGCTTCAAGGTGGAGCATGGGATGAAGTTAAATCTAATATGGCTTCATACCAAAACTTATTAGATTGTAATGTAAAAGCATCAGAATTTATTTCAGATACTTTAAAAACTGCTATGGGAATTATAGTAGATTATATGGGTGAAGATGTAGAACTAGATGATAGTAAGTTACCAGAATTAAAAACTGAATTTGATGAACTAATCAAAAAAATAGACGAAATGAATGCCGAACTATCTAGAATGAAGAGTTGTACTAACCCAGGCGCAACTCATACTACAACTGATCCAGAAACTGGAGAACCTCAATATCAACAAGACCCTCCTACTCCATGTTATACAGATGGTGAAATAAGTGCATACGCAAGTAAAATAATAGAACAAGAAGATATAAAACAACAACTTGAAGAGGATATAAAGAAACTAGAAGGATTAGCACCTATAGTTGAGCAAGCTCAAAATATTATTAATGATGCTATTAGTCAAGTTAAAAACATGTACGAAAACCCTGTAAAAGACGCTAATGGAAATGAAACTTTTGTAGCAGATTTTAAACTAGATTTAAGTGCGTATGGAATAGATACTGATAAAGATTTTAAAAAGATTGTTGATGATTATTATAATAAATTAAATCCAAAAGAACCACCAACTGAAGAAGAACAAGATACACCAGATACAGAATACAATCCAACTACTTCTGGTAGCAGAGGTGGCGGTGGAGGTGGCGGAGCACCTACTCCAAAATTAGATGATATTCTTGGTTCTGAAGGAATGGAAACAGCATTTGAAGTAGCCACTGAAATGCCTTCTACATATATAGAAGTAACTTCAGAAGTTGTAAGTGAAGTACCAACTGAAACATATGAAGAAGTAATAACTGAACAACCAGAGATTCAAATAATTGATGATACTCCTACAGAAGAGGTTCCTATAAATACTAAAAAGAATAAAATATATAAAAATCCAAATTATTCAAATTATAATAAAAATGTTACTAAAGAAGAAGTACCTATAATAAATATACCTGATGAAAATGTCGTAGATACTGATTCATATTATGAAACACCTATTTATAAACCGCAAAAAATATCATCTGCAGATTTATCTCAAGCAAATGAAATAATGAATAACATACAACCTAATGCACAAGAAGAAAACAAAGTTGTTAATACACTAAAAACCATGGGTATAGCAACAGGTATAAGTGCAGCTCTAGGAGCATCTGCTGTTGGTATATATAAAGCTATTAATGATACTGATGAAGAGGAAGAAAAAGATACAGGTTATGACAAATAAAAAAGAATGAATTATTTTTCATTCTTTTTATTTTTGATTAATACTATTACTATAGTAATTATAGCAAGTAATGATATTACAAATACTATTATATAGATATAAGCATTATCTGATGTTTTTGGAACTACTGTTTCATTTGTTTTATTAGTATTTGTATCTGTAGTATTATTTACTTCTATAGTTTTATTTGTTTCATTAGCACTATTATTAATAGGATTAGCTTCCCCTACTTTTCTAGTACTAAAGTTAGTTGTTGCTTTATATTCTTCGTTTTCTAAATAGTATTCATTGTCAGCAAGAGCACTAACTATTTCAAGCTCATTAGTAATTTCACTATCTTTGTTTTCTCCTACTATATATGTTGAATATATTTCAACACTCTTATTTGATTTTAATTCACTAATTCTAATCAAACCTTTATCTAAACTATAATCATTACTTTCAGCAAATACTTGCTCTTTAAATGAACTGTCTATTACTAAATCTTTTATATCAATATCATCTGAGTTTGTAATAGTAGTTTTAAATTCAACTACATCACCTTTTTCATAATAATCTTTTGGATTTAATACTTCTACTTTTATCTCTGGTTCAAAAGTACCATTTATTTGCATCCAAGTTCCATATAGTTTTAGATGATGACTAGGCATTGTAAATTTATCATTATATAACCAACCAAGGAATCTACATTTAACAGTTCTATGAGTTTGAATATCAGTACATAATGTTGATTTATAGTCTTTAATTAAATTAACTTCATCACCATAAGCATGTGCAGAATATCCATAATAACCAGGTTGGAAAGCATTATCCAGAAAGTCATATAGAATGTCAGCATTATAAATATCATCCAAATGATGAATTTCATTTATATTTTGTAAGATGCTTTCTACATTATTGATTGAAGATTTAGGTAAAGTAATATCATTTGGAACTATATTACCTTGAAATATATATTCAATAAAATATGGTAATTTTTTAAATATTAGTGATACTGTTACATCTCCTTCAGGCATTATGAATTCATAATCCTTCATATCTGTAACATTACTAGACACTAAAATATCATAAAAATAATACTTTTCTTCAAAAGATGTATACCAAATATTTTCTGATAATTCAAGCGGAACTGCCTCAACTAATTCACCAGCATAATATTCTCTCTCCGTAGGTAATATAAAGTTTTTAGGTCCTTCTCCTTCAATTTTATATTTAACTTTATGCTTTTGTATATTTAATTTAGTATAAGTACCAGTAATTGTTACATCTTTATTTGGCATAACAAATTTATTATTATCAATTGTAACATCACTAGATGTCCATCCATTGAATGAATATCCCGGTATTTCAATAGCATTATCTAACTTTACATCTTGCCCTACTGAATAAGATTTTTGGGTAGGTTTATCACCCGGATAATCATTATCTGATACACCATTTATAACATAGAAAACATTATAATTATTTGATGAATCGCCACCTATAAATGTGTGTACAGTTGGTGAATTATAATAATTATTTTTATATTTTACAACAGCTGTATTATAATGATCAACCCTTGTATCAGTTGTACCACTTCTTACTAGCATACTAACTCTTGCATGGCATTCATGCGCTAATTGTGTTACACTGAATGTTATCTTTCTAGTATCAGGATCGTAAGAAGGAGTTGTATTAATCCTTCCACTACACCCATCATAAACATCACTATAAATTGAACTATTTTTAAACTCAACAAAAGTTAGTCCTTCAGGTAAAACATCTTCAACTTCTAAACTATCACTATAAATTGAATCATATGAATTATTAATTTCATCATATCCAACATCAATATAGTAAATAAATTCTGTATCTTCTTCTAACTTTGTTGCAGATAATACTAAACTTAGAGAGAATTGATGCCCAGCAATAATAATTGCTATAACAGGAATAATAAATACTCCTAATAGTATCAACGGAAATTTTAAACTATGTCTATTTATCATTAGTCAATCACCTCCGGATAATATGTACCTTCATCATTCCAACCACCATTAAATTTTATAAAAACAGGACGAGTCGAAACATTATGAAACATCCAAACGAATGAAGCATTTTTGTTAATATTCCAATTATTAATAGCTTCTGGATTAGCAATAGATGCATCACCATCAAACATAGAAGTGAATGATTCTACTCTTGAAACATTCCAATTTGCAAGTGGGCTTATATCTGTTAGACTTGTACATCCGTAAAATGCAAATACCATCTCTTGAATATTTTTTGTATCCCAATTTGAAAGTGCACTTAAATCAGTTAAACTTCTACAGTCTGTACATAAGTTATATATAGATTTTAATTTGCTTGATTGAACATTTTTTAACATTGTTAAATCTTTTAAACTTGTACTTGCTCTAAAAGCAGATTCCACATTAGTAACACTAGATAAATCAGTATTACTGAAAGCAGAAAGTGATTCTATATTAGAAGATCCATACATGAAATAACTCATATTTTCTACTTTAGATAAATCCCAATTTGCTATTGGATCTATATTATTAATTTCAGAATTATAAAACATATATGAAATATACTTTAAACTACTTGTATTCCATCCACTAATAGGACTTAAATCAATATTCTTAGTATAAGAGAATAAATCTTGCATATTAGTAACATTGCTTACATCCCAATTTTTAAATACATTAAAGTCAATACTATCAACACCACTAAACATACCTTCCATGCTAACTAGTTTACTTGTATCCCAATTATCTAGAGCACTAAAATCAGTTATACTTTTAGTATCTCCTATAAACCCATGTGCTGAAATTAATTTAGCTGTATCTATTTCTTTTATTATAGTTAAATCTTTTAAAGCAGAGCAATTAGCAAAAGCAGAGTCAATATTCTCTACATTTGATAAATCAAAGTTGTCGAATGCTGCAAGAGATTCTATGGAAGATCCATATATGAAATAACTCATATCTACAACTTTTGATAAATCCCAATTTGCTATTGGATCAATATTACTAATTTCAGAACTTTGAAACATTCCCGAAATAAGAGAAACTTTTGATGTATCCCATCCGCTAATTGGCGTTAAATCTAAATTGCTTTTTGTTGACAAAAATATATATGACATATTAGTTACATTTGAAACATCCCAATTGCTTATTGGAGTAAGATCATGTACTTTAGTAGAAGCAAATAAATTACTCATATTTATAACATTTGAAACATTCCAGTTTACAAGTGGACTTATATCTTCTAAAGCTGAACAATATTGGAACATATTAGATATATTTCTAAGATTTGTAGCTTCAAAATAACTTAAATCAGCAATGTCAGTTAATAGATAAAAGTTACTAAACAATGCACTAGAATTTGGATTTAAATATAGTTTTTCTGCTTCAGAATAGAAATATAGTGTCTTTTTATCACTACTAATCCACATATAAATTGGATAATCAGAATTATCAGCTGCCAAATTTTTAATGATACTTGTATCATCTGGAAGCTCACTTGCTTTCTTAAAACTAGTTAAGCTTCCACAATATGTTGCTGTAGATGAACAACCCATTTTACCCTTAATATAATTATTTACAACCGGACCAGTAGCTAAAATAGCTGACCCAACAGTATCAGCACCCTTATTAATAGATACTTTTTCAAATACAGGAGTAAGATAAACATCATATCCTGGCATATTAAATCTTCCATCTACTATATTTAAAGAACGTATATTAGCATATATTTCTCCTTCTGGTAATCGACTAATTAATTTCTTTAATTCGTTTGTTTGTGCTATAAATTTTGTATTAATAGATTTATCCACAAGCCCAAAAGTCATAGTCACATCTTCTGAATAATCGTACCAATATAAATCACGCTTAATATTCCATTTTATAAATGTATATCCAGTACAACTTGGTACTTTTGATGTTGTATCAACCATCTCGCCAATTATGTGTGCTTCATCAGGAATTGGTGTCTTATCACATACAGATGGTAGATCATCTAAATAATATACAACTTTATTATAAAAATTAATATATGGTGTTAAATTGGAATTAATGTTTTCATCAGGAGCACCTTCAATTATTGATTTAATTTGAATTGCACTACTTACAGGGACTAAATTATCTGTAAGAATAGCATTATTATTAACTCCAAGTTCTACTTCAAGAAAAACTTTATCACCTGATAACATTTTTCTATCCAATGTCCATGTCAGTGTATTTCCTTGATAATCAACACTTCCATTATTCATTTCTATTATTTTAAAATAATTAAAATTGAAAAACTCATTATTAATAGTATCTATTATTTTAAATTGAGAGTAATCCTTACTAAAAATAACTTGATTAAAAATGCTATTCAAACTTAAGCCTTGATCAGATGAATACAAAAAACTTGGTTTTGTATTATTTTGTAATTTATTTGATCTTGACTCAACTTCAGCACGATAATAATCTCGATTCCCAATCAAATATTGTGCATCACTAATATTTTTAATCTTTTCAAGTATTACTTCATTATCTACAACATTATGTAGTGCATATATTTTAATAAAAGGATATTTTGCTTTTAATTCGTCATATTTTGCTTTTTCTAAGAAATTGTTAGACTTTGATACATTACCAACATATAACACAAATTTTAATTCTCTATCATTAGTATGCTCATAATGACTTAAAAATTCTTCCATAGCTTCTAGAGCTTTTAAATAATCTGTATAACCTTCTGCCTCAATTCCATCTAATGTGTTATTTAATAAATCAACATTATTTGTTAGTCCGCTCAAAATCTCATAATCATCATTATATGTAATAATAGCTGCTTTATTATCTAAATCTACTTCATAATTTATTAGTGTATCGATTGCCTGTGAGATTTCATATAGCAAACATGAATAATTAGGAGAATCATAATCAAGAGATTGAAATTCTAACGCACCTTTTGAACCATGTCCATAACAAGAAGCAGCATATAATGATGTCTCTGCATTATCTATAACAAATACAACATCTTTATCTTTTTCAGATATTAAATTATTAGAATTTAATTGATATCTAACTCTTAATTTATCTATGCTTTGTAGGTAAGCATTTTTATATAAAATCCAAGCTCCAGGATCACCATTTAAATAGTCAGAATTATCAGAATAGATATAAACAAATTCTTTATGATCTGCATCTGATAAAGAACCTCCAACTGTAAAAAATAATCCTACAGCGATAACAAGTAATACTAAACTTATAACTATTTGTTTAGTATATTTTTGAACGAATAAATATAATTTACTATTTTTAAATGTTTCCATAACTCACCTACTATATACATATTAATTATATAATTTTTACTATATTATTTCAATAAAAAAGGATATATTTCTATATCCCCTAAATAAATTTAATAATACTATAATTATCAAAGTTTAATAATTTAATTATTCTTTGTGCTTCCGCATAGTTTAAATTAACAATATCAGAATATTCTTTATAATTAATATATCCATCTACCATTAATGACATACATATATTATATTCAATATCTTCTATATTATCAAAGTCTACTATATAGGCTTTTAAATATAATTTTTTCTTTCTATCAAAGTCTTTTTTATCTATACTTAATGACTTAATATCTTTTAATACATTCTTAGTAAATAAATCAGCATCTTTGCATGCAGCACTTACTGTTATTATTAAATAATCATCTACTATTGATACACTATATCCTCCCCCATAGAATAAGTCATTATTCTTATATTTTTCAAATAATAAACTAGTTGGAGAAATATAACAAGAGAAAATAATATCTAAATAATATCTTATTAAATTATCATCATCTATACCTAGAATATCTTTTTTAATTTTAAATCCAATTTTTACTCTTTCACTTTCAATGCCTTTATTTACTTCTAAATATTTATTACTTACTTTTAATGGCTCTTTATCAATTATTTTAACAGGTAATTCTTTTTTAACAGGCTTGTATTTATTAATTTCTTCTTTAATAATACTCATACATTTATCTATATCAAAATCACCACATACTATTATAAAAGTATTATTTGGTATATAAAAATCACTATATATTTTATTTAATATTTTAGAATTTAATTTTTCTATATCAGATCTTTCACCTACAGTGGTATTTCTAGCATAAGATTTATTAAATAAATTCTTATATAATAATTCATTCATATAAGCATTTATTCTATCTTTATACATGTCTATTTCTTCTCCTATAATACCTTTTTCTTCATTAACATTTTCATCATTAATATTTGTATTATAGAAAATATCTAATAATAGTTTTAAATTTTCATAAATATTCTTACTACCAAAAATATTGTAATTAGTACCATAACTATTAGTCCATGCATTAGCTATACTTCCATATTCTTTTATTTTCTTAGAAAAGTTTTCATTTTCTGATATAGCCATTACTTTATGTTCTAAAAAATGAGCACTACCTGGTATTACTTCAAATATATCCTTACCAAGTTTATATTTAATAACAGATGCTCCATATTTAACAGAAACTGTTATATAAAAATTCTTAGTTTTATTAGTTGGATATAAATATACTTCAAGTCCATTATCTAGGGTTTCTTTATATATAAATTCATCTACTTTTTCAAATACATGCTTTTCCATATTATTCATCCCCCTTTAAGAAGAAAATAACATTTAAATATATTTTTTCATTTAAAGCAATTATTTCATCAATACTGACTTTATTTAAATTATCTCTTAGTTCTTCTACTTCTTCTACTCTATCAAATTCTTTAAAATAATAATGATTTATTTGACCATATATATCATCATAAAAAGTATTTATATATGTATTTAATGTTTCTTTTGCTTGATTAAAATATCTTAAAAGAGTATCTTTATCTTTCATTAATTCCATTGTTTCAAATATTCTTTTTTTAGTTTCTTTAAAGTTTTCTTTATTAATACCAGCTGATATAGTTAGTACTGGATCATATCTATTGTAACTAGAACCAATACTATAACAAAGCGAATACTTTTCTCTAACATTACTAAATAATAATGAATCACTCATACTTCCTAAAATAACATTATATATTCTAAGAACATGATATATTTCATGCCAATTTAAATTTTCAAATCTATATCCAACATATAATTTAGATTGTTTAAAATTAATAGATTTACTCTTCTCTATTAGTTTTTTATTATGTTTATGTTCTAGTACTAAATCTATTTTTTTATTATTACCTTTTATATTACTAAATCTATTATTAATACTATCTACTACTGAGGCAGCTCCTTCACCATAGATAACTATATCTATTTTATAACTTCCATCAAATATACCTTTATAGTATTCATATAAAGATTTTCTTGTTATTGATTCTATTTCTTCTATAGTAGGAATACATTTTTCATTTTTAGTACCTTTATACATAATTTTGTCATATAAAATACTTCCATAATCATTTGGACTATCTTTTATAGATTTAATACTATTTATATAATCACTCTTTGTAATATTAAAGAATTCCTCATTAAAACCTTCTTCATCAACATTAGGATTAAATAATATTTCATATAAGAAATCTAATGATTCATCTAAATACTTACTTTCAGTATATTTAGGATTTAACATTTGTAATCCTATTACAAAAGATTGTGAATTACCATTATATCCAAAAGAAGCACTTACTTTTGCTCCAAATAATTCTTCTCCTCTTATAGCAATTTTACTTTTAGAATTATATTTTTTACATGAGTATGTAATATTAGGACATAATAGATTTCCATATGCCATTTCATCCGGATTAACTTCTTTAGTAAAATATACAACAACATGCATTTCTTTAAATCTATTACTATCTATTATATGAATTGTATTATTATTGTTCTTAATTTTTTTATAACTCATTGTTTCCTCCACTGAGTATTATACCAATAAAAATGAAGTATTTCTACTTCATTTGTTTAAATGTTTTTCCATAAATATCTGTTACTTCTATTTTATCAACATCAAATGGAACTCTTACTTTTACTGTTGGATAAGTAATGGCCATTGTAACTACATCAGTAGTTGGATTATTCTCCACAACAACTATTTTTAAATTATTGTTATACCTTTGCATAGAATCAATACTAATAGTGTATCCACCACTACTTCTTTCTCCAGAACATATTTCTATTTCTGTATCAGTATAATTATCTTCTACACCATAATGATGGTATATAGAAAAACCTCTTGGTTGTTCAAAATAATCACTATTTGATAATACTTCATAGTCATAATAACTAGTATATCTTGATGTATAATCATCATCAATTATTTTGTTTAGCATCTCTCTATCATATGAACTAGCACTATCTTCATATATTATCACTGTTCTATTTTTAGTGTTTGGAAATTTAACTTTAAAATACAATTTATAAGCTTCAGTATATTTAGTAGTATAATCTCTATTAAAAATTGGTTCACAAGGATCTTTTATACATTGTACTTGAGTTTTTTCTACTACTTGAATTCTCTTAGCATTTTCTAAATCATTTACAGAAATATCATACACATTATTATAAGAATAATATCGAATAGTATATTTTTTAAATAAATTATCTGCACTATTACCTCTATAATTTAAAATTATAGCCACTACTACTACGAACGCTAAAAAATATAATAATACTCTACGATCTAATATTTTTTTTAACATATCATCACTTCTTTATTATAGAATCTAATGCTAAAACAATCATTTCATCTAATGTTTTCTCTCTTTGAGAAGAATCCATTATTTCATGAGTTATTAAATTATCACTTATTGTTAAAAGAGCTGTTGCTTGACGTTTAAATTTCTTAGCATTAAATAATAATGCAAATGTTTCCATTTCAACTGCTAAACATCCTTTATCTGTATATCTTGAATAATCATTACTTGATGTATAGAAAGCAACTGATGTATGAACTCTTCCTTGAGTTAATTTCATTCCCTTTAATGCTGCTGTATCTTGAATTAAACTATTAAGTTCAAATGATGAATTTAAAATATCAACATTTTCAACACCAGCTTCATCATCATATATAGTATTTGAATATGCAGAATCTGCAAGTAATACATCATATAATTTTAAATCTGTAGTATAAGCCCCGGCTGTACCAATTCTAATTATAGTTTGAACATCATAATCGTTGAATAATTCATAACTATAAATACCCATACTTCCTACACCCATACCACTAGAAAATATAGTTACATCAACACCTTTATATTTTCCTGTGTATGCTAGTTCTCCTCTTACTTTATTGACCAATCTTGGTTCAGTTAAAAACTTTTGAGCTATATAATGAGCTCTATTTGGATCCCCTGGCATTAACACTCTTGGTGCTATATCTTCTTTTTGACTTTCAATATGTACTGTTGGCATATATTCACTCCTTACTTTTCATATTCACTAAATTCACTACCGAATCTAGAAACATACATTTTATCATCTTTTGTTTTTACATAAATTGTTGGATATCTATATTCTGTTTTAGAATCATATTCACTAATAATAGCTATAGCTATAGGATCATTTATTTCTACTTCATTGAATACTGGTTTTAATTTAGCTTCTAAAGCACTTTCATATTCAATATCAGTTATGTAATATAGTTTATTTGTTGATAAAACATATATCACATTAAATTCTTTATCCTTAATGGCATGTTCTACTCTAACACATATAGGATTACCAAAATTATTTAAAGCATATTCATTTTCATTAATAGTTAAATATACAACACTATCTTTTATAATTGCAGATGTTTCATTTTCACTATTTCCATCTACATCATACAAATAATTTGAAAAGTTTAAATTTTCAATATTAAAATCTACTATTGTTGTATTATTTTCAGGTTCTTCTTTTACAGTAGGAGTTTTTATATACATAACTACATATCCAAAAATAATGGCTATTATTAATGAAACAATAATTACTATTACATTTTTTCCCTTTTCATCCATCATAATATTACTCCTCTTCTACCTCAGAAGAATCACTTTCAAGTTTAACAAGAACTTCTCTTGGTTTAGAACCTTTTGCTGGTCCTACAATACCACGTTCTTCAAAGCTATCTATTATACGAGCGGCTCTATTATATCCGATTGAATATTTTCTTTGAATTAATGATGCACTAATTTGTCCCATACGAATAGCATATTCAAGTATTTCATCATATAGTACATCTTTTGGCTCTCCACTTCCACCAGAAGCAGAACCTCCAGCAGATGATCCTGAAGCTGCAGCATCAAGATTTTGGAATTTGTCACTATATTTTGGACCAGAACATCTCTTCTTTATGAAATCAACAACTCTTTTAATTTCATCATCTGAAACAAAGCTTCCTTGAATTCTTGTTGGATTATTATCATCCATTGGTTTATATAACATATCACCTTTACCAAGCAATTTTTCTGCACCTGTCATATCTAGTATTGTTCTACTATCTATTGAAGAAGATACAGCAAATGAAATACGAGTTGGAATATTAGATTTAACTACACCAGTTATTATGTCTGTTGATGGTCTTTGAGTTGCTACTATTAAATGTATTCCAGCAGCACGTGC
>AUXO014342436.1_pt1 | contig 14022 bp, 14 predicted proteins | sample 768731 | NCBI WGS metagenome assembly AUXO01 (sample SAMN02715735, study PRJNA202380) | gut metagenome | biome: sheep rumen | host: Ovis aries | place: New Zealand: Palmerston North | reverse complement strand
CCTTCACAATGTGAGGAAGATGCTATTTTCTGTACGATGGAAACATCAATGAGAAAATTCTGTCCGTAGCCCTTTTTCGCTTTCAGATCATATTTTTTCAGGATCTCTCCGGTTCTGGAAGGAGCCGCAACAGGTTTATTCATCATTCATTTCCTTTCTGATCTCTTCGTATGTAATGCCCAGATGGTTCAGCCTCTTCAGCATCGTTTTTGCCGAACCGAAGCCGATATGAAGCTTTCTGCCGAGCAGTTCTCTTTTTTCCTGTGAACCGGGTCCGCCGCTCAGACCAAGGTCCACCAGATCAGCCATGGTCAGATCACCTGCGTCCTGATCACTGTACGTGACCAGATGGTCCAGTGCTTCCGCAAGCACTGCCCCGTCCGCATGTTCCACACCGACCTTCTTTTCGGTTCTTGCGTCTTTTTTATCCACAAAGGCGTTCTGACACCCGGGTACAGCCTGATTGACCGCATGACGGATCATGTTTCCCGGTGCATCAGGATCCGTAAAGACGATGACGCCTGTCCGTTTTTGTGCTTCGCGTATTTCGTTCAGGACTGTTTCAGGCAGAGATGTTCCGCCTGTTTCGATCGTGCAGCAGTCAAAATACTTTTTCAGGTTTTCGGTATCGTGTCTGCCTTCCACAACGATCGTCTGCAGGATCTTCCTCATAGTACCGCCTCATGGAGCAGGCGGTCATAATTCTCTGCGATGATCTCTTTCATTTCTTCAACAGGTTTTCCGCACACTTCCGCAATGACTTTCACAATGTGCGGAATATTGGCAGGTTCATTTCTTCTGCCTCTGAGGGGTTCCGGCGACATATACGGACAGTCTGTTTCGCTCAGCAGAAACCGCGGATCCACTGCAGCCGCCGCTTCCTTGGAATGCCTTGAATTTTTGAATGTGATCGCTCCGCCGAATGCAAGATAATAGCCCAGCTTTGTAAATTCCACAGCCATCTCCGCGCTTCCGGAATAACAGTGCATCACTCCCGGGATCAGGTGTTCCTTCATAATGTCATATGTATCCTGTATCGCATCCCTGGAATGAACAAGGATCGGTTTATGCACTGCTCTGGCTTCTTCGATCTGCCGGATAAACAGCTCCCGCTGTACGGGTTTGTTGTCTTTTACCCAGTAGTAGTCCAGTCCTATCTCACCGACACAGGCGATCCTCGGATCTCTGATGATCTCGCAGAATCTGTCCCATCTGCCCTCCCAGTCATTGGCATCCTCCGGATGGATCCCGTATGCACATGCGAAACGGAACGGATCGCTGTCAACAAGCGAAAACGCCTTATCGATCTCCGCTTCAGTTGTGCACATGATCATGATCCGTTTCACATCTGCCAGCCGGGCACGCTCCAGGAGCTGATCCAGGTCCGCTTCAAATTCTTCAGAGATAATATGTGCGTGTGAGTCAAGATAATATGTCATTCATTTACTTCCCCAGACAGAACCTGCTGAAGATCTCATCCAGCAGTCCTTCTCTTGTTGATTCTCCGGTGATCTCCTTCAGTGCATCATAGGCTGCCTGAAGATCGATCGTTACCAGATCTGTTTCCATACCGGCCCGCATTGCCTGTACTGCGTCCTTCATATGGCTCTCTGCCTGCAGCGCAAGCCCGATCTGACGCTCGTTGTTCAATGTGTCCCGGTAAGCGGTCTGTACATCATTTTCATATTTGTGTATGATCGCTTCCTTCAAAGCATCCAGATCGTTTTCCAGTGCGGATACGGCGATCGTATCAGGTATTTCCGCCATATCCTTCTTATTATATATGATGATCCGTTCCTTATCCTTGGACAGTTCAAGCAGTTCCCTGTCTTCATCAGTCATTCCGCTGACACTGTCCAGAACAACGATCACCAGCTGTGCTTTCTGCAGAGCTTTCAATGAACGTTCAATGCCCATCTGTTCGATCTTGTCAGTGGATTCATGGATCCCGGCCGTATCGATCAGATTCAATGTCAGGTCTCCGATATGTACGGTCCCTTCAACGATATCCCTGGTCGTCCCCGCGATATCAGTCACGATCGCTTTGTCTTCCTCCAGCAGGGCATTCAGCAGTGATGATTTTCCGACATTCGGTTTTCCCAGGATCACGGTATCAATACCACTCCTGATCTGTACTGCGCGGGAAGCTTCTGCGATCAGTTCATGGATCTCCTTCAGCCATCGCTCAGCTGAAGGCAGGATGATCTCTGATGTCAGTTCTTCAACATCGTTGTATTCCGGGTAATCAATATTCACTTCGATCTGCGCAATAATGGAGATCAATGATTCGCATAAAGGATCCAGCAGTTTTTTCACACTGCCTTTCAGGGAATGCACAGCACTTCTGACATTCATGTCATCTCTGGCACGGATCAGATCGGCTACGCCTTCCGCCTGGGCAAGATCCATCTTGCCGTTCAGGAACGCACGTTCTGTGAATTCACCTCTGCGTGCCATGCGGGCACCTGCCCCCAGCAGCAGACTCAGGATCCTGCGTGTCACATATATGCCGCCATGGCAGCTGATCTCAACACAGTCTTCACCTGTATAGGAATGCGGTGCTCTGAACATGCTCACAAGCACTTCATCCACGATCCCGTTTTCATCCCGGACATATCCATGCCGGATCCGGTACCCTTTCAGGTCTGCCAGCGGTCTGTCCATGATCTTCTCACATACCGGGACCGCGTCATCTCCGCTGATCCTGATAACGGATATTGCGCCTTCTCCCTGCACTGTTGCGATTGCTGTAATTGTGTCCATACGTGCCTCCGGGTTCATATTAACATATTCGCTTCTGTTTTTTTCACTGCTTAAATGGTCTATACTTTTAACATGATGACCTTAAGACCAGAACTGCAGGAAGCATCTGACTATCTTGGCTACAAAAGCCTGACGCCGGTCCAGAAAGCATCGATCCCTTTGTTCATGGAGGGACATGATCTTTATGTACAGGCGGGGACTGGCGCCGGCAAGACTGCCGCATTCCTCCTGCCGATATTGAATCAGCTCGCTCCCCTGGAACGGAAGACCAGGGCTTTGATCATTGCGCCGACCCGGGAACTGGCTGTACAGATCAAAACCCTTTCGGAATATTTCTCCTTTGGTCTCAAAATTCAGACAGCCTGCATGATCGGCGGCAAACAGTACAATCATCAGCTGAATATGCTCAAGCACCATCCCGAGATCATTACCGGCACAGCAGGCAGGCTCCTGGATCTGATCAGACAGGGTCTGATCGATCTCAGTGACCTGAAGTGGGTCGTACTGGATGAAGCGGATATGCTGCTGAGTCTTGGCCAGAGAAATGAAGTCTCCGCGATCCTTGAAGCACTGCCTGCAGGGATCCAGACTGTCATGTATTCCGCAACGATGGATGAATCTCTGACCTCATTATTTCCCGGGGAATACCGGCGGGTCGTGATCGATGAAACCGAGGTCAATCCGCATATCAAACAGTACTATATACAGACTGATCAGATGCTCGAAGATCTTGCATTTCTCATGAGAGAGCTCCCGTTCAATTGCATTGTATTTTTCAACCGTCAGTCGGACTGCATCAAAGCTGCCAGGGCACTTCGAGGGCATGACGTCCCCGCGCAGGCATATCATGCCGGTCTGAAACAGACAAAGCGTGAGCAGATCATACGAGACTTCTCAAACGGTGAATTTTCCGTCATCTGTGCAAGCGACGCAGCTGCCAGAGGACTGGATCTTGCAAATATCGGTCTGGTCGTTCATTGCGGACTGCCGTTTGACAGGGAAACCTATATACACCGCTGTGGAAGAGCTGCGCACCAGGGCGGCACTGCATATTCCATCCTTCTGCTGAGTGAGGAAGAGATACAGTCAGAAAAAGGAAAACAGCTGATCTCAGACTGTGAAAAGCTGGCATCCTTAAATGAAATGGATCTGAATCCGGAGCTTCCGGTCTTTGAGCCGGAGATCCCTTTCAGCCTGGTAAACACATATTCCATTTCCGCAGGAAAACGGGACCATATCAGAAAGACTGACATCGTAGGTGCTTTATGCGAACTGATCCCGTTTGAAGATATCGGAACGATATTTATTGATGACAAATATACCGATGTGCAGATCCTCAATGAAAAAACTTTGCCTGAACAAATCAAGATCAAAGGCAAAATCAGAAAAATCAGGCTGAATAACTCACTTCCATTCTGAAATGACCAAAAACAGTGTAAAATGTTATGCGGATATGAAGAATATATCCGGGAAAAGAGGTAATCATATGGAACGTAGAACCGGTACCGTATCAAGAGGTATTCGCTGCCCTATCATCCGTGAAGGAGACGATCTCGCCAGAATCGTATGCGACAGTGTTCTGGCCGCTGCTGAAAGCGATGGCTTTGAGCTTCGTGACAGAGATGTAGTCGCAATCACTGAATCCGTTGTTGCCAGAAGTCAGGGCAATTACGCAGATATCAACGCGCTTGCAAAAGATGTCCGCGAGAAGACCGGCGGTGAAACAGTCGGTGTTATCTTTCCGATCCTTTCAAGAAACCGTTTTGCTATCTGTCTGAAAGGTATCGCATTAGGTGTTAAGAAAGTCGTGCTGATGCTGAGCTACCCTTCTGATGAAGTAGGAAATGAACTCGTATCTCTCGATCAGCTTGATGAAGCAGGCATCGATCCGTACCGTGACGTGCTGACACTCGAAAGATACCGTGAACTGTTCGGTGAAAACAGACATCCGTTTACCGGTGTTGACTATGTTTCTTATTATGAAGAGCTTGTTAAGGAACAGGGTGCAGATGTAGAGATCATCTTCGCCAACCGTCCACAGGCAATTCTTGACTATACAGATGTCGTTCTGACATGCGACATTCATACACGCAAGAGATCCAAGAGACTGCTCAAGGCTGCAGGCGCAAGGATCGTCCTGGGTATGGATGACATCCTGACTGCTCCGGTCGATGGAAGCGGCTATAACGAAGACTATGGTCTGCTTGGCTCCAATAAAGCAACGGAAGAAAAAGTAAAGCTGTTCCCGAGAGACGGCCAGACATTCGTTGACCGTACACAGAAGTTCCTGGTAGAAGCTACCGGCAAACATATCGAAGTCATGATCTACGGTGACGGTGCCTTCAAGGATCCGCAGGGAAAGATCTGGGAGCTTGCTGACCCCGTCGTATCCCCTGCTCATACAGAAGGACTCAACGGCACACCGAATGAGCTGAAGCTCAAGTATCTCGCTGACAACGATTACGGCGATCTGTCCGGTGAAGATCTGAAAAATGCGATCTCCGAGCGCATCCGCCAGAAGGACGCCAACCTGAAAGGCAAGATGGCTTCCGAGGGTACAACACCCAGACAGCTGACAGACCTGATCGGTTCACTGTGCGATCTGACCAGCGGATCGGGTGACAAGGGAACGCCTGTTGTCCTTGTACAGGGATACTTCGATAACTACACCAACTGATATGGAAACAGAGAGATTATTCCTGCGTCCATGGCAGATGTCTGATGCAGAACGTCTGTTTGAACTGGCTGCAGACCCGCATGTCGGTCCTCCCTGCGGATGGAATCCGCATCAGGATCCGGAGGAAAGCAGACAGATCCTTCAGAACATTCTGATCAATGATTACACATGGGCTGTTGTCCGCAGGGATGATGATCTCGTGATCGGCAATATTTCACTGATGCCGCTGCATGTCAGCAGACTGGCTGAACATGAAACGGAAAGTGAGATCGGCTATTGGCTTGGCTATCCTTATTGGAATCAGGGATACATGTCCGAGGCCTGTGCACGTGTCATCCGGTATGGTTTTGAGGAAAAACATCTGAAAGCCATCCTGGCGTGTCATTATGAACATAACCCTGCATCCGGCAAAGTCATGGAAAAATGCGGCATGCGTGTGATCAGAACACAGCCTTCTGTACCTGATCAGTTCCGCAGCAGCGGATCGGATGTTGTACATCAGATCACATTTGATGAATGGAATGCATGAAAAAACACTTCGGTATGATGATTACCGGAGTGTTTTCATTCGGTTCAGATCGTCGGCTGTTCTTTACCGCTCTCAATGTGAGAAAGGATCCCGTCCCCGGACGGCTCGATCCCTTCAATGATCAGTTCCGGGTTTTTTGTCTTCAGGAAAGCCGCAAGGCGTTCTGCCTGTCCTTTGGAGCTGGTCGTATTTTTTGCGGACTGATCTGCTGAAATATATTCAACATCCCAGTTGTCCCGTTTTCCGGGTGCACCTTTCAGTTCCTTGAGATCCTGATAATAGAATTCCAGTATCTTATGATTATCGTAAACAAGCATTCTGTCTTCCAGCATAAATGCCTGTCCGATGATATAGCTGTCATTGTATTCCTTTGCGTTTTTGAATCTGCTCAGCTTCCGGGGGATGGACATCCGTTCTGTATAAAACCGGATCAGAAGCACTGCAAGGATCAGTGCAGTGATCAGTGCGGCGATCCGGAATGCCGGAATGCCTGTTTTAAAGTAGATGGCTGCCAGAATAAAGATCAGAATTGCCGGAACAGGAAGTATAAACACATACTGCATTGATATAAATGCATGCAAATAAGATCTCACCATAAATGCCTCCCGTTTTATTATATGGTTCCTGATGCGGATTGTCATGGATCCTGTTCTGTTTCGCATACAGGGTCTGTGCAATGTTCCTGAGACAATATATTTGGTATGATCAGCTGCTTTTGTTACAATGAACGTACTGGAGGCAAAGATTGTATGAGTTATCTGAATTTATTGCTGAGAACACCTGTTACACTGATCACGCTGATCGTATGCATCATCGTATATATTCTGCAGAATCGGGATCCGCTCGTTACACAGAAATATTCCTATCATTACTACAGTGTGAAGCAGGGACAATACTACAGACTTCTGACAGGCGGTTTTCTTCACGGAAGCCCGTGGCATATTCTGATGAATATGTATTCTCTATATAACCTCGGTACATGGCTGGAGCTGTCATTCGGTTCTGTCAGATTCGCCATTGTGCTGTTCGGAGGCGTGATCCTCGGAAATCTGTTCTGTCTGATGATGAACGTTTATTCATCGATCGGTCTGTCCGGCGGTCTGTACGCACTGATGTTCTTCTACTTTGCACTGCTGTTCTCATACAGCAATGTATCGATCGTCAGTCTGGTGAGAAACAATATCGCGAATATCATGATCAACTTCCTTCCCGGTGTTGCCTGGCAGGCACATCTCGGAGGCGCTGCGTTCGGCATGATCATGGCCTTCCTGTTCCGGTTCATTTAAAAGAGCTGTTCGCACAGCTCTTTTCTTTATGTCTTCGGGTTTTGTGTTTAATGGATCTTGGAATTATCGATTCCCATCGTTTCAAGGATGCTGTAGCGATCCATCTGGATGCTCTTGGTCATCAGAAGTGCTTCTTCGATCGGGATCTCTTTGATCGCGCCTTCCTTTGTTCCGATGATGCAGTTAAAGCGTCCGGCAGCCAGTGCATTTACGGCATAGTAGCCCATACGAGTCGCTGTTTCACGGTCACGGGCATTCGGGGAGCCGCCTCTCTGGATATGGCCAAGGACGGTAACACGCGGATCAATGCCGACACCTTCCTTAATGACTTTTGCGACATCATATGCATTTCCTGCACCTTCCGCAACAATGATCATGAAGTGCGTATGTCCGGCAAGCCTTGCATTCTGAATACGGCGGATCACATCCTCTTCCAGATCAACTTCTCTTTCCGGGATCAGTACTGCTGTTGCACCGCAGGCAATACCGACATACAGAGCCAGGAAGCCGGCATTTCTGCCCATGACTTCAACGACTGAGCATCTTTCATGAGACTGCATCGTGTCACGCAGTTTATCAATGCATTCAACTGCAGTATTGCAAGCACTGTCAAATCCGATCGTATAGTTGGAACAGCCGATATCATTGTCGATCGTAGCCGGAATTCCGACAACAGGAACACCAAGTCTGGAAAGTTCAAGAGCGCCTCTGAATGTTCCGTCTCCGCCGATCGCTACGATCGCATCAATACCGAGCATCTTGCATGTTGCGACAGCTCTTTTTCTTCCCTTTTCCGTCATGAAGTCTTCACTTCTTGCGGTATAAAGGATCGTTCCGCCGCGGGCAAGGATACGGCTGACACTGTCTGCAGTCAGAACAACAAAGTCACTGTTGATCAGTCCCTGCCAGCCTCTTCTGATACCGATGCACTCGATCCCGAGTGAGTGAGCTGTTCTGACAACAGCACGTACTGCAGCATTCATTCCAGGTGCATCGCCGCCGCTTGTCAGTACACCGATTCTTTGAATCATTTTTTCCATTATGTTTTACCTCATTGCTATGTTCTTCTTTATACTCATAGTAGCACATCAGCGAAATAATTGATTACCGAACATTCTGAATGAAGGATCCTTTTCTCTGACAACCGTATCAGCGATTCCGTATGACTTTCGAATCACGGCATATAGTAAAATAAATACAGGAGCGTATGAATTATGAAAACTAGATGGTATAAAAACGCTGTTGTTTATCAGATCTATCCGTTCAGCTTCATGGACGCTGATAATGACGGCTGGGGAGACATCAAGGGCATTATCTCGAAGCTTGACTACATTAAAGATCTCGGTGTGACTGCGATCTGGTTCTCTCCCCTGTACAGCTCTCCCGATTATGACTTCGGATACGATATCAGCGATTACCGGGCGATCGCTCAGAAATTCGGTACGATGGAAGACTTCGACAGACTTCTTGAAGAATGTCATAAAAGAGATCTGAAGGTCATTATGGATATGGTGATCAACCATACTTCCACAGAGCATCCGTGGTTCCTGAAAGCAATGGAGTCGGAGGATTCTCCTTACCGTGATTATTACATTATCCGGAAAGGAAAAAGAGACGGCAGCACCCTCCTGCCTCCGTCAAACTGGGAATCCACATTTACCGGTTCTGCCTGGGAAAGGATCGGTGAAACCGATGACTTTTACCTCCATCTGTTCTGCAAGGAACAGGCTGATCTGAACTGGGAAAATCCGAAAGTCAGAGAAGAGATCATCGATATTCTGAATTTCTGGCTGGATAAAGGCGTGGACGGATTCCGGTTTGACGTATTCAATATGTTCTCCAAGGTATATCCGATCGCAGATGATCATGACAAGAACAGTTTCCAGACCGGTGCACCGTTCTATGTGGACGGACCCCGTATCCATGAATACCTGAAAGAACTCAACGAGAAATCTCTTTCCCTGTATGATACGTACACAGTCGGTGAGTCTTTCCATCCTTCTGATGAAAACGCACATGCCTACGTCAAGGAATCAAACAATGAGCTGGATACGATCTTCAATTTTGCTCACCTTGATTCCGACAACATTGCCGGAAAGAAATATTTCAAAAAACCGTTTGACCTCCTCCAGTTCAAGAAAGGACTCCTTGATCCGCAGATCACATATTACAAAGACGGATGGAATACGCTGGTCCTGGAGAATCATGACAATCCGCGCTGCGTCAACCGCTTCTCGATCGACACAAAGCATTATCGCTATGAAGCAGCGACAATGCTGGCGACCATTACATACATGGGCTTCGGGATCCCCTTCATCTATATGGGTCAGGAGATCGGCATGACCAACTGCCGCTTCAATAACATGGATGAACTGAACGACCCTGTCAGCCATTTTGTCTATCTCCTGATGAGATCATATAAGATCCCGGCAAAGCTCGCCTTCAGTTTCATCAAGTACGGAGCCAGAGACCATGCCAGAGTACCCATGCAGTGGGATGACTCCGTCAACGCCGGCTTCAACACCGGCCATAACACCTGGCAGTGCGTCAATCCGGATTACAAACAGATCAATGTGAAAGCAGATCTCGCTTCTCAAAAGTCGATCTACCGTTATTACCAGAAACTGCTGGAACTCAAAAAGACCAATGAAACAGCCATCTACGGTGAGACGGAAGAATATGATCATGAAAACAGAAAGATCATCGCATACAGCCGTCTGTATGAAGGAAACCGACTCTTCGTCTGTGCAAACTTTACGAACAGAACTGCTGTATATGAGCTTCCTTCATGGGTCAGTGATGCAAAGCTGCTGCTCAGCAACTATGAATCAGTTCAGCAGGAAGGCAGAAAGCTTACGCTGAAGCCATATCAGGCTGCAGTATTTGAAAAAGAACCCATCAGAAAAAAATAAACCGCAAAAAAAAGCAATGCTTTGCAGCATAAGCCGCATGCATCGCTTTTTTTGTAACATCAGTCAGCGTATTCCAGATTCTTTCCTGTCCACGGGTCGAACACATGGATAGCGTTCGGTGCAAGTGTGAACTTGACAGTGGAACCGATCTCGAGAGCTGAATTGTCTTTCAGATCAAGCGTCGGAACGATGATGATGCAGTCTCTGCCATATGCATTGAGATGCAGATGGACGGAGGAACCCATCATTTCGCTGACTTCTACTACGCCTTCCAGCATTGCGCCGTCTGCATGATCGAGCGTAATGTGTTCAGGTCTTGCGCCGACTGTAACGTTGCAGTCCTGGACGTTCCTAGCAGCCAGTCTTCTCTGCTTGTCTTCAGAAAGTTCGATCTCTGCACCTTCGACATTAACAACGTACTTCCCGTTCTTTTTCTTCAGTTCGCCGCCGAACATATTCATTCTCGGCATTCCGATGAAGCCTGCTACGAATGTGTTGACCGGTGCGTTGAATACTTCCTGCGGGGTTCCGATCTGCTGGACTTCGCCATCCTTCATGATGACGATCCTGTCTCCCAGCGTCATAGCTTCGGTCTGGTCATGTGTGACATAGATAAATGTCGTGTTGATCCTCTTTCTCAGCTTGATGATCTCAGCTCTCATCTGGTTTCTCAGCTTCGCATCAAGGTTGGAGAGCGGTTCGTCCATCAGCAGAACTTTCGGTTCACGAACGATAGCACGTCCGATCGCGACTCTCTGTCTCTGTCCGCCTGAAAGTGCCTTCGGCTTTCTTTCAAGATACTGGACGATACCCAGGATCTCCGCAGCTTCATTGACTCTTTCGTTGATCTCTGCCTGCGGGACCTTTCTCAGCTTCAGCGGGAATTCAAGGTTCTGTCTGACAGTCATGTGAGGATACAGCGCGTAGTTCTGGAATACCATTGCGATATCCCTGTCCTTCGGCGCTACATCATTCATAAGCTTGTCGTCGATGTACAGTTCGCCTCTCGTGATCTCTTCGAGACCCGCAACCATTCTCAGAGTTGTGGACTTTCCGCATCCGGAAGGTCCTACAAGGACAATGAACTCTTTGTCTTTGATGTCGAGGTTGAAATCGTCTACAGCTACTACACCTTCATCGGTGACCTTCAGCTTGTAGCTCTTTTCCTCAACCGGTTCTTCTTCCTTCTTCTTTTTCTTCTTCGGTTTCGGGTTCTCTGTGTTCGGATAAATCTTTTGAATGTGTTTCAGTGTTACAGTTGCCATAAATTTTTTTGCCCCTTTCTTATGGTATGAAAGAATTATGAAGCCGGCCGCCGTTTAAAACTCTCGAAAAGGCTCCGACTTACTGGCACGGTCTTTCACCGTTACAGCCTTCTGGAATGTGCCGATGGCACATGTCATTCAGCATTGAGAAGATAAGCAAGGAATGCCTGTACCTTTTCAATGCGCGGCGTATTTCCTATCACGCCTATATACAGATTACCATCTATTCCGGCATTGCGGAATACTGGAAATTCAGAAACATCGACCGCATTGAGCTGCTGTTCTGTGACAGCTTCGTATGTGTCTGCCTCATTCAGCTTGAATTCGATCGAGTTGTCTTCAAGTATCACAGTCCCTTCCGTCAGGTAAGGGCTGAGATCTTCGTAGAGCTGTGCATCATTTTTCAGCACAGTGTTCATATCCATCAGAAGTCCGCTGGAGGACATCTGTGAATAAGCGTTGTCATTCATCAGTACGATATCCATCTGCTTTGCATTGATCGCTCCCAGGATCTTCATCTTGGAGGCATATACGTACTGGTGATCTGCTATAGAAGCATCTTCATCGATATACAGGTCTTTGTAGACAAGTATTTCGTTCTTTTTCAGATTCAGGCCGATATCATTCAGAAAGTCATCCGTCAGCTTCTGTGTCATGTCTTCCCCGAATACGGTATTGACATATCCGGTATACAGTACCGGTTCCTTCCTGGTCAGTGTGTGGACCAGTGATGAGATCCCCACAGCCAGGACAACAAATGCTGTGAATATCGGAAGTTTGTAGTATGTAAGGATATACTCAAACTTCTCCTTTTTATTCATCTTGTAGAATGACCTTCTGACAGCCGCCCGTTCTTCCGGTGATCCTCTCATTGTTCGTCCTCTTCAGGCCGGTAGGATATTACCCGGAACACATTGATCAGCATGTACGAGGACAGCAGTGCGCATAGTCCTTCCCCGAACAGGATCAGCGGTGTGAATACTGCAACAACAGCATAGAACATCACAAAGTGGATCGCTGCCACAACGATCGTGCAGAACAGGTAGTGAATACCGATCAGCAGTGAATTCTTCAGCATTGCCTGATCAGTATTCTCAAATCTCGCGATCAGAGGAAAGATGTAGATCAGAACTACTACATAGATGATCGACACCGCTATCAGCAAAGCCAGGTTCAGCGTCCATATGATCGCCATAATGCCGGTTGACATGGAACGCATGTGCATGACTACATAGAAGTCTCCGCCGATCAGCAGACCTGCGATCAGAAGCAGGATCCACAGCCTGGTCGACTGCTTGAAGTTACTGCGGAATGCATGAATGAACTGTCTTGTAATATTCGACTCTGTTTCATCCGCGATCTTCAATGTGACCGAATACAGTGCCGTTGTCGATGCACCGATCGTAATGATCGGCAGTGAACATATCATCCACATCATATTCAGCCAGCAGGCATAGCTGAGTTTCACAAACAGCTGGCTGAATTTGCTGTCGTAGGAAAAGATATTCATAAATATATCTCCGTATCAGAATTCAGTGGACTCCCTCAATATAAGATCTGTTGCAACATAGATCGTTCTGTAATCCATTGCCGGTTCTTCGATCCTTGTCATCAGCAGGTGCAGTGCCGAGAAGGCCATTGCCTGGGAATGAATATGGACCGATGATAATGCCGGATAGAAGATCCTTGATTCATGAGAGTCGTCAAAACCAAGGAATCGTATTTTTTTGAGCAGTCCTCTGTCCTGCAGTGCCAGGAGCTGCATTGCATCAATTGCAACGAAATCATTAGCACACACAAACGCATCGGGCATTTCTTCCATACTGTCCAGTCTGTCCGCAAGTTCTTCGACCGACCGGTCAGGGATATCGCTGATGACCAGCTTTTCATCGAACTGGAGGCCCGCCAAAGACAATGCCATCCGATAGGTAATATAGCGCTCCCAGAATGACAGACAGTGATTGTAGTTTCCGATAAATCCGATCCGCTTCAGACCTCTGCCTGCCATTAAATTGATAAAGTGCGTGATCTCTGTGCGGTTGTCCATCATCAGCAGATCTGCACGGACTGAACGTTCATTTTTACGGGCAGGACCGTCCACAAACAGGACAGGAATACCAAGGTCACAGATCATGTCACTGTAATCAGGATTGAAGATCTCAATGCAGATCAATCCGCAGATACGTTCTTTTATAACGGTCTTGGGCAGCGTCAGATTCCGGATGTTTTCCTTTGACACCCGGCAGATCGTCATACTGTATCCCATATGACTGAGCTCTTCATGGACCTTATCTATCATCGTTGCCGCAAAATGTGAGTTCCCGATGATCGTATTCGTTAATACAGCAATCTCTCCGTGAGCCTGTTCTTTCTGTTTTTCCGAAGAACTCATTTTTGTCACAGATGAAACATAGGAAAACTGTTTATAATCCATCTCGATTGCTTTCTGAAGTATCTTCTCACGTGTCGCTTCGGCTATCCCGTCCGAGTTGTTGATTGCTTTTGATACAGTATTTCGAGATATTCCGAGCGCGTCTGCAATATCCTGAATTGTCACCTTTTCTTTCATATCAAACTTTCCCAATTAATT
>AUXO014305234.1_pt1 | contig 14022 bp, 12 predicted proteins | sample 768731 | NCBI WGS metagenome assembly AUXO01 (sample SAMN02715735, study PRJNA202380) | gut metagenome | biome: sheep rumen | host: Ovis aries | place: New Zealand: Palmerston North | reverse complement strand
CGGAGCAGGCAAGATGGTTGCTGAAACCGTCTGCGGCTTCATGGGCGATAATCCGTCAGGCACAACCATTATGGCGGTGCTGTTCCTTCTGTCCTGCGGTCTTACTCAGTTTATGCCTAATACCGCAACTGCTGCACTGCTGATCCCAATCGGCCTGTCGATTTCAGCTCAGATAAATGCTTCTCCTTATGCGGTGATCATGGGCATCACCATTGCAGCTTCCTGCTCGTTTGCAACTCCTGTTGCCACACCGCCTAATACCATCATCATGTCTCCTGGACATCTGAGATTTATTGACTACATAAAGGTTGGCCTGCCGATGTGCGTGCTGTGCTTCCTTTTATGCATTCTGATAGTGCCGATAGTATGGCCGTTTTAACAAAAAAGTGCTTAAATTATTAGGCATTCATACAATAAAGATTAAAATGGAATGCCGTGGCACAGAATTTTTATAGTATGTGTGATAAAAAAATATCAATTTATAAGAAATATTAGATATAAGGGAAAGGTAACAAAATGAATCCTCTTGGAATTCTGAAAGAAATTGACAAACCATTATTTGATTTTTTTGAAAGCTCCTTAGAGCAGCAGCGCTATTCGCTTTCCTTTATACCTGATGAGAGCGCCACTTCGCCGCTGTGCGCAGAAGTCATGGGCAGCATGCTGGTAAATTCAGTATCCAAGCTTACAAACCCTAATCAGCCGGGCGTGGCCACGCTGGCAAGAAACCGTCTGTGTGAAGTTTTCAACGCCGAGAATGCCCATGTAAAGGTTATAACCATTGAAGCGGCGTCCAGAGTGGTCTTTTCCGCACTGACCAAAAGAGGCGATGTGGTAATGACTCTGGATATGAGAAAGAAAGAGCACTGCAACTCAGAAAATCTGGCTTTCCGCTTTGTTAATTTCGGAGCTGAGCCAAGTTCAGGAGTCCTTGATTATGACAAGATAAGAGAGCAGGCTTTAAGCTGCAAGCCTCACCTGATTATCGTGTCGCCTATCAACTATCCTTTAAGCATTGACTACAAGAAATTTGCCGATATTGCCAAGGAAGTAAACGCCTATCTATGGTGTGATATTTCTCAGACCTGCGGACTGGTTGCAGGCGGAGCCATCAATTCACCTCTGCCGTACGCCGATGTGGTTACCTTCCAGACTCACGGAGCCATGCAGGGACCTCAGGCTGCCGTAATTCTTTCCAAAACCTCTATCAACAACGCCATAGTACGTTCCATCAACCTGTACGGTCACAAGGGACTTACCAAGGTAAGCCTGGCAGCCTTAGCCACCAGACTCAATGAAATGAAAGATCAGAGCTATAAGAACTACTGCAAGAGGGTTCTCGAAAATGCCAAGGCTCTGTCTGAAGGTCTCAAGCAGGGCGGTCTTAAGATAGTATTCGGCGGCACCGATACCCATCTTGTAGTGGTTGATACCAAGTCAGCAGCTCTTGCGGCCCGCGGTGCGCAGGAAGTGCTCGAAGACTGCGGCATTAGCGTACGCTGCTGCGATATGCTTACAGATGATCCAAATGTGAAATATGAAGCTATCAGACTGTCAAGTCTGCCTTCTACCGTGCGCGGCATCACACCGTCTCAGATGCGCTATATAGGTCAGGGCATAGCTGAATTCCTCTTAGTGCCTGATGAAGAGCATGCCAAGGAGCTTAAAGCCAAGGTTACTTCCATAACCTCCACCATGCCTACCTACTCACCGCAGTGGATGAGCGATCTGGTACGCAAGCAGTATGGCAATTTCTCGCTGAACCTGACCGATTTAAAGGCCAGAGATGAAGCTGTCTTCTCCCACAAGAAATAATCTGTAAGAATAATCTGATGTTTTATATGGAAGCCTCCGCTTTAAAGCCGGAGGCTTCGTTTTTACAGCATTTAAGAGCGCCTGATTATTCAGGATAGCATTGCTTAATAGCTCTGTCCTGATGCCAAAAGCAGGAATTGAAAGTATAAAACTGTTATCATAGCTTTCATCAGAACATATTTCTTAAGGATCATGATGTACAAGCAAGCCGCTTTTCAGGATGCCGACAGATTCTCTGTGGCGCCGATGGTTGATATCACCAACTCAACATTCCGACGTATAGCAAGACTGCTTTCAAAGCGCGCCATGCTGTATACGGAAATGATAGTAGACAAGGCAGTGCTGCGAGGCAGAAGCAGTCTTCTGGACTTTTGCCCTGAGGAGCTTCCCTGTGTGCTGCAGTTAGGCGGCAGTGATCCTGCAATTCTGGCTGAGGCTGGAAAAATCGCCTTAGACCGAGGCTACAGTGCCTTGAATCTTAATGCCGGCTGTCCGTCAGACAAGGTTCAGTCGGGAGATTTCGGCGCCGTGCTCATGAAAACTCCTGATCTTATAGGGGACTGTGTAAAGGCGCTGCAGGATGCCACCGGAACTTTTGTAAGTGTAAAGACCCGCATCGGAGTTGATGAGTGTGACAGCTATGAGTACACGATGAAAATCGTGAAAGCCGTGTATGACGCAGGCTGCCGCCACATCATAATGCACGCCAGAAAAGCCTGGCTCAACGGGCTTTCGCCTAAGGAGAACCGCTCGGTACCGCCGCTCGACTACGACCGAGTATATGCAGTAAAAGAGCAGTTTCCTGATCTGTATGTAACCATAAACGGCGGCATAACCTCCATCGAGGCCTGCAGAGAGCAGCTTGCAAAAGTTGACGGAGTTATGCTCGGCAGGGCAGTCTCTGACAATCCCTATCTTTTAGCCATGGTAGATCATGAGCTTTACGGCGAGCCTGATCCTATTTTAACAAGAGAAGAAATTTTAAACAGAATTACTGATTTTTCAGAAGAATATCTGAAAGAAGGCGGTAAAATAAAGCATGTTGCCAATCATGTGCTGAACCTGTTCAATTCCTGTCCTGGAGCGCGCCGCTTCAGACAGTATCTGTCTTTACACATGTCAGAAGAAGGAATGGGGCCTGAACTGTTCAGGGAAGCCTACAGGCAGATGCACTAACACTAAAGGTGATCGCATGGAACTAAAACGCAGCTCTACCTACACACTCAACAATGCCGCAGAAATTCCGGTTACCGGCACAGGTGTTTTTGGAATACCGCCAGGTGAAAAAACCAGATCGGCTGTAAGAATGGCGATTGAATATGGTTATACCATGTTTGACACGGCCAGAGTCTACTGCAATGAAAAGGGAGTAGGCCGGGGCATAGCCGATTCCGGCGTGCCTAGAGAAAAGCTCTTTATCACTACCAAGCTGTGGAAGACGGATTATTTAAATCCAAGAAAAGGCCTTACCGATTCCTTAAAGCGTCTCGGGCTTGACTACGTGGATCTTTTTCTCCTGCACTGGCCTTTTCAGGGCTACGTTAATGCATACCTCGAGCTTGAGAAGCTGCAGCGAGAAGGTCTCTGCAGAAGCATAGGCGTTTCAAATTTCAAGATCCATCATCTTGAGGAATTGAAGAAATCCGGCATTGCTCTTATGCCGCAGGTCAATCAGACGGAAGTGCATCCGCTCAATTCTGAGACTGAACTTCTGCAGTACTGCAAACAGAACGGCATCCTGCTGCAGTCCTATTCTTCTCTTGGAGGAGTTGGGCATCTTGTCATAGATGATCCAAGACTTATCGGTATCTGTGAGTATTACAACCGCACTCCGTCTCAGGTCATTATCCGCTGGGGCATACAGCGCGGGATTTCAGTGCTTACCAAGTCAGTGCATCCGGAGCGCCTGATTCAGAATTCCAACGTCTTTGATTTTGAACTCTCCAGCGGTGATATGGACATCATCTTTGACATGAACCGCAATGCAAGACGCAATTACGATCCGGACAAGATTGACAACCGCCCGCCGGAGCTGGAGCCTAAGATTGTAGAGGAAGAATAAGGCTTAAGACTAAGGCTTGTTGTAGTCAGAGACAACCCTGCCGTCAAGCACCTGCAGACTGGTCATGCCGGCGGCCTTTATTCCCTGAAGACCGATGACGGTGTCTTCAAACACCAGACAGTCAGAAGGGGCTACTTCCAGTCTTCTGGCAGCTTCCAGATAGGTATCAGGAGCAGGCTTTGAATGCTTTACCTGATCAGAGGAGACAATCGTATCAAAGTTGTCAAGGATGCCGTGCTTTTCTAGCAGATAACGGGTTTCCGGCAGGTGTGATCCGGTGGCCACTGCAGTTCTGATTCCTTTTGCATGGCAGGAGGCTGCGAAGCCTGCAATCTCATCAAAGAGCGTGACCTGCTGCATGTATTTTTCACGGTACAGTTCAATTTTTTCCTGAGCGATGGCCTGAGAATCAAGGTTAAGTCCCTGTTCCTCGCACATCATTCTGCACATATTAACAGTTGTCATACCGCCTACATGCTGGAGGAATTCAAGCGTAGGCTCTTTCATGCCGTGTCTGCGGCAGACATCCTGCCAGGCTAGCAGATGCACGGGCTCTGAGTTGACCAGGGTTCCGTCTAAATCGAAAATTGCGGCTTTGTAAGTAAAAATCTTGGATAAGTCTGTCATTGTAAAAAATCTTGTCCTGTTGACAGTTCCCCATGGCTGAAGCCAGGGGCTTTTCGGGCACATTTTGGTAATAATGAGCTAATCTATTGTGAGATCAGCAGATGCATATATCAGTGGGAGCAGTCGCCGCAGCAGCAGTCGTCAGCCTCGCCTGATTTTAACAGCTCTTCCTTTACTTTTGAAGGAAGATCGTCGTCCCATTTGGTTGGATCTATCGATACCAGATCTCCAGACTTAGAGCGCATTACCACACGCTTAATCTGGGCATTGAGAATCAGTCTCTTGCACATGGCGCAGGGTTCAAGATGCGGGGTAGGCAGGTTGGTTGCCACGTCAGTGCCCGCAAGATAGATGGTTCCTCCCACAATATCCAGCGGGTTGCCGTTTATGATGGCATTGGCCTCCGCGTGTACAGAGCGGCAGAGTTCGTAATGGGTGCCAGGCTTGATTTTGAGCTCTTCACGCAGGCAGACGCCAAGATCCGAGCAGTTGGCTCTGTGCCTTGGAGCACCGTTGTAGCCTGTGGAAACAATACGTCCGTCTACGGATACTATTACAGCACCGTAGCGGCGTCTTAGGCAGGTTGATCTCATGGAAACCTGATTGGCAATTTCAATAAAAGATTCGTCTTTGCTTGGTCTTATATAAGCGTCAGCCATGGATGTGTTCCTCTAAAATAGCTTATTTATGCGCGGCTAATTATTATGCAGCATAGAAATTACAGATCAATGCCGCAGCCTGAATATTTAATGCCTGATAGCAGTTTTTACAGAGCGCTTTTTTAAACTTTTCCTAAAAAAATCCTTCAATAGTATAATTTGTACAGCCTAAAAACTGTGAAAAATAATTTCAATATTTTAAATTTTTTGGTAGAATACACCGGTCCTGTTATCCGGTCGCGTTTAACGGGATTTGTTAATTATCTAATTTAAAGGAATTTTATTATGTCAGTAGTATTAGAAGCTACCTCACGTAAGGACCTGGGGAGAGGTGCGAGCCGCCGCCTTCGTCGCTGTGAGCAGATCCCTGCAATCATCATTGGTCAGGGCAAAGAAGCAGTTTCCATCACTTTAGATGAGAAGAAAGTTATTACCGCTTCACTAAAGGATGAGTTCTATCAGGACACCGTTATCAATTTAGACGGTCAGGAAATCAAAGTAAAGCCTGTAGACATCCAGCGCTATCCAGTAACCGATCGTATCATTCATATCGATTTCATGAGAGTCTAGTAAAAAGGACTTACTCATACGGTTAAGAAAGAGGTTACTCTTGCAAAAAGGGTAACCTTTTTTTATATTACTGACTGTATTTTTTTTATTAGGGCTATATATGTCAGAGTCAGATAAAGTTAGGCTAGGTCATGTTCAGGAACTGGAAATCGTAGAACTGACTGATCAGGGAGCATTTGTGGATGCCTTTGAATTCGGCGATCTGTTTGTTCCTAAAAGTCAGCTGCCGCGCTATGTAAATGTAGGCGACTCTCTGCGGGTTTTTCTTTACAATGACGGCGGCAGAGTTCTCGCGACCGCCAGACATCCGTATCTTGAGCTTGGAATGGTAGGCAGACTCAGAGTGACCGAGATTGACTGCGGCACCGTGTATCTTGACCTGGGCATCCCTAAAGAGCTGGTAGTTCCGGTATCAGAGCAGCGTTCAGAATTTGAAGTCGGTCGCAGTGTCCTCATTTATATAGACATGGACGATCAGGGCAGACTTTTTGGCACCCAGAGATTTAACCGCTATATAGAAGATACCGCCCCTAAAGGGATTTATACCCGCGGACAGCGCGTTACAGCAGTCCCTCTGTCCCATACCCCGCTGGGCTTTAGAGTGGTGGTGGACGACAAATGGTACGGCCTTATATACAAATCAGAAAAAAGCGGAGAAATTCGCCTTGGCAAGCGCTATGACGGCTATATCCTGAATATAAGAGATGACGGCAAGCTGGATATTACTCTGCAGGAGCAGGGCAGAAGCGGAATTGAGCATGCCGCTATGGAAATAATGAAGGCCCTGAATGCAGCCAACGGCTTCCTGGCTTTTAATGATCGCTCCGATCCTGAAGATATTGAAGATTTTCTGCACATGTCCAAGGGCAAATTCAAAAAGGCCATCGGGCATTTATACAAGAAGAGACTCATAAGCATTATAGAAGACGGCATAAAACTGACCGAATTAGGCTATGAAGAGATACAGTCACGTATCAGCAGGCCTAAAGATGAGCAGAAGGACTGATAACAAATCAGAGTTTTTTAGGCGTACAGATGGGATTTTTAGATTTTTTATACTCAATTTTAGGCTTTGGCATCAAGGCAGTAGTTGTGCTGCTGGTAATTCTGGTAATTATTGCGTTTTCGGTAAAACTGCTAAGACGCTCGTCTGAAACTGACGAGAACGAAAAGCAGCTCGGACTTAAAAGCATTGATCTGAAGAAACAGCGCTCCTCCCGCCGCGATTTCATGCAGAAAGCCCTCAAAGATTCGGTAGCTGATCCAAAGGCCAGAAAAGAGCTTAAAAAAGAAAAGCACGGCAGGAAGGAAAAAGAGTCCAGAGAGGAGCAGTACTATCAGGCACAGCAGGAGCTAATAAAAAAAGCAGAAGCAGAAGGTGAGTTCTGCCCTCAGAATCTTTATGTGCTGTCCTTTAAAGGAGACACCAGCGCGAGCAGTGTAACCAATCTTAGACATGAGATAGATGCCATTCTCGATACCGCCACTGACAGGGATGAAGTAATCGTCAATCTTACAAGTCCGGGCGGAGTCGTAAATACCTACGGTCTGTGCTCATCTGAGCTCAAGCGCATTCGTGACCGGGGTATTTTTCTTACCGTATGCGTTGACAATGTTGCAGCCTCAGGCGGCTATCTTATGGCCTGCGTGGCCTCTAAAATCGTGGCAGCGCCTTTCTCTTATATCGGATCCATTGGTGTGGTCATGCAGCTGCCTAACTTTCACAGGCTTATGCAGGAGCACAAGGTGGATTTTGAGCAGATAACCGCCGGCAAGTACAAGCGTACGGTGACCATGTTCGGGGAGAATACCGACGCGGCCAGAGAGAAGATGAAGTCAGAGCTTGAAACAGTACACAGGAATTTTAAGGACATAGTTGTAAAATTCCGTCCCCAGCTTGATATAGACAACATAGCAACCGGTGAATTCTGGCTTGCTAATGATGCAAAAGATCTCGGACTTGTGGACGAGATCGCAACATCTGATGAATATGTTGAAAAACGTATTGCACTTACTAAAGGATCTGCTTTAAAAATAATATGGAAAAAAGAAAAGCCAAAGACATTGTCTGAGCGCCTGAAGAAGCTGCTGAAGGCTTCCTGCTGGGTAAAGGCCGTAAGAAACGGCATACGCGAGGAAATGTCAGATAACAGCATGAATAATATAAAGTAAAGATTTACACATACCGGTATAAGGGCTGAATAAGTATGGGAAAGTCATTAGTGATCGTAGAGTCTCCTTCAAAAGCCTCTATTATTAATCGCTATTTGGGAAAGGATTTTATTGTTAAGGCCAGCGTGGGGCATATCAGAGATCTGCCAACCGGCTCCTCAGATGCGGATAAAACCAAAACTGCAGCTAAGGGCGCTGCCAGGAAAACCGACAAGCGTTCGGCTCTGGTACGCAGAATGGGCGTAGATCCGTATAACAGCTGGCAGGCAGATTACGAAATCATGCCTGGCAAGAAGAAGGTCGTAGACGAGCTTAAAAAACTTTCCAAGGATGCGGATACCGTATATCTGGCAACCGATCTTGATCGCGAGGGAGAAGCCATTGCCTGGCACCTTCGCGAAGTCCTAGGCGGAGACGAGAGCAAGTACCTGCGCGTCAAATACCCTGAAATTACCAAGAATGCCATCGCCAAGGCTTTTGAGAACCCTGGAAAAATCAATATGGATCTGGTCAACGCTCAGCAGACCAGGCGCTTTTTAGACCGTGTAGTGGGGTTCATGGTTTCGCCTATTCTCTGGAAAAAGGTAGCCAGAGGACTGTCAGCTGGCCGTGTTCAGAGTGTGGCCGTAGAGCTGATTGTTGACAGAGAGCGTGAAATAAAGGCTTTCCTGCCCGAAGAGTACTGGACCATCGATGCTGATACCTTAACTCCTAAGGGCGAGGAATTTGCGCTGTCCCTTGCTACGAGAAACGGCAAAAAAATTGCTCTGCACAATGCAAAAGATGCCAAAAAGGCCGAAGACGATTTAAAGAACTCTGTTCTTAAGGTGGAATCAGTTGAAAGCAAGCAGGGCTCACAGCACGCTTTGCCTCCTTTTACCACTTCAACCCTGCAGCAGGCTGCCAACCAGCGTCTGGGCTTTTCCGTGCGCAGAACCATGAATGTGGCACAGCATCTGTATGAGCAGGGACTTATTACCTATATGCGTACTGACAGCGTGAATCTGTCAGCCGAGGCCATTGCCGCCGCAAGAGATATCATCGAAAGCCGCTTTGGCGGACAGTATGTGCCTGACAAACCTAACTACTATCAGTCCAAGGAATCAGCTCAGGAAGCTCACGAGGCAATAAGACCATCTCATCCTGACATGAGTCTGCCTGCTTCTGTAGACAGAGACGGTCAGCGCCTGTACGCACTCATCTATGATCGCTATCTGGCCTCTCAGATGACCTCCCAGCGCTACGAGTCAACCTCGGTCAGCGTTAAAGCCGGTGAATACGGTTTAAGAGCCAGCGGCAGACATATTCTGTTTGACGGTTTCAAGAAAGTCTGGAACTTCAGCAAGAGTGAAGAGGTTACTCTGCCAGAAATTCATGAGGGCGATACGCTGACCTTAAAAGAGCTCAGCTCTCTGCAGCACTTTACCCAGCCGCCTGCAAGGTATTCTGAAGCTACCCTCGTTAAGGAACTTGAGAAACAGGGAATCGGCAGACCGTCTACCTATGCCACCATTATTTCAACTATTCAGGACAGACAGTATGTACGCATCGATCATGGCCGCTTCTATGCTGAGACCATGGGCGAAATCGTAACTGATCGTCTGCGCTACAGCTTTAAAGATCTAATGAACCCAAGCTTTACGGCCGAGATGGAAGAAGATCTTGACAAGATAGCCAACGGCGAAGAGAACTGGCAGGACAGCCTGAACCGCTTCTTCGGGGTTTTTGAAAAGTCTGTAGAAAAAGCCAGCGAAAATTCCGATAAGGGCGGCATGCCTGAGAACAGACCGCTTGAGATTGACATGAAATGTCCTCAGTGCGGTAAATACAATCTGGCGGTGCATTCTGGCAAGACCGGCATCTTTTTAGCCTGTCAGGGCTATTTTGACAAAGATGTTCCTGCTGACGAGCGCTGCAAGAAAACCCTTAATCTGAAACCAATCAGCATAGCCTCCATGCTAGGCAAGAAAGAGCTTTCAGAAGAGGAAGAGGCTGAAATTCTGCGCAGCCGTCCGCGCTGTGACAAATGCCAGAGCGTCATGGACTCCTATCTCATTGATGAGTCTCTCAAGCTGCATCTGTGCTCAACCCCTAACTGTGGCGGCTATAAGCTTGAGAAGGGCGATTTCTCTTCTCAGGTTGAAAAAGGTCCTGAAGTTGTCTGCGAAAAATGCGGCGCCATGATGGAGCTTAAAGACGGCCGTTTCGGCAAGTTCATGGCCTGCTCAAACAAGGACTGCGGCAACACCCGCAAGATTTTAAAGAGCGGAGAGGTGGCTCCTCCTAGAGAAGACGCAGTCGATCTGCCGGAGCTGCTGTGTGAGCATGAGGGCTCGCATTTTGTACTGCGTGACGGCGCTGCCGGCATCTTCTTGGCCGCTCACAATTTCCCTAAGGTTAGAGAAACCAGACCGCCAATGGTTGCCGAATTAAAACGCTTCAGAGACAGAATCTCTCCTAAGTTCTACTATCTGGCTGATGCTCCGGAGATCGACCCTGAGGGCAATCCAACTGAGGTAAGATTCTCGCGTAAGTTCAAGCAGCAGTACATCATCTCGCTGTTAAAGGACGGTAAACCGTCAGGCTGGACCGCTATCTACGATGAAGCCTCCGGAGCCTGGAAGGCAAGTGCCAAGGCATCGGGTAAAACTGTCGCTAAGAAACCTGCTGCTAAAAAGACTACAGCAAGAAAGACCGCAGGGCGCAGAACCGCTGCCTTGAAAAGCTGATAGCGTCAATTAGACAAAGAACGCTGTGGTTTTATAAAATCACGGCGTTTTTTTATAGGCCTATAAAAAGCCCAGACAAAAAAATTCCCGTGAAGCACGGGAATAAACATTTAAGGAGGTTATATGGATTTATCTCTTCGAGTTCGTACGCAGGCTGTAGCGAATTGATCTGGCAGCTTTCTGGCTGTCATTTTCATTCATGCCTTCAACATCCCATCCGATGGAGGTCAGCTGAAGCTTTACAGAAACGTTGCCTTTGAGTTTCTTCTTGATGCCTGAGTAGTCAATTACTGTGTCGGTAGCCCATTCTGGTCTGCTGACGATTGCCTTTTTATAGGTGACCTTGGTAACCAGCATGCCATTCTTGCCTGGAACCGGCTCGGTGTATTTAACGATTGAGTCTACGCCGTAGTAGCCTGCGTTAAGTCCCAGCTTGTGATTAGGCAGCAGGATCACGTCTTTGGCATACTTGGCTGAGAACTTAATCTTGAAGCCTACAACTTCGTGCATTAAGCCGTTATAGTCAGTATAGCGATACTTGGTTGGCTCCATGGTTAATAAGCCTGAGCTCTGCAGCAGACGGGCGTAGGTTATCTGACGCTTTAAGCTCTGGCGCTCTTCTCGGGTGTATTCCTTTTCTGAATTTTCAAAAGCATCCGGATCTTCTAAAAGAGCGGTTCTGTCTTCTGCTCTGGTTACTTTGCCAGGAGTTGGCAGGATTGCTGGTGCTACAGATGCCATTGCATTATTGATGGCATTTGTGAAATTTTCTGGAGATGCATCATTAGGACTGGTGCAGCCGGCTAGCACGAAAGAGCTAGCAAGTGCAATCATTCCTAGTAATTGTTGTAATCTTTTCATACATTCTCCTATTGCGTTACGAGGACGCAGTTACCTAATAACAAAGATAGATTATGAAACTAGCGTTGTCAAATTAGTTATCGGTAAAAATCCTAAAAAAATCATAGTATTTTGCTGTATTTGTGACAGCCAACCCAAATTTACCCGGTTTGGTAATTTCCTGTATGCAAGATGGGCAATATGCTAATTTTGATAGCAAATTGTCAAAAGTCAGTTTTCTATTAATTAATTTATTGTTGAAAATCAATCGAATTTAAAAAAAGTCAGGCAGAAGGCCCAAATTGAAATCTTGAGGCTGATTTGTGATCTGGGTCTCATTAATATCTGAGCTGTTATGTGATGTACGTCACATTTTGTGTTTGCACTCAATAGCGATTTTGACATTCTGAATTTTTTAGATACGAAAATTCTGAATTTACAGGTTTGGAAAAATCGAAATGTGAAGCCAATCACTATTTTTTAAGCAGATCAAAGTGGAAGTTTTTAAAATTTATCCTTATAGAAATACAGACGCAAAGGCGTTTTACAGATCGTATGGATATCTTTCGATCCTGTTATACAGAGCGGTGTCAGCCTCATTTTCCGGATCAGCAATCGATCTCAGGCTTTTGCAGCCTGTGAGGTATTCATTTATATGCTGACGGATTTCCTTGATGGTAAAGTTTTCAAAGCTGATTCGCTCATTTTCCACAAGGGAGCCTGAGCTGTTGTCTGCTCTGCACAGAAAGGCAAGTGATCGGTACTGTCCAGAGCCGCTCATGAGCATGTCAATAGCGCGCGGATCTTTGTTTAGATTTTTCTGATAATCCTGCTTTTCAGCGTCACTAAGCTGTTTAAAAAATAAATACTGAAAAGGCAGTCTTGGTTTGGCAAGAGCAGTGAGATCGCAGCTATTTATCATCTCTATGGCATGTGCAAGACTGAAGTTGTTATCCATCTGCCGCTGCTCTGTCAGAAGAGAGACAGGCGCAAGCAGAGGCGAGTCAGAAAGCTTGAGATATTTTAGGTAGACCTCGCTGCCGTTGCAGCAGACGCTCTCTAGCAGATGATCTTCTATATTTAAAGGTTTTACCACTTCAAGGATGCCTTTGCTGTCCACATCTACGAGAAACTTGCCCTGAGCGATAGTCCTTTTTATAAGATCAACCTTGGCCTGCACCGAATGCATGAAAAACTGCAGAATCGCAGGATCATTCTCGGAGATTGTTTTAAGAATGTGCATCAGTGCCGCGGTTCTGTCCGAGTTGACGCCTTTGACGAAACTGCCGCTGTAGCCAAGCTGCAGCGCGGCATCCTTTAGCGATTCGGTGGCTTTGATTTTCAGGCTGCCGAACAGGGCGCAGACCTTGAGTACGACATTCAGATCGGTAAGTGAGCGGCAGCTGTAGAGCAGACTGGCTTTTCTGAAGTTTCTAAGACAGGCGGCATCTATGGATTCTAAGTGTCTTGAGGACCAGGTGAAAACGTCCAGATTGTCAGAGGACAGCAGGGCATTTACCTGTTCTAAAGCTTTGATTTCTTCAAGTCCTTTCTGGCAGGAATGCGGATCAATACCTAAGGAGAACAGGTAGCCGGGGTTTGGCAGCACTCTTAAGGGCAGCTTGACCCTTATATCCAAGCTCTGACCTACCTGATTGAAGCCTGCATCATAATGCTGACCAAAATAGCCCGCACTGCGGGCGTTTACGCCGGGCTCATTCAAAGGCTGCGACAGTAAAATAAGGTACTGACCGTCTATTCTTGGAAGCATGCCTATTTAAACTGCCTTTGTTCCTGATCGTATTTAAAACCTGATTTTTTTAGACGTTCCTTTAAGGCATTTACATCTATTTCCTGAGCAGCGCAGAGATCTTCTAGACTTGAGAACTCATCGCGCAGCTGCATATTCACGGCTGAAACCAGAATATAAGGATCCATGGTTGCAAAACGTTTAATAGGTATCATCACCATTTTTAGGCCTCGGTAGACTGTTTATCAGCGTTCTTCTGCAAGTCTTCTGACTTTGTGATTTCAACTTCGATGGTAGCGCGCATGCGTTTGGCCACATCTACTGCTTTGGCAACAGAATCTTCTCTTACCAGGCAGACAGCCACACGTCTTTCGCCGTGCACTTCCGGCTTGCCGAATACGCGGATATCAGAAGAAGGGCAGATTGCCAGCGCTTCATCGATTCCCTTGTAGGAAAGAATATTGCCGTCGCCTTCAGCAACGAAGGCTGCTGATGCAGAAGGACCGTAGAAGGTAATTCTGCCGACTGGCAGACCGAGCAGGGCTCTTACGTGCAGGGCAAACTCAGACTTGTTCTGAGAGATCATGGTTACCATGCCGGTGTCATGCGGACGAGGTGACAGTTCTGAGAAGATAACCTTGTCTCCGCAGATGAAAAGCTCGACGCCGAAGATTCCGTAGCCGCCTAAGGCACCCACCACGGTAGAGGCGATGCGCTTGGCTTCAATGTAGACCTCTTCTTCTAAGGGTTCAGGCTGCCAGGATTCTCTGTAGTCGCCATCTACCTGATGGTGACCTA
>AUXO015266810.1_pt1 | contig 14025 bp, 11 predicted proteins | sample 768731 | NCBI WGS metagenome assembly AUXO01 (sample SAMN02715735, study PRJNA202380) | gut metagenome | biome: sheep rumen | host: Ovis aries | place: New Zealand: Palmerston North | reverse complement strand
TGGGTGCGGTGGCCACATCTCTCATCTTCGGTTCAATAGTGTGACCACCAATCCCACTTTCAGGCTGCAATAAAGAATCTTCTATGTAAGCAGTTAACAGCTAATATCCCATCAATTTAGGAGTATTGCTATCAGTGTATCTTCTGTTGGCATTTTATTATAACAAACTTTATGGATGGCTGAAAGCCCGTTTTATTTTTGTAAAAAAGCAGATGAGAACAATAGGTATAGTCAGTTATAACATCAATTGCAATTTCACCAACTATGGCTCAGCCCTGCAGTCATGGGCATTGAGTCAGGCAATTGACAAAATAGGCGAAAGCATTGGGGTGAGGTCTAAATTGATAGATTACTGCCCCAAGGTGCTTGAAGATTGTGATGTGCTTAATCCGTTCAGACGGATGTGGGACACCGATGAGGAATCCCGCAGAATGGTGGAACTCACCATGCCAGCCATTATAGAGAACTATCGGAAATTCGAGGATTTTTACACGAATAGATTCCGCAGGACAAAGAAGAAATACCATGATGGTGATTTCAACGATGTGGTTGTAGATGAATCCATTGACGGTTTTATATGTGGCAGCGATACCATTTTCTGCATAGATGAGTTCAAGGGATTTGTTGAAGGCTATTATGCAAACTTTGAATGTATGAGAGGAAGAAGCGTTGCCTATGCAGCCAGTTTCGGAGACCCTCATTTTACAGAAGATGCATATCAGACATTAAACCGAAGTCTGAGAAATTTCAGAGCGATTGGGTTGCGGGAAAATCTGATGCTGGATTATGTCAAAGAACACGTATGTTGCCCAGTGCAGAGGGTTGTGGATCCAACACTATTATTGAAGACGGAAGATTACGATTCAATCACGGCAGAGAGAATCGTGCCCGAAAGATATCTTCTGCTTTATTCCAGACGTTACAACCCAACGATGGAAGCCTTTGCTGAGTGGATGGCAAAGGATAAGGGACTGAAGATTGTTGAAATCAGTTTGAGGGCGGTCAATGCGGAAAAAGGGCATCTGATGATGTACGATGCAGGTGTGGAGGAATTCCTTTCTTTGGTGAAACATGCAGAGTGCGTTGTCACAAACTCGTTTCATGGCATTATCATGAGCGTTCAGTTCTCTAAGATGTTTTATGGTTTCTCACGTGAGCAATGTGACAATAAGACACAAGAATTGACGGAATTGATAGGCCTTTCTGAGAGAATGCTCGTTACAGGAAAAGAATCTGTTCCCACTGTGATTAATTATAAAGATGTTTTCCAAAGGATTGGTTATGCTCGCACTGAATCCCTCGAATTTTTGAAAGCAGAACTGAGTTATTTGTAAACAAATGAAGAAAAAGATGAAAAGGCTGATTAAACGGGTGATAAGGCTGTTTTCCCCTGCTCCTATCATCAAGGCAGAAATAACGGCTCTTGCTCCCAATGAACTGCTTGCGGGTCGTACGGCTTTGGTTACAGGAGGAACGAGTGGCATAGGTTTCCAGATTGCCCGTTCATTCTTGAAAGCGGGCTGTTATGTGACGATTACAGGAAGGACACAATCAAAGATTGATGATACTTGTCGTAAACTCACAGATGAAAACCCTCAATGGGAGAATCGACTTTATGGAGTGGAAATGGATGTGACGAAATTGGATGAGTTAGATTCCAAGTTCCATACGGTGATCAGTAAAATGGGGAAGGTGAGTATTCTTGTCAACAATGCAGGTCTGGAGGGTGGTCACATCAACAGATGTACGGAAGCCGACTTCGACGCCATTGTAAACACAAATATGAAAGGTGCTTTTTTCCTCTCTCGCATTGTTGCCAGATATATGATTTCTAATAACATTCAAGGTAATATCCTGAATTTATGTTCCAGCAGCAGTCTCAGACCAGCCAACTCTGTCTACACCATGAGCAAGTGGGCTGTCAGAAGCTTGACAGAAGGGCTGGCCAGAATGCTCATACCGCATGGTATTGTGGTTAATGGCATTGCGCCAGGAATGACCGCAACACCCATGTTACATAAAGGCGATAGTAAAGATGACTTAAGCCTTTCCAAGGTCTTGACGGGACGGTATGCAACAGCTGAAGAAATAGCCAATATGGCTGTGATTATGGTTAGTGGCATGTGTCGAATGGTTGTAGGCGACGTCCTATACATGACTGGTGGATCAGGCCTCATTTATCATGAAGACGTGAATTATAATTTTCAATAAGATTATCTCTAATGATTGCTCATTATACCAACGAACGTAACCATCAAATACTGATATCACTTCTGAAGGCTCATGACATACGGAAGGTTATAGCATCTCCAGGAATGACCAATTCGGTATTCATTGGCAGCATTCAGAATGATCCATATTTCACGATTTATTCGTGTGTGGATGAACGTTCCGCAGCATATATGGCTTGTGGACTTTCTTTGGAATCAGGTGAGCCTGTTGTAATCAGTTGTACGGGTGCAACTGCGGCACGAAACTACATGCCTGGTGCCACGGAAGCTTATTATAGTAAGCTGCCCATACTCATTCTGACTTCATCGCAGCCCAACAGGAACATTGGCCATCTTTTTGCGCAAGTAACTGACAGAACGGCACCGCCTAAAGATACTTGTAAATATAGCTTTGAACTGCCTACATGCAACACCAGGGATGACGAGTGGTTCTGTGAGGTTCAAGTCAACAAAGCTTTGACAGAACTGAGACGGCATGGCGGAAATCCTGTTCATCTGAATCTCATCACCACCTATAGTTACAATGAGAGAACGGCGCTCACGGCAACGGAACTTCCTGTAGCAAGAGCTATATACAGAATAACAGCAGAAGATGAGAAACCAGAACTGGAAGGAAAGAAAAATGCGGTTTTTGTAGGGTCACATAAGAAATGGAGTCAAGAATTAACCACGAAAGTAGAACAGTTTTGCGAGACTCATAATGCTGTCGTTCTCTGCGATCATACCAGTAATTACCAAGGCAAGTACCGTGTACCATTTGCGCTTGCCATCAATCAGGCTAGTCTAAATAAAGCCAAAACTCCAGCCTTCACGGTTGACACGCTTATTCATATTGGCGAAATCACAGGGGAGGAAGGAGCCCCCAGAATGATAAAGAGCCAGCGAACGTGGCGTGTTTCGGAAGACGGAGAGATAAGAGACTATTTCCGCAATATAAGCCATGTGTTTGAAATGAACGAACAGGCATTCTTTTCAACCTATTCGCAAGATGCTTCCCGTGACACCTCTTATTTTAAGGAATGTATGGTGAATTATCAAAGTCTTGTGGCACAGCGTGACAGCCAACTTGATGAGATGCCGTTCTCGAATGTTTGGATAGCCCAAAAGGTGGCTCCAAAGATTCCCGCTCATTCGACTGTAGTGCTGAGCATTCTGAACACGTTGCGCACATGGAATTATGCAGAGTTTAAGAAATATGTTCATGTGTATTGCCCTGTAGGTGGTTTTGGCATTGATGGCGCATCTTCAATGATGCTTGGTGCATCTTTAGCTAATCCACAACAGTTTTATTATGGAGTGACGGGAGACTTGGCGTTCTTTTATGATCTGAATGCATTGGGAAATCGCCATGTTGGGAATAATATCAGGATTTTATTGATTAACAATGGTCTAGGCTTTGAGTTCAAGAAGTGCTACGCAATGGCTTATCGGCTGATGGGTGATGAGGTGGACTCATTTGTGGCGGCAAAAGGTCATTATGGAAAGAAATCTTCTTTGTTGGTGAAGCATTATGCAGAAGATTTGGGCTTTGAGTACTTGTCTGCCTCAAACAAAGAGGAGTTTGATAAAGCCTATGAAATATTTGTAAAAGAAGAACCTGCAGAAAAGCCAATCCTCTTTGAGTGTTTCGTGGATTCAGATGATGAATCAACTGCTTTGAATAGGATTCATAATAGAGAATAAGGATGAAAACGATGATAAATTTTACTGTTGGCCCCGTACAATCAAGTGATGCGGTGCGGGCTATCGGTGCAGAGCAGGTGCCTTACTTCAGAACAGCCGAGTTTTCAGAGGTGATGCTGGAGAACGAACGTTTGGTTAAGAAGTTTGCTCATACCACAGAGGATAGCAGAGTGGTGTTTATGACTTGCTCTGGCTCTGGTGGAATGGAGACCGCCATCATGAATACGTTGAGCAAACAAGAGAAGGCCTTAGTTATCAATGGTGGTAGTTTTGGTGAGCGCTTTGTGGAACTGCTTACTTTACATGGGATTCCATTTACAGAAATTAAGATTGAACATGGCAAAGCTTTGAAACCAGAGCATCTTGCCCCCTATGAAGGAAAAGGGTATACCGCATTCTTATTACAGAAGCATGAAACTTCTACAGGTGTTCATTATGACATTAACATGGTGAGTGACTTCTGCAAGCGTAATGGATGTTTTCTAATTGTTGATACTATTAGCACCTTCCTGTGTGACCCCTTCGATATGGCTGCACTTGATGCAGGCATTATGATTACGGGGTCACAGAAAGCATTGGCATGTCCTCCTGGCATCGCAGTTTTGGCTTTGGCTCCCTCTGCATTGAAGCGCATTGAAAAGACTAAGTGCCGTTGCCAATATCTCGACCTTAAACTGGCTCTGAAGAACCAGGAACGAGGTCAGACCCCTTGGACTCCTGCAGTTGGCATTCTTCGTCAGATTAATGCTCGTCTAAAAGAGATAGATGCAGCTGGTGGTGCAGATGCAGAAATCGTAAGAACTGCAAGATTGGCAAATTACTTCCGCGACAAGTTGAAAAAGTATAATCTTCCTTTTGAGATTATTAGTGAAAGTCTGAGCAACGCCGTGACTCCATTACACCCAACCTCCCAATCAGCATACGAAATTTTCTTGAAGATAAAAGACGAATATGGCATGTGGATATGTCCAAATGGCGGTAAAATGAAAGATACGGTCTTTCGTGTGGGTCATATTGGCTGCTTGACAGAAGCGGACTATGACAAACTGATTGATGCATTCCTCGATTTAAGAGAAAAGAAGTTTATCTGATATGGTGAAAGTAATCACATACGGCACATACGACCTGCTTCATTACGGTCATATACGGCTGCTGGAAAGAGCCAAGGCATTAGGTGATTATCTTATCGTGGGAGTTACCTCCGATAGTTTTGATTTGACCCGTGGAAAAATCAATGCCCAGCAATCATTGATGGAGCGCATTGAGGCAGTGAGAGCGACAGGGCTGGCTGATGAGATTATTATAGAAGAGTACGAAGGGCAGAAGATAGATGACATCAGGCGTTATGACATAGATATCTTCACTGTCGGTTCAGACTGGAGGGGTAAATTTGATTACCTAAATGAATACTGCAAAGTCGTTTATCTGGAGAGGACACGGGGAATCTCAAGTTCAGAATTGCGTGCGGAAAAAAGGGAACTAAGAATAGGGTTGGTTGGGAACTCAACTTTGCTGAACAAATTTGAGAGAGAATGTCATTTTGTAAACGGGATTTCAGTCAGTGGAGTATGTACGACAGATGCATCCGACCTTTCAGATGAAATTAAAGAGCATTATCTGGTAACAGACTCTCTGGATGATTTGCTGAAAATATCAGATGCTGTTTATATCGTATCTCATCCCAAGAAACATTACGAGCAAATAAAGCAGGCACTATTAGCAGACAAACACGTGCTTTGTGAATCGCCCATAACGACTGTAGTGGAAGAATTTGATGAGCTAAAAAAGATTGCTAATGAGCGAAACTTGCAATTGATGGACTCCATCAAAACAGCCTACTCTACGGCTTATAATAGAATGTTGGTATTGGCGAAGAGTGGCAAAATTGGTGAGATTGTGTCAGTTGATTCGATTTGTACAAGTCTGTCTGATTTGGAAAAGAAGACAAAGCGAGGAACAAGTTTGGATGAGGTATGGAACAGCATTTGTGCATGGGGACCGACAGCTGTGCTACCTATCTTCCATCTATTAGGAACGGATTATGTCAGCAAACAAATAACATCCCATCTCATTGCAAAAAACTTTGACACTTTTACAAAGATTGCTTTTATTTACCCCAACGCAGTAGCATCCTTGAAAGTGGGCAAGGGCGTGAAGTCAGAAGGTGAGTTAATAATCTCAGGTACTAATGGATATATTTATGTTCCAGCCCCTTGGTGGAAGACTGATTATTTTGAGGTGCGCTATGAGAATCCAGCCAACAACAAACGCTACTTTTATCAGCTTGATGGTGAGGGAATACGTTATGAGGTAGTGACGTTTTTAAAGGCAATTCAAGTCAAGAGGCCAATGTCGTACATAGAGGATGAAGTATCAGCAATGATGATTGACCTTGTTGAAAATTTTTATAATAAAAATATTACTACGATATAATTTGTAAGAAACAATGAATAAACGTAAATTGTCACTGTCGGATAGGAAGGAATTGTATCTTTTAATGATGGATGAAGTGGATTCGTTTTGCAGAGAACATAACATACGATATTCTTTGACATGTGGTACATTGATAGGTGCAATCCGACATAAAGGTTTCATACCATGGGATGATGATCTTGATATCATGATGCCGTTGCCCGATATGATAAAATTTAAAAATACATTTGTTTCCGAATCTTTAAGATATGTAGATGTAGATGTAGATAATAGTTATCAATATTCATTTTCAAGAATAGAGAGTCTTAAAACTTATACCTATATATGGCCATTTTACCATTCTTTTGGTCTATCTATCGATTTATACCCAATATTGGGTTTGCCTAAGCGCAATATAGAAATTGATAAGTTCTTCTTTGCTGCGAGGAAAAAACTCCACAAACGTGTTTTTTTTGATAAATGGGAAGGTAAAATGAAAAGGTTCTCCCCTGTTCGTAATTGGTCCAAAGCTACTGAATGGAATAAGTTGTATAGAGATTTCATGTTTCAATTTCCTTATGGTGAAACAGGACGATTCTACCATATGGGTGGATGCCCTAATTGGGCAGCAGTCCTTGATCATGATTTTTTTAATGATTTTATAGATGTTGATTTTGAAGGAAGGAGATATAGGAGTATCTTACAATATGACGAGTTTCTAACAAATGGATATGGGGATTACATGCAACTCCCTCCTGAATCGGAACGTCATCCTTATCACAGAGAGATTGTCTATTGGAAATAGGTAAATCAAGACATGAGTTCTGAATGTGTGGATAGACACTTTTCGGGCTATAGACATTATAAAAAACATACATCTAAATTATGGATGAGAAAAGTTCAAATAAAGAAAAGGTTTTTAAAGGAATATCTTCTCAGACCATAGTCACCATTGTTCTAGGTGTAGTAGAAGTTTTTTCTTTCTCAATCATGTCTCGCCTTCTTACGAAAGAAGATTTTGGTTATTATGCAGCTATTATGGCTATTGTAACAATCTTTGCCAGTTTTTCTGAAACTGGCATAGGTTCAGCTATCATTCAAAGAAAAGAAGTTGATAGTAATTTTGTCAATAACGCATTTACTTTAAGTGTTCTTTTTGGAATCTCCATATCATCATTGTTATTTGTATGTTCAGAATTACTAGCCAACATGGTATCAGATATTTCGATGGCCAAACCATTGAAGATTATGTCTATAACATTGTTTGCGAATTGTTTGACATCTATTTTCACTAGTATAATGCAACGAAGACTGGATTTCTTGAAAATAGGAGCTATTAACTTATTTGCACTAATAGTTACCACGATAGTTGCTATATGGCTCGCCTGTATGGGACAAGGTCATTATGCTATTATTGCAAAAGCTGCTTTGCAGTCTATTATTATCTGTATTATATCCTTCCATTTTTGTAAGACAAAATTCCGTTTAGCGTTAAACAAAAAGAACACTGCTTCTATTTTTCAATTCAGTGGATGGTTAATGGCAAGTGTAGTATTTAGAAATATTGCCCATCAAGTTGATAGACTTTTAATACCTAGATTATTATCGATAGAAGCACTAGGAGCATATAATCGTCCACAAGATTTTATTAATCAAATATCAACAAAATTGAATGGAATATTTGATATGACATTGTTCCCAATTTTGTCTAGCATACAAGATGAAAAAACAAAATTGAGAAAAGCGTTTTGTGATTCTTTGTATTTTTTGAATCTTTTTGCTGTGTTTTTGACAGTTGCATTTGTCTTCAACAGTAGTTTAATTATACGATTATTCTTCGGAGAACAATGGCTGGAATTGAAAAGTATAATGATGGTTTTATCTTTTATGTTGGTTTTTTCTACAGATGGGCGTCTTGCAGACTGCTATCTACGCAGTATGGGTATGACAAAAGCACAATTCTATTTTCGTATAATTGAGACAATCATTAACATTTTAGGCGTATTAATTGGATTCCGATGGGGAACAATTGGCATAGCAATATCACTTGTCCTTTCAAATTCGATTTCAAAGCTGTCTAAAATTATTTTTATTGGACTGCATATGGATATTTCTATTCTGTGCATATTTAAATTACTATTTAGTTCATGGCGTTTTGTTATTATAATTGTCCCTCTTTTTATAATTTCACAAAAGTGTATTCCTCAGAATGTATGGGGAGATTTGATAGGTCTTTCTTCTTTTATTTCTATAACCATTCTGGTTTTTCTTGCATTCCCTTCCATTGTCGGTGAACGCTATAAACAAAGTGTTCATAAAATTATATTTAAAAAGATAGAAGTAATATTAAACCATTAGTGGACACTAATGAACTATAGTTATAAATAGAAATGATTTATATCTCTACAGTGTTATAGAAAAACGAAACAAATTTAATCGTTTTTTCTTATATGGAAATAGATTGTTAAGCATACGCTATCTCATTATGTATAAAGGAACTATCAATTCGATTTGGAATTTTTTGTTTATTGGGATGGGAATTCTAGACCTCATCTTTAATCTATTGTTTCATGTTAGAGGCTTCTTTTTAATAGTATTTGGCTTCTTTATTCTGTCGTTAATCAGTATTCCAAAAGATCAAACGAAATTTTATTATAAGTGCTTAATGACGAAACCTGTTGTTTTTTGGTTTTTATGGTGTCTTTATTCTTGGATAAATTGGGAGACAAAAGGAGTTCCTCCAATGGAGCCATTTCTTCCAAGACATTATATTACAAAATTTATTCTTCCACTTGCGACAATGTGGATTGTCTATTATGAAGGTAATAGAAATCTTCGTTCTATGTCAATTGTTATATTATTTTTCTCTTTTGTGTACTGTATATGCGGATTATTATTACAAAAGTTTGAAAGAAGCGAACAAGAACTAGGAAATTGTTTGGCTTTAAATGGAACTACTTTAGCGTTTTTTGGATGTTTTTGTTATATTAACAAATTTATAAATCGAACATTATTATTGCTTGTATTATTAATATCATTGGCCTCGATAGCATTTGTTTCCACACGAAAAGCATTTGGTGGATTTTCAATAATTCTAATATCGCTTTTCTTTTCTCAAATAGATGTGAGAAAACCAAAGACATTGTTTTATGCATTTTTTATTTTAGTGGCGGGGAGCGTAAGTCTTCAATATGTTATAGAACATACAAGTATGGGAGAACGATTTACCATAATCGAAGATCAAGCCTATTCATATTCTATAAAAATTCCATCCTATCTTACTTTTTTAGGAGAAAGAGCTGCACATTATGTCTTAGGGTGGGAAACTTTTGTGAAAAATCCCATAACAGGAATTGGACTATCAAATTTTCAGACAGTTACAGGATTCTATTATCAACTTCATACAGAATATATGGTTCAACTTTGCGAGGGAGGACTCATAGGTTCTTTTTTATGGGTTCTATTTATGTGCGGGATTATAAAATCAGTATGGCATGCCTATCGAAAAAGAATCTCTCCAGTAGCAATCATTTGTATAGGAGGAGTTTTTTCCATTCTTTTGATAGATTTAACAGCATGGACTTATCAAGGGACAAATTACTTCGCTGTTTATGGATTAATTCTTGCATATTGTAAACCCATTAAAGCTCGACTGTCTAATTCCAATCAATATGGACTTATTAATTAGACGTGAGTTCAACGTAAGACTTATGCAAGTATTCTGCTTTTGTCAATGATTTCGATATTCATTTCTGGCTTTTGGGGCATCAGATTGTATGCGATGAGTTCAGCCAGAAAGCGTGTGTAGCCGCATGTAAAGAAAGTTAAAAAAACAATAATCCGACAACTTGTTTCAAAATTCAAAAACTCTATAGAGACCAGAGCCATTGGTCTCACATGTAGTTTGACACCAGGATTCGGACACTTACATACGTATGAGAATAATAATATGTGGAGATTTTACCACAAGTGGAAGAGGACTATCTGCAGTTAATACAAAAACTGCTGTTGAAACCTCCGTTTGTAAAATAATAAAGGAACACGACATTGCTATAGTTAATTTAGAAGCTCCTGTATCCCCTAAGGGAGCTAGAGCTATAGACAAGCATGGTCCATGTCTTAAAACTACACCAGAGACCATATTTTATTTAAAGGAATGTGGCTTCGGTTGTGTTACATTGGCTAATAACCATTTTTATGATTATGGTGAAGCTGGTGTGATGGCTACTATACATGCTTTAGAAAAGAATGATGTATCTCGGATGGGAGGTGGTGAGAAAGACAAGGATAAGCGTAGCCCTTTCATTGTGAGAGGAGGCGACAGCAATGTCTGTATCCTAAACTATTGCGAGTCAGAATTCTCTGTGGGTCATGAGATGGGTTCTAATGGTCTTGACCCAATAAAAGCATATTACGACATTAAAAAGGCTGTTAAGAACCAGCTTTTTGTTGTTGTAATTGTTCATGGAGGGCATGAAGGATACCAACTGCCATCACCAAGGATGAAGCAGCTTTATCGGTTCTTTATCAATTGTGGTGCAAATGTCGTCATCAATCATCATCAGCACTGTTATAGTGGTTATGAAAGGTATCAAAGTGGAATGATTTTCTATGGTCTTGGTAATTTCTTCTTCGATAAACTTTCGAGCAAGGTAAGCACAGAATGGTTCGAAGGATATATGGTAAGTTTAAGTGTTGAAGAAAACGGTTTGGCTGATTTTACTATTTATCCCTATAACCAATGCAAAAATGATTGTGTGGAGGTTAGGCTCATGAAAGATGATGAATTGGTTCACTTTAATCAGCAAATAAAACATTTAAACAAGATAATAGCCGATGATGCACTTTTGGAACAGCTGTTCGGAGAATTTGCAGATTCCCAGGAGAAAAACTATCTTTTGCGATTTACGCCATATACCATTGGAAAAATAATGGAAGCTTATCGCAAGGGCCTTCTGCCTTCATTTATTAATAAAAAGAAAAAAATACGTATCCTCAATGCCATTTCTTGTGAGGCGCATAGGGATATTTGTATGTATTTGTTGAAAAAATATTTGAACACAAAATGACCGATTGTATATGCAAAAAAAACGTCCTATTATTAGCAGAACTTGTAATTATTTGCTAAATGTATTTGCTCCACTATTTCCTGATAAAATCTTCCTGCAATGGAAATTTTATTTTATAATGGGGCACAAATTGAATCTTAAAAGCCCCAGGACTTTTAACGAAAAGTTACAATGGTTAAAATTGTATGACAAACATCCTGAGTATACAAAGATGGTGGATAAGATTGAAGCTAAAAAATATGTGGCTTCAATTATCGGTGAAGAATATATTATCCCGACAATTGCTGTATATGATAATATAAAGGATGTGGATTTTGAAAAATTACCTAATCAATTTGTTCTCAAATGTTCGCATGATAGTGGTGGAGTGATTGTTTGTAAAGATAAAGCAAATTTTAATAAAAAAGCAGCTTTAAAGAAATTGTCAAAAGGACTAAACCAAAACTTCAATTATGAGACACGGGAGTATCCCTACAAAAACGTTAAGCCACGACTGATAGCGGAACAATATATGGAAGATGAAAGTGGCTACGAATTGAAGGATTATAAAATTTTCTGTTTTGATGGCCACCCTAAGATGAGTTTCGTGGCTTCTGACCGACAAAAAGATGGAGAAGATACAAAATTTGATTTCTATGACTTGAATTGGGAACATATACCTGTGGTAAATGGACACCCATGTAGCGAACATGGAATACCTAAACCAACAAACTACGAAAAAATGTTAGATTTAGCATCAAAACTATCGCAAGGGATCCCTCATGTTCGTGTAGATTTCTATAATATTAATGGAAAAATCTATTTTGGAGAACTAACATTTTTCCATTGGAGTGGTTTTGTCCCATTTGAACCAGAGAAATGGGATTATATTTTCGGGGATTATATTAAATTACCACAGATATAGTTTTCCCACATGAAATCAATAATTCTTACAGACCATTTCGGCGGAGGTGGTGCAGAACGTGTAGCATCTTTGTTAATCAATGGATTGTCCAATAATCCAGAGAATGAAGTACATGTTTGTGTCTTTATGAATTCGAATGCTTATGGAGTTGTAATGGAACGAGTTAAATTCCATTTACTTTCACCCCGACAATATCCGTATGCTCTTAATGTATTGAATAGAATAAAAAATTTCGTAAAGGTTATTAAAGCGGTAAAGCCAGATGTCATTTACTCCTTCGGTCCAATTATGGCTTCTTACGTGGTAATTGCGGTTACCATAAGTGGATTAAGGAAGCAGATAAAAATTATTGCTTCCGAGCGTAATGACCCCAGAAAAGAACCTGTATCAAATCTTAAAAAGACAGTTCGTGATTATTGTTATAATCGGTCGGATGTGATTGTCTGTCAAACTCAAATGGCTGTAGATTTATTGAAACAAAGGAAAATCCATTCTAAATTTGTTATTATTCCCAACCCAATTTCTCCCAACTTACCGAAATGGGAAGGATTCGAATCTAAAGAGATTATTAATGCATCAAGATTGACCGAGCAGAAGAACTTTCCACTACTGATAAGTGCTTTTAAGCGAATTCACACAGAGTTCCCGGAATATCGTTTGATAATCTACGGAGATGGTGAGTTGAGAATAGAATTACAGAAGTTGATTGAATCTGAAGAATTAGCAAATTGTATAAAAATGCCAGGCTTTGCCAGAGATGTCCATCAGATTATGGCGAAAGCTTTAATGTATGTATCCTCTTCTGATTATGAGGGTATTTCCAACTCAATGCTGGAAGCATTAGGTATCGGTCTTCCTTGTGTATGCACGGATTGTCCTGTCGGTGGTGCTGGGATGTATATTAAGGATGGTGTGTCGGGCATACTAACAACAGTGGGAAACGAAGAAGAATTGTATAATGGTATTAAAAAGCTGATTATGAATCCCACTTTCGCAGCATCTTTATCCAAAGAATCTGTAAAAATAAGAGAAGAACTTACATTGGAAAGAATCACAAACATGTGGATTAATCTTATAGAGGAATGATTAGTGTATGTATAGCTACCTATAATGGTGAGAAATATATTCGAGAACAAATAGAATCTATTTTGTCACAGATTGGCCCTAACGATGAAGTGATGGTTTCTGATGATGGGAGTAAAGATGATACAATAATAATATTAGAGTCCTTTCACGATGAGAGAATCAAAATCTTACAGAATGGAGGGGAGCATGGATTTGTGGGGAATTTTGAGAACGCTCTTCGTGCCGCAAAAGGAGATTTCATCTTTTTATCAGATCAAGATGATGTATGGATGCCTAATAAGGTAGCTGTAGTGTTGAAAGAACTGAGGGATTCAGATTTGATTGTGCATGATGCAGAGTTAATAGATGGTGAAGGGAAAAGTATGGGAAAGAATTATTACTCTTTTTTACACAATAGTTCATGCTTCCTGATGAACTTGTGGAAAACGCGTTTCCTTGGTTGCTGTATGGCTTTTAGAAAGGCTGTATTGGACGATTGTTTACCTTTCCCCAAAAATACAGTAGGACATGATTATTGGATTGGGATGTATTCGCTTGTGAATTATAGGGTGAAATTCATTCCCGACATTTTATTAATGTATAGAAGACATGGGGGCAATGTGTCACCTTCATCTGAGAAATCTAATAATAGCATGTTTTA
>AUXO010548759.1_pt1 | contig 14025 bp, 16 predicted proteins | sample 768731 | NCBI WGS metagenome assembly AUXO01 (sample SAMN02715735, study PRJNA202380) | gut metagenome | biome: sheep rumen | host: Ovis aries | place: New Zealand: Palmerston North | reverse complement strand
CTTTGTCATGAAATTACACATGCGGCAATGTTTTCTTATAATGTTAATTTGACTATTGAACAAGAAGAGATAATTGCTGATATAATTTCTACTTATGGAGAAGAAATTGTTTATATTACAAATAAAGTTTTTAATAAATTAAGCAATTTATAAAATTTGAATAAAAAATAAAGGACTATTATAATTAATAGTCCTTTATTGTATTATATAGAAAGGATAGATAAACACATGGATAAATTAACTGCTGTACGAATTAAATATGATAATGGCACATATTCTAATTAGATACCAGTTGGTGTGTTTGCTGCAAGTGTTAATTGGGATACAACACTTACTTTGGTAGATGTTTTAGGCCCAATTGCATTTAGTACAAAAGGGTCTATTCAAGATCAAATTAATAGATTATTAATTGATAAAATTGATTATGATCAATTAAATGATTATATGAATAATAATTTAGGTACACATATAGCGGAGTGGATGGATGAAAATCGCCCTCCTACAACAATAGATACTAGTCTTAGTATTGAAGGAGCGGCTGCCGATGCTGCTGCAACAGGAGCACAGATAGCTTAGATTAAAGAATCATTAAATGATGTTTCAATTAATGCAAATGATTTAGGGTTATATCAAGATTTTTCTACGGGTTTTGTCTATCCAACTTATCGTGGTATAATGAGTCAAAATGGAATTCCATTATCAGCTGGCGGAGGCGGCAGTGGAGATGGAGTGTTTATTATTTCCACTTCTATAATGTATGCTACCTCTTCAAGTGGTACTGTTGCCCCAACTTCTGGTTGGAAAGATACTGTTCCCGCCGCATAGCCAGGTAATTATTTATGGACTAGAACAGAAGTTACATATTCTGATACTACAAAAACGACAGCTTATAGTGTATCTCGTTTTGGTGCGGATGGAACAGATGGAAAAAATGGGTCTGATGGTACAGATGGAGTTGGAATTGTATCTATAACTAATTATTATCAGGTTTCAACAACTAATGAAACAGCACCAGAAATTCCTTCTGTTAATTGGAAAACCGACCCCATAGAAGCACAAATGGATGCAACAAATAGATACTTATGGAATTATACTATTATTAATTATGATAATGGGACTCAACAAGTTACAGATCCTAAAGTAATTGGTGTTCATGGATAGGATGGATAGAATGGAGCCCCTGGTAGAAACGGCAATGATGGCGTTGGTATTACATCTACAAGTATTAAATATGCTGTTAATACAAATAGTACTGTTACACCACAAGATAGTGAATGGTTAGACAATATGCCAAATGTTTCTAGTGGATAGTTTTTATGGACAAAAACAACATTTAATTATTCAGATGCTACAAGTAAAATATTTTATACTGTTTCGTATCAAGGGGCAAATGGAGCTGATGGTACAAGTGTAACTGTTGATTCATCTTATAATGAATATCAGTCAAGTGATTCTGGCACGATAATTCCGAGTACATGGGTATCTATTATTCCCACTGTATCTGGTGGTAAATACTTATGGACACGAACTACTACTGTTTTTTCTGATGGGACATTTGTTTATTCATATAATGTTGGTTATCATGGAATAGATGGTACAAATGGAAAAAATGGAACCAACGGTACATCAAGTTTTGTTCATATTAAATATTCATCTGTTGCTAACCCAACAGATGCACAAATAACCGAAACTCCATCAGCATATATTGGTATTTGTACAGATACAAATGCTTCTGACCCTACGACCGCAAGTTCATATACATGGTCAAAATGGGAAGGTAAAGATGGTGCAAATGGCGTTCCTGGTAAAAATGGAACTAATGGAACATCATCATATGTTCATTTTGCTTATGCAACATCGGCGGACGGAAGAACAGATTTTAGTTTAACTCCCTTTGCTGGGGCTAAATATATTGGTGTATTAACTGATACAAACATTGCAGATAGTGAAATATATTCTGAATATACATGGAGTTTATTTAAGGGCGCAGATGGTGAAAGAGGACTCCCAGGAAGTTCAAGTTATGTTCATATTAAGTATGCTGCAATTGCTAATCCAACAGATTCACAAATGACTGAAATTCCATCTGAATATATTGGAATTGCAATTGATTAGAATATTTCTGATCCTACAACCGCAAGTTCATATACATGGTCAAAGTGGCAGGGAACTGATGGTGAAAATGGTACTCCAGGCAAGAATGGAAAAGATGGAACTTCTTCATACGTTCATTTTGCTTATGCTACATCTGCTGAAGGAGATGATTTTTCTTTAACACCATTTGATAATGCAACATTTTTAGGCGTTCTTATTGATAATATAGAAGCAGACAGTAATGTTCCATCTGCATATACATGGTCTCTTATTAAAGGAAAAGATGGGGCAAATGGTACTAATGGACAAAATGCTCAAACATATGAAATTGTATTATCATCAAATGTAATTAAGATTTCAGATGCGGGAGTAATTTCTCCAGCATCTATTACATGTTCATTTTATCATAGTGATGGATCTGCTAATAGAGAACCATATTCTGGAAGATATAGCCGTGTTGGATATGATAGTGCAGGTAATTCAGTTACAAGTATGACATCTATTAGTAATGCTTCTTCATTTGATTTTACACCAACTAGCGGTGTTGCTTATTATCAAATAACATTATATAAAGCTGGTGGAACAACAACTATTTTAGATCAGCAAACCATTCCAGTATTAACTGATCCTGCGGCTTATACTGTATATCTTGATAATGAAAATCACACTTTTACAGGAACTACTACAACAGCTACTAATCAGAGTGTTACTGTTGGTGTATTTGCATATAGAGGAAAAACACAAGTTGCTACTACAATTGGAACAATTAGTGGTCTACCATCAGAAGGAATGACTGCTACTATTAATGATAATAATTCAACATCAGCAAGTATTACTTTTACAACAACAACAGCCCTTACTACCGCAGGTGGTGTAATTACAATACCAGTTACTGTTGATGGGGTTTCTTTTACAAAATAGTTTTCATATTCAATTGCTTTTAAAGGCGCCACTGGTTAGACAGGTACACCCGCCCGCATTCATATGTTAATGTTATCTGCGGATGCAATTAAAATATCAGATACTGGAGTAATTTCTCCATCTTCTATCAGAATGGAATCTTGGGTTAAAACTGGGACAAGCACAGCAAAAACTTCCTATAATGCAAGATTTCAAGTGGTGGGTTATACATCAAGTGGAACAAGCCATGTTATTCAAACATCAACGACAAATACTCCAACGGCAAATTTTTCAACAGCAAATGCAGCATCTTATTCTTATTATGTAATTACATTATATGATGCGGGTGGAACTACTAATGCTCTTGATTCACAAACTATTCCAGTATTAACCGACAAAGCTGCATATACTATTTATTTAGATAATGAAAATCATACATTTGCAGGAACTAATTCAGCAGCTATTAACCAGAGTGTTACTGTTGGTGTATTTGCATATAAGGGAAGAGTGCAAGTAGCTTCTAATGTTGGTACTATTGAAAATTTACCAAATGGTATGGGGGCAACTATTAATAGCAATAATTCAACATCTGCATCTATTACATTTACAGTAAATACAAACATGACGAGTCCAAGTGGTAGTATTACAATACCAATAATAGTTGATGGAATAACTTTTAATAAAACATTTTCCTATTCTATTGCTTTTGCGGGAGCAGATGGAACAAGTGTTACGATTCTTGGTAGTTATAATACAATTGAAGAACTTTAGACTGCGCACCCGACAGGTTCTGAAGGGGATGCTTATATGGTCGGTAATGACTTGTATGTATGGAATGGCAATGAATGGACAAATGTTGGTCAAATAAAAGGTGCAGACGGACAGGATGGAGCGCCTGGTGAAAATGGAAAAACTTATTATGTACATTTTGCTTATTCAACTGGACCAAATGGATCAGGAACATTTAATGTTGTTCCTTTTGATGGGGCAATGTATATTGGTACTTTGACAGATGAAAGAAGCGCTGATAGTACGACTCCATCTGATTATAAATGGGCACTTTTTAAAGGTGCGGATGGGGTTAGTATTACATCGAATGAAATTAGGTATCAATATTCAACGAGTGGTACTCAAGCTCCTGAAGGAACATGGTCTTCAACTGTTCCATCGGTTCAATCTGGTAAATATTTATGGACTAGAACTATAACAGCATATTCTGATAATACATCATCAACATCTTATAGTGTAAGTTATATTGGAACTAATGGTACAAGTATATCCATTTCATCGACTTCTGTAATGTACGCAACATCAAATAGTGGAACTACAAAACCATCTTCTGGTTGGAATACTTCAATTCCAGAAGTGACACTTGGAGATTATTTATGGACTCGTACAAGAGTTACATATTCAGATGGAACTTCAACTGAATCTTATAGTGTTAGTCGTTTTGGGTCAGATGGTGAAAATGGTACACCTGGATCATCTAATTATATTCATATTGCTTATAAAAATGATAGTCGTTTTGATACTCAATGGTTTGATGGTGCTACTTATCTTGGTATACTTACAAATGAGGATGAAGAAGATAGTGAAAATCAAAATGATTATAAATGGTCTCTTATTAAAGGTGCGGATGGAACTGGGGTGACAGTTTCTTCTAATAAAGTTACATATCAATATTCCAATAGTGGAACTGAAAGACCGACTGGAACATGGTCTTCAACCGTCCCAGCAGTACAAAATGAAAAATTTTTATGGACTAGAACTATAACAACATATTCTGACAATTCCTCTTCAACTTCATATAGTGTTGGATATATAGGAAAAAATGGAAGTAATGGTACTAGTATTACAATTTCTTCTACTTCTGTAATGTATGCAACATCAAATAGTGGAACTACCGCTCCTTCTTCTGGATGGGGGAGTAATATTCCTAGTGTTACTCTTGGAAATTATTTATGGACAAGAACAATTGTAACATATTCAGATAATTCTAAAACAACTGCATATAGTGTAACACGTTTTGGTACAGACGGAATAAATGGTACTCCTGGCGCAGATTCTTATGTTCATGTAGCATATGCAACATCAGCAACAGGACAGCAAGGTTTTAGTACAACTTGGTTTAATGGAGCTACTTATGTTGGTATTAGGACTGATCATACTGAAAGTGACAGTACAAGATATCAAGATTATGAATGGAGTTTGATTAAAGGTGCAGATGGTGCTCCTGGACAAGATGGAGTTAGTGTAACGAGTATGGTACAGCATTATGCGGTTTCTACTACAAATAGTTCAGACTCTTCACCAGAAACATGGGTGGATGACCCTTCTCAGGTTACAATGACGACAACAAATAAATACTTATGGAGTTATACAACTATTAATTATAGCAATGGAAATTCCGTAGATACTAATCCCGTAGTTATTGGTGTATATGGAAACACTGGTACAGCGAAAATTTATATGTTGTTATTGTCCGTCGATGCTATTAAGGTTGCAAAGGGTGGTACGATCACACCTGGAACTATTACGGCAAATTCGTATTCCAAGACTGGAACTAGTACAACAAAGACAGCATATAGTGGTAGATTCCAAGTAGTTGGCTATAAAGCAGATAATACAACGCAAACTGTTTATACGTCATCTGGGAATCAATCTTCTTGTTCGTTTACTCCAAGTTCAGATTATGTATCTTATGTAGTTACTCTATATGCGGCTGGAGGAACAACAAATCCTCTTGATTCTCAAACAATTCCTGTGATTACAGATGGATCTGATGGTGTTAGTGCATCCGCATATACGGTATACTTAACAAACGAGTCTCATACGTTTGCGGGAAATTCTACTTCAGCAATTGCTGGAAGTACTACGACAAAGGTAGTTGCGTATAAAGACACTACCCAGTTGCCCGTTACAATAAATAGTATTACTGGAACAATTGCTAATCAACTTGAAGCAACTAAACAAAATAACGGTACGACAAATGCTGCTATCCAAATAACTGCAACAAATGCTTTAACTACACGGAGTGGTGTACTTTCAATTAATCTTACCGCAGATGGTCAGAATTTCATAAAACAATTTTCGTGGAGTGTTGCTATCGCTGGAACGGACGGTCGTGGTATTGTATCTATTACTCCTCAATATTATCTTAGTACATCAGACACTGAGCAAGTTGGTGGCAGTTGGGGTACAACACAACCTACATGGCAACAAGGATATTATATTTGGACACGAACAGAGATCGTATATACAGACTCCGCTACTCCAGTTTACACATCGCCGTACTGTGATGACTCTCTTAATCAGGTGGTTACTTACGTTGATGAAAATAATAAGGACTTACAAGATCAAATTTCAGATCAGGCGGCGGTTATTGTTAATTCTGAAACAAGAATTGCGGCAATCGAAAAACAAAACTCCTCGTTTGAGCAAAACCTTGATTCTATTCGATCGGAAGTTGCTACAATTGGAACAGATATTAATGGTATACAGACTACGATCTCAACTCAGATCCAGCAGACGTCCGACGAAATTACTCTATTAAAAGAAACAACGAATGAGAACTCAAAGCTACGCGAATATATCACGGTTGACGGTAGCAAGATGACATTTGGATCAAGCGATAGCGATGTTACGCTTGAACTTGACAATGATAAGCTTGCATTTAAATCTGGCGATACAGAGGTAGCATATATGTCTGATCAGCGTATGTTCATTACAGATGCGACAGTTGATAATGAGCTACAGATCGGCGGCAAGTGGGCATTATACATTCGTTCGAATGATCATTTGACCCTGAAATGGATCGGATAAAGAATAGAAAGGAATTGATATATGGCAACTCAAACTATTAACATTACTCCGACAAATACGTCGGGGTTTTATATTCAATTAGTATTAACCGATTCGAATGTTGATGCCGTTAATAATAAAACGACACTTTCTTATTCAATTACATTTGTTTGTTCGAGCGGTTATTATCATTTCAATAATAATAACCAATTAAGATTTGATCTTAATGGTACACAATTAATTAATACAAACAACGTTGGGTCTATCAATCTTAACGCTGGAGGAACACAGTTATTACTATCTGGTAGTATGGATATTACTCACGATGCCGATGGATCAAAGAATGTGCCATGGTATTTAAAATTTAACCAGCCATATGGTTCTTCTGGTGTGTATACTGCACAAGATAGCGGAACTTTTGTATGTGAACGAGTTCCGCGAACTAGTTCAATAACTGTATCAAATGGTACTCTTGGAACAGCTCAGACTATTACTGTTACGAAGGCAACTTCTAGTTTTACATCAACTCTAAGATATGTCTGCGGTAATGCTAGTGGCACTATCGCAAGCAAAACATCTGGCATATCAGTATCGTGGACTCCTTTGTTAACACTGGCGAATCAGGACACAAAGGGAACGTCTGTTTTATGTACAGTATATTGCGATACTTATAGCGGTAATACGTTAATTGGTACAACATCTAAAAGTATCGCTCTTGCTGTTCCGGCCAGCGTTAAACCGAGTGTTAGTTCTACTACTGTTGCCGAAGGAAATACATCTGTTCTTCCGGCGGCGACTTTTTCAGGAACATACGTACAAGGTAAATCTAAGGCTGTAGTGACTGTTAAGGCATCGACCGCTAACTGTCAAGGTGCAACGATTAGCTCATGTATTGTTACGATTGGAGGAACGGCATACAGCGCTTCAGTATCCAATTCTGGCACGACAGCAACATGCACAGTGACATCGCCTACACTCTCCGCGACTGGAACTGTCTCAATTTCTGCGACTGTTACAGATACAAGAGGGCGAACAGCGACAGGTACTGCTACATCAATAACCGTTTATGAATACTCTGCCCCTAAGATCAATTCATTCTCTGTGTTTCGATCAGACGATGAAGGAACCGCATCAGATGAAGGTACTTATGGAACATTTTCGGCAAGTGGATCATATTCGACTGTTAATGGTAAGAATACTTATACGTCGAAGGTTGAATATGGATTAAATGTATCCGGCGCTTCAATGACAACATTAACTTATTCTAATACAGATATCTCAAACGTTATCGTTTCTGGATTAGCAGCTGATCAGACGTATCAGTTTATCTATACTGTATCTGACAGATTCACGAGCGTTAGAAAAATTATTATTGTTTCAACAGCCTTTTATACTATTGATTTCCTGAGTGGTGGACATGGCATCGCATTCGGTAAAGCGGCAGAAATAGCCGATTATTTTGAATGTAATCTGAATTCAAAGTTTAATAAGAGTGTTACCGTTGGATTACAGCTGGAGCCAAAGACATTATTTGTTAATGGAGTGCTTAAATTTTCCCGTAATTCAGATGATGGGGTTTATTGGCCAACTTCAAGTACAGCTTCGAGAAACATATATATGTTAAAGGGAACAAGCACAAAAAATTATTGTGTTGCGCTTAGAGAGATATATAACGGTAATATCTCAGATGGTTATAATATATGGGAATATAATGCAGACCAGACATTCCATGTTAACGCTCCACTTATAATTCAAAAGAATAATACAGATTATAATGTGAGCAATATTATTTCGAACTTTGGACAAAAGATTGATGGAAATCTTGTCACAAAATCAATCACTGTTAGAACTTGGGTTACTGTTGCCAATGTTGTAATTCCAGCCGGGATCAGCCTTGTCTCATATAGTGTTATGATAAAAGGTACTGGGAATAGACTAACAGCTTGTTTACTCCCTGACGTCGGTGTTGAAACAAGATCTTCCGTATATTCACCGGACGGAAATTCGTATAACTGTGCAGGAACTTTTGCAATTACCGCCACACAAGAAAAGACCATGCAGTTACAAGTTTGGTCAGAAACACTTACGTCTGTTGAAGATGTGCGTTTAAGTGCAATGCAGTTATTTGTACAATAAGGAGATAAAAGGATTAATGGAAAATAAAGTAAGAAAACCAATGTCCGTCGCACGACGCGAACTGATAGAGGGTCTCACAAGTATAATTAATAATGCAGGGGTTCCACCATTTGTGGTGGAACCGATCTTGGCAGATCTTCTGTCTCAAGTGAGAGATGCTGCGGAAAAAGAATATCAAGAAGATTATAGAGCATATAATCAAAAATTAATAGAAAATGCACAAGAAGATAATAATGTATAAAAAAATAAATTGACAGCGGGGAATGGCATAATTAAAAAATATAAAAAAGAGGGTAAAAATTATGGCATATAATAAAACAAATTGGAAAACGGGGGATGTGATCTCCGCGGAAAAATTAAATAATATAGAAGATGGCATTGCAGGCGCAAGCGGAATGCTGGTGGTGAATTCGACTACTGATGAAAATACGTTAATAACCAGTCTTGACAAAACATGGCAAGAAATTTATGATGCTATGCTTACTGGTGGGGCAATAGTTAATGAGAAAAACAAGGATATGGAAGGTAATATCACTGGTTAGAGATTCGTTCAAGTTAGTGGTTGTGGCTATAGCTAGAATGATTCTGGTTCTACAACATATTTTATTGATTCTACTAATCATTATGTATGCTCTACACCGAATGAATATCCAGTGGTTGCAGGAGATATACCTTTAGATTGATAAAAAAAACGGATCATTAAATTTTAATTAATTTAATGATCCGTTTTTTTATTTTATTACATATCTATGTAATCATATTATTGCGCTGATGATGATGGTAACATCGCCAATAAAGCTTTCAATTGTGCGGCATAAATCGTAGTTTCATCTGCCGTTCCCATGCCAAGAGTTAAAGAACCTTGTAAGGTTTCGTTACCAGACCAGTCAAGGGTGCGAGCATTAGAACGTGCATCTTCGGCTGTACCATTACCCACAATTTCAACATAATCGCCTCTTCCAGCTGGACTTGCACCAGATATTGATCCGGCTTCATTATACTAACCAAATACATGCTGACATCTACTGTTTGCAATGGTAAATCTACCTTCTGCGTGAGAAAAATTTCCAGATGCTGTTGTTTTACCGCCTTCCGCATGAGATGTATTGCCACTTGCTGTGGTTTCTTGTCCTTCTGTGTGAGAAGCCATTCCAGATGCTGTCGTTCTATAACCTTCTGCATGACAACCAATTTGACTTGCTGTGGTTTGTTGCCCTTCAGCGTGTGAATAATTTCCACTTGCTGTTGTTTTTTGCCCCTCTGAATGAGATGCATATCCAGAGGCAACGGTTTTAAATCCTTCTGCATGAGAGTATTCATTACTTGCTGTAGTTTCATAGCCCTCTGCATAAGAACCAATTCCACTTGCCTTGGTTTCAGCTCCAAAAGCAGACGCCAATGCTCCAATTGTATAATTCTCATCTTCTTCTGCACTACTAACGCTTCTTATACTAGAATTAGCAGAGCCATTAACTAGATTTAAAAGAGAAATATTTTCAATTCCATCTTCAATATTATTTAATTTCTGGGCGGTAACAACATCCCCTGCCGCCCAGTATGTTTTATTATAGGCCATATGATTTTATTCCGCCTTTCTTTTATTGTACTGTTTCATATTGATAATCAATAAAACTATTCTAACTCATATTTTGAGCAAATTTAAGAGATGTTATTTTAACATCCTAAAATTCTAACATTCTAGTTTTTCCAATTTGAAATTTGTTCTATTCATTATTTCCATTTATAAAAACAAAAAGTTGTTTACCATCTCGTTGTCCCTATAAATCTAAATCATAATTTCCAGGGCAATGGATTCCTAATTTAGATATATAATTTTGAGAATTTTGAGGAATTATATTCTATAATATATTTATATCTGTGCTAAATGGGCCTTGTAATTGCCCAAAAGATTTTTTAATTGTAGCCATATAAAAAACCTCCATTAATTAGCATTAAATGATAATCCCAAGTTTTCAATTGATACATTAATAAAATTTTTACTCTATTGAGTGGTATTTGCTTCATTTGTTGTTACTTCAAATTGTAAACCAAAAGGCGTTTTAGTAACAGAAGCATTACCTGTTGTTAATGATATACTATTAGATAAACCAGATGCGGTTAAAGTACCTCCTGTAACGCGAATAACTGGAGCATCAATAACTGCCGCAGGAGAAATCATAAATTTGATTTTTTTAGAACCAGTACCATTACCTGAGTCAATTATTTGACCAGTTCCTATCCAATCAAAAGCTGGCATAGTACTTCCACTTGTATATGCTACCTATTGAACAACAGTTCCAAGATTAATCCATCCAGATTTATTATTAAAAGTAATAGTTTCTTCTGCCGCTTCTCGTTTTGCAGGATCTGAATAATATACTAATAAGCGGTTTTGATCTAATGCCATTTCCATTACATAATTAAGTGGATTACCAAGGCTTTCTGAATTACCATCATTCCATGTAACATAAAGCTTTTGATCTCCTGTTCCCTCACCCGCACCAGAATAGCTTTCATTTTGAATGGCAAAATTATTAACCCATTTAATTTTATTGGTTAATGAAGTTGTACCGCTATGAGCATGATTAACTCTTATAGTTCCACCAGCCTCAACCGTAATATTTTTTACATAATCAATGAATAAATCATTTGATGTTTCTCCAGTATTATAAGTAATAACCAGTTCTCCTGTATTATCATTTAAACTAATTTCATCAATCCATTTAATACGATTACTTAATTCTGTTTGTGTATTATCTACAGTTTTAATTTTAACTATTCCATCTTCAGTAATGTCAATTCCGCTCACCCAATTAAGAGTGTTTTCATAAACATCCCCAGTGTTATAATTAATAACCAATTCACCTGTTGTATTATCTAATTCAAAAGTTTTAATCCATTTAATTTTATTTTCAATAACTTGAGTATCATTATGTGTATAATCAATACTAAGAGTTCCATTATCTGCTAAATTAATGTTTTTAATCATATTATAATCACCAAGATAATGTTTGGTGGGATTACCACTTTCATTATTATCATAATCATAATATTCATAAGTTAAAACTTCTCTTTCGTGATTTACATCATCTGCTCTTTTAATCTAATCATAATTATCATCAATAACTATATCATTAGAAGCTACTTCATATATTAAATTTTTTACTGAATCTCCCTTAATTCCTTTGGGGATATTAATATTCCATTTTTGATAAAATGGATGTGTTTCATCATCTAATCTTGTTACAGAACTACTATCATATGAAGAAATAATATTTGTTTCAAATTCTATAACTGGATATGGAAATGTAAATCCAATATATGCTATACAATCAGTATTATTTTCATCTCTTATAGAACAATAGGACCAAGTAATACTATCATTAAAGTTTCCATCGCTGGTTTTTCCTGGAACCAAGTTTCCATTTACTGGATTGTATGATCCTGATCCAGAATGTTCATCAAATCCCTGTGCGGCATGATGTGTATTAACATCTGCTATAGTTGTTAATTCTAACATTGGTGCTGGACCTGAAGGACCAACAATTGTTCCTATATATTCAGCGCCGCCCATATCATTATTAAAATTATAGCCACGTCTATAAATTTTTCCATTATCTGGATCATTTTTATTAATAGTATTGATTATAACATGTTCATCATAATGAACATTTGTATAAGCGGATCCTAGTTTAAAATTAGCAACCATATCGGCAACACTTGCGTAAGCTGTAATAATTACAAAAGAATTACCTGGTCTGCCGCCATAAAAAGAATACATTTTTATTACCTCCTTAATTAATATTCAAAATCCATAATAAAATAATCTAAATTATTTTGATCATTAGAACCTTTTGGAACAAAACTAATAGAAGTAATATCAATACCATTATTAATTTCATATATACCTGTTCTTCCAAGTCTAATCTGTTCTCTATTGATACACATAAGCAATGAGGGAGGGCCTTGAATACCAATTTTTGTTAAACGAGTTAGACCCTATTCTAAATCTAAAACTTTTATTATATTTATTAATCGAGTATAAATATCTAGTGTTATTTCCATTTTTCTACCATAAGTACCATCATTATTTAATATTCGATGATCAAGAGCAGTTCGCTATAACTCCCAAACAATTTGATTATAAGTTGCATTTGGTGATAATATAATCTAAAAATAAATTGTATCTATTCCTCTATCAACTTTAAATTCTTCAATTACTTGTTCATTATCTGTTGTTTCAGAAGTATTTTTTAATTTTAAATAAAAAATTTGTTCTGAATCACTTCTTTGTTTTACCCCAAACCGTAAATAATAAGAATTTTGATCATCAACTATATTAATTCCTGACAAATTTCCACAAACATCACAAAAAGTAACGGTTCCATCTGTCTACTAATAATTAAGTTCCATATTTAAGGCCACAGCATAAGAACTTTGCTGATTTCGTCTAAATTGACCAATGTGATAACTCATAAAATCCTTTTATCTCCTTTCTTATAAATCAAATTCTTTCAAGAGCTCGTGTGCAAGTTAAACTCATTGTTCCATTTATGTCTAATGGTAATGAAATTGATTTAATCATATAATCACCATATATACCACTTTCTGCGTCTCGAACTGTAATTCTAACATTTGGTTCAAGATAATAAATTGGTAAAGTGGTTAATGAAATTTGTTCATTGTAATTTGTGTATTGATATAATTCTTTTCTAATTTCTTCATAAGCAGATTTTAAAGTACCACCATTTACAAGCATAGAATAAACATCTGATTTGACTTGAGCATATTCTTGTTTGCGGGCTTCGCATTCTCTTTGCAAATTATCTGCTTCTTCACTACCAGCTTCAATAATAACAATATCTGGATTGTCTGGTTCAAAAATACAGTTAATAGTATCATCTACAAGAGTGGTTGTTCTACGCCCTATGTTCTAGACACTAAATTCAGAAATTGCGGTTGGTGTATCTATAAAATCTAAAAAGAAATCAATATCACTAGGTTGATTTATAACTTCTTCAAAAAATTTTTGATTTTGTATATCATATAATTTAGGCCATTCATTTTTTAATTCAGTATAATAATAATTACTAT
>AUXO013000834.1_pt1 | contig 14026 bp, 10 predicted proteins | sample 768731 | NCBI WGS metagenome assembly AUXO01 (sample SAMN02715735, study PRJNA202380) | gut metagenome | biome: sheep rumen | host: Ovis aries | place: New Zealand: Palmerston North | reverse complement strand
AAACAGCACAACAGCAGATCCAGTTACAGAATTTGTAATTGACTGCACAGAACCTAAGATCACAGTTTCTTACACAGGTGGTACAGCCAAGAACGAGATGTACTACAAGGATGCAAGAACAGCTACTATCCAGATTGATGAGATGTCATTTGATGCAAACAGCGTTGAGTATAAGACACAGGAACTTGCTGAGGCAGCAGCACTTCCAGTACTTGGAAACTTCACTTCATCAGAGGATATCAACACTGCAAGTGTTACCTTTGACAAGGATGGTAAGTATGGTTATGTGATCAACTGCACAGACCTTGCTGGAAACTCATGCTCATCCTACATCTCAGATGTATTTGTTATCGACACAACAGTGCCAGAGGTTACATTCTCTGGAGTTGAGAACTTCTCAGCTAATAACGGAGTAGTTGCTCCAGTAGTCACATATTCAGATAAGTACATGGATATGCAGGCAACATCAGTCAAGATGACAGGTTCTAACAACGGAGCGGTTTCACTTGGAAGCACAACAGCTCAGATTGAAAATGGCTTTGTTGTAAGCTATAGCGACTTTGCTCATGATAAGTCTGTTGATGACCTTTACACATTTGAAGCTACAGTAGTAGACCTTGCAGGTAACGAGACTAAGGGAGAACTTGTATTTTCAGTTAACCGTTATGGTTCAGTATTTGTACTTGGAGAGGGCACAAAGGCACTTAACGAGAAGTACTATACAAACCAGGCTCAGGATATCGTGATCACAGAGATCAACGTAGATACACTTACCTACAGAGATGTTTCTATCAACAGAGATGGCGATATCACAAACCTTAGCAAAGACAAGGATTATAGCGTTGCTAAGCAGGGATCAGACACATCCTGGAAGACATATACTTACACAATTTCAAAGGATAACTTCAAAAAAGATGGCGTTTACTCCGTAACTGTTTACACAGAGGACAGAGCTACAAACGTTCAGGACAACAAGTCAAGAGACGCAGAAGTTAACTTTGCGATTGACTCAACAAAGCCAAGTATCGTTACATCAGGCATTGAGAATGGCCTTAAAAAGGATAATACCGAGTCATACGACTTCAATCTCGATGTTACAGATAACATGATGCTGAAGAGTCTTGCTGTATACGATAATAACGAGACTATTGCAACATACGATCAGGATCAGCTTTTGAATAATACAGATACAAAAGTTATCACACTTAAGGGTTCTGATGATGGCAATGCTCAGCGTACCATCACAATTGAAGCTGAGGACCTTGCTGGTAATAAGGAAACTCTTGTATACAGCAACGTCATTGTTACCAAAGCCGCAGTTGCTGGTGTAACGAGACCAGGCGGAAACGGTAACGGTAACGGCGATGGCAAAGATGGTGATAATAATAATGATAATGATCAAACTAATCCAATAAGTGCTGTTATCTGGGTTATCGTAGGACTTGGAGCAGTTGCTATAGCAGGCGGCTCAGGAGTAGTGCTTTACAGGAAAAAGAAATAACTAGCTTGATTTATAAGACATAAATGATTGGGAGTAATTTCATGAAAAAGACGATAATGGCTATAATTACTGGAATCTTAGTATTTGGACTTACAGTATCAACTTTTACAGGACGTGTTTATGCTTCTGAGTTGGAAAGCGCAGAAGCAAGTACAGTTGCTTCATCGGAGTTCGATGAGGCAACAGAGGAAGATAACAGTAATGATGAATCTAGGACACTTACATTAGAGGAAAGATTAGAGAATGTAAAGAATAGTGTTGTTCAGATTAACTGTATATATGTAGATGAGGAGAAAAAACGTCATATTGTAAAAGGGGCTGCGGGAACTCTTATAGGTAAAGAAGACGGTACTGAATATGTCATTACCAGTTTAAGTGCAATTACTCCCAGCAAAGAGCTAAAAGAAAAAGTTTTAAAAGACTTTAAGGTAGCTAAAGACAAATGGAGCAATATCGAGTTTTCTTATGAAGTAGTTGTTCAGAATGACGTTGCATTCAGTGCCACTCTTGACGACAGAAAAAGTGAAGAACTGGATTTAGGTATATTTACTTTGTCACAGAACCTCACACAAAGAACACCAATGACAATTTTATATTCTGAGACTGGAAATGGATTTGCAGCAGAGGATGTATATGCATTTGGATATCCGGATGTAATTGTGTATGGGGATAATGCTGTATATTATCCTAATGAGCGTGTAAATAGAACTTCTGGTAAAATTTCCAATACTGTAAATGAGGCGAATGTCCAGTGGATCGAGCATAATGCTACTATTGCTTTGAACAATTGTGGTGGACCATTAATCAACTCTGAAGGTGAGATGATCGGAATCAATAGCATGAGAACTGAAGGAACATATTATTATTCCGTTAGTTCAAATTCTATTGTTAAACTTCTTGATGGAATGGGAATAGAATATAACAAGATTTCTATAGAGGAAAAAGCAGAAGCTACTTCGGTTGCATCCGTATCTTCAAGTGTACCAGAAACTCAAACGATAATTGTAGAGACTGTTCCTATATGGCTATTAGTTATAGTAGCTGTTTTGGCAGTCCTCTTGATTGGAGTGCTTATTTTGGTCACTGTTATGATGATAAAAAATTCAAATAAACCATCATTAAAAGAAAGACAGCAGATCAAGAAAGAAGAAAAAGAAAGGCTTATTACACCGGAAACTTTTGATAATAGAAGAACTCAGCAGAGCCAGCCGAGTATTCCTGTTAATCCAATGGCGTTACAGAATAATGGAACAGGTATATTAGGTGGAAATAGTAATGGTGAGACGACAATACTTTCTAGTGTGTCAACTTCTCAAGGCGTGACTTCATATGGCGTTTATGGCTCAATGTTCAGAAGAAAACTTGGTGAAAATATCATAATAAATAAACCACGATTTGTGCTTGGCAAAGATGAGGCGCATGTTGATTATTGTATAAAAAAGAATGGGGCAATCAGCAGACAACATGCAGCAATTTCTGTGATGCAAGATGGTGTATATGTAGAGGATCTGGGATCTACAAATGGAACATTTGTTAATGGAAATAAGTTGAGTGCAAGTATGCCTAGAATGCTTAATAGTGGTGATGTTATCAAATTGGCTGATGAAGAATTTGAGTTTAGAAAATGATATGAGGTAAGGCACAATGATAACTGAGCAATTACAAACACATGCCGCATACACTCTTGAGGAAAATGAAAAATTTCTAGGATTGGCTGTAAAGACTTTATTAGAACAAAAGGAATTTCTTTTACTTAATGCGCGGATGATTGTTCGCAATGGAAAAGAGAGAATAATATATAATACTGCAGGGATGGAGAGCTATGGGGCATTGTTTTCAAGCGCCTCTCCAGTTTTACATCAGAAGGTAGTAGAATCAATCTTCCTTGTCATTAAAGAGGTTCAAAATATGCCGTTTTGGGAAAAGGAATTTTTGGATCTGAGGAAAGAACACATATATATAGATTCTATTAACGGAAATGTGAAATTTACAGTTGTTCCGAGGATATTTCTAAATCAGAATGATGCCAAGATAGCGTGGACTGAGAACTTGATAGCTGTATTAGCAGATGCTCTTCAAATGGTAAGCAATGATTCAAAAATGATTGATATAAAAGCGAGAGTTGATGCTATCAGAAACTTACCAGAGTTAATAGAAAGGCATTTACAGACAGAGAAGCTATTAGAAATGTATAAAAATAGTTTTTATGTTGAGAATACAGTTACAACCAGTTCAGCTATTCCTCGTAATTTAGTGCTGGATTATTCTGGACCGGTAGGGCATTTCTCTTTCATCGACAGTGTTGATGAATTCTTGATAGGGAAAGATAGCCAATGCAACGGAATATTAAATATTAGCCCAGCTATTAGTAGGAAGCACTGTAAGATAGTTAGGGATAATTCAGGGTATAAAATTGCAGATATTGGCAGCACAAATGGGACATGGATTAACGGAACTAAATTAACACCAAATTCTATGTATGAGTTAAAAGATGGAAATGAAATTAAACTTGCTGATATTGTTTTGAAAATACATTTTGAGTATTGAAGTATAAATTTGGCATATCCTTCTATTTAGAAAGATTAAGCAGATTAGCAAATTATATCAATCAGTTTTGCGATTAAAGTTAGGGACAACAAATGGAATTATTATTGATTTCTTTAGATGAAGAGTATGTGAATCTTGTTGAAGGAACACTGGCAAGTAGTATATCTTCCAAGGTGAATATATCTATAATATCGGATATCAAGTATCTTGCAGAATATAGTAAACATGAGTCAGCAACAGGGATATTGATTGTTGATGAAATGTGCATTGACTATATCGAGAAGATCAGAGCAAATAAAAGACTGATTATTACAGAAAAAAATGATTCACGTGAAGGAATTGTTTATAAATATGGAGGAGCTCAGGCATTATTAAGGGCACTTCCAATGGAATATATTAGGAGAAGAGATGGTGGCGGCCTTCAGGAAACTAAGATAATCAAAATTGCTTCTGCAACAGGTGGAAGCGGAAAGACAACGACGGCACTCGGTGTTGCCAGGGCCTTTTTTGAAATGGGAAGAAAAGCATTATATCTTAACGCCGAGAATATTCAAGATTTTGGTTATCTTCTTTGTAATAAGGATAATCTTAAAGATGAAGTGGTTAGGGTTATGACTAAGCCGGCAGCTGTATCAGCAGATTATGTACTGAGTGCAGTTGTAAATGAAGGCTTTGATTATTTGCCACCTGTACGGGGATTGTTGTCTTCCTGGCAAATATCAGTAAATACCATTTTGGATATTGCAAAAGAAATTGCTGGAAGAAAACTATACGATTACATAATATTAGAACTTCCTAGAGATACAGTGGCTAGAGAAGCATTTAAAATACATGATAATGAGATCATGTTGCTGACAGTATTACAAGATGCATATTCATTTGAAAAAACTGTAAAGCTCATTTCAGTAATGGGTTATGAAGAGAACAACTGTGTTATCGTATGTAATATGTTTAAAAACACGGAAGAAATAACTTTTGAGAGAGAAATATCAGGTTGCTCAGTATGTGATTTGATAAATTATGATAGAACAAAGAGTGATGTAAAAAGATATATAACAACAGCCACAGCTGTTGGGTGATACAAGTATGTAGAGGTATTACTTATGAGCAATAATATTATAGTTATGTTTTCTATGCCAGATATAAATCAGGAATTTGATATAGAAGTACCACTGAATATAACAGCAAATGAATTGATCTATGGACTTAATAAAGGCCTTGGACTAGGGATAAGTATGAATAACCCTGAGGATTGCTATTTAAGGTGTGAAAATCCAGTTGCCCTTTTAAGAGGGGATACGTCTCTTGAAGAGTATCATTTGCACGAAGGGTCTAGGATAATCTATTCAAGAGGTCACAGCAACGTATGAATTATAAATTGACTATTTACGGAAATAATATTTACAAGGAAATTAAGCTTGGGGAAGAAGTAGAAGAATTAAGTATCGGGACTGACAAATCATGTCATGTCAGATTTTCTAAGAAGTCATTTGATCAATCATTTAAGGTTAATATTGAGAAAAGAGATAATCAATATGTTGCTTATTGTAGTGACAATATTAGTCTTAATACAGAATCTTCTATGGATAATAAACTATGCTATTTAACTGTGGGAGAGAGAATAGCAGTAAAGCTTGAAGACACAAGTCTAGTAATATTAACAATAGATTTTTCTATAGATTATGATATTGCGCAGGACAATTTTGATTTTGAAATATCTGTTCCAATGGACAGAGCATTTACTCTGGGGACAACGAATGATTGCGAGATAATAATACAACCCAAGTATCCACTAAACAGTCGAATAGTTATTTGCAAAACTGCAGGTGGGTACAGAGTTGATTTAAGAGAAGCAGCAAATAGTGTTGAAGTAAATGGGCATTCAGTGAGGGGAACATTTGTAGATGTTTATGAAGGTGATTTCCTCATTATTCAAGGTACAATTTTTTATGTGACAAGCAATGCGTTTTATTCTTCGAATAATGCATCTATAATAACAAACTTGCCTAATCGCAATATTAATCTGTCAAGTAATCATTTTAAGTATCCTAAATTCATAAGAAATCCAAGGCAGATGTATGTTGTTCCAGACACACAGGTAGAAGTTCTTCCACCACAAGCATTGCCAACAGAGAATAATTCAAATTTGCTGACTACTATATTACCAATGCTTATAATGCTTGTGCTTATGGTCGGTGTTAGAAGCATGATGGGTTCAAACCCTATGTATATGCTGTATTTTGGAGCAAGCATGGGTATGAGTGTAATCATGTCTATTGTTTCATATTTCACGGGTAAGAAAAATACACGAAAACAAAAAATAGAGAGAATTACAAAGTATAACGAGTATATAGATAGAAAAGAAGTAGAAATACAGAAACTTCAGAATGAAGAACGAGTTATTTCTGAAAAGATGATGCCGTCACTGGAGATAGTTTTACAGCATATTGAAAACTTTGATGCTCAGCTTTTTGAAAAGAAGAGAAATCATGCGGATTATCTTAATGTTTATTTGGGAACAGGTAAGAGAAAGGCTTATAACAAGATAACTTATAGAACTCAGGATACGATTGATACAATTGACAATTTACAGGAATATCCTGAGAAGATGTATGAGAAATATTTGTACTTGGATAATATGCCAATTCTACTTCCGCTTTCACAATTGAATGCAGTAGGTATTATTGGAAATCGTAATAAATTGTATCAGGTTGCCAAGAATATGATCATATACATCGCTGGCCAGCATTTTTACCAGGATGTAAAGATGTATCTTATTATGGGACGCGAGGATATAGATTATTTCTCATGGGCGCGATGGCTTCCTAACATGAAAAATGATGAAGCAGGTTTGCGATTTTTCATGTACGATGATGATTCAAAAAAGCATGCTTTGCAATATTTATATTCAGAGCTGTCTAGCAGAGAACTGAACAAAGATGCTGCTAGTAGGCCTAACTACGTAGTGTTTATATACAGGTCAAGAGATATAGAAGGACATCCTATGTTGGAATATGTTGAGAAAGCTAAGGAACTTGGTTTTACATTCATATTCTTCGAGGAATACCAGGAAATGTTGCATTATGCTGTAGATCAACGCATTTATCTCGACGATAACGACAATACAGGAGTTATTCAAAATGTAAATGATGGCATGATCAATCAGCCATTCCGTTATGAACATGAGCCTGCAGGAAGAGTTGCTAACGCTGCGCTTAAACTTGCACCAGTATATATTGATGAAGTTAGCCTTGAAAGTACTTTGACAAAACATATTTCATTATATGAGCTTATGCACATTATGAGTGCATACGAACTAGATTTGGAAAAGAGATGGCGTGAAAGTTGTATTTGGGATAGTATAGCTGCTCCAATTGGCGTTTTGGCAAGCGGAAAAGTGTTGTCACTAGATATTCATGAAAAGTATCATGGCCCACATGGTCTTGTTGCCGGAACTACTGGATCAGGTAAGAGTGAACTTCTACAGACATACATAATCACATTGGCCACATTGTTCCATCCTTATGAGCTTGGTTTTGTACTCATAGACTTCAAAGGTGGAGGTATGGCAAATCAGTTTAAAAATTTACCTCACTTAAATGGTACTATAACTAATATTGATGGTAAGCAGATAGATAGATCTTTGGAGTCAATTCATGCGGAACTCGTAAAACGTCAGTTATTATTTGCTCAGTATGAAGTTAACAGAATTGATGACTACATAAAGCTATTCAGAGCCGGAGTGGCCAAGACACCACTTCCACATCTGATTCTGATTGTAGACGAATTTGCAGAGTTGAAGACAGACCAGCCTGAGTTTATGAAAGAATTAATTAGTACCGCTCGAATTGGTCGAAGCTTGGGAGTTCATCTTATACTTGCTACACAGAAGCCAGCGGGTGTTGTTAATGACCAGATTTGGAGTAACTCTAAGTTTAAAATTTGCTTAAAAGTTCAAGATAAATCTGATAGTAATGAAGTGCTTAAATCTCCTTTAGCAGCTGAAATAAAGGAGCCAGGACGAGCATATTTGCAGGTGGGCAATAATGAACTGTTTGAACTTTTTCAATCTGCCTATAGTGGAGAGGCATCAACTATAAAAGATGTTGATAAAGCCAGAGAATTTAATATCTGTAAAGTAGGATTGTCTGGTAAAAGAGAAATCATTTATCAGCAAAAGATTGAGAAAGAAGAAAGCAGTGAAACTCAGCTTGAAGCGCTGATTCAATATATCGGGGATTATTGCAATGAAAATAACATTGCAAAGCTTAGCCCGATTTGCTTGCCACCATTAGAAGAAGTAATACCATATGATAGTGAAGTAGATGTTGAGGATTCGAAAGATATATTTGTTCCGTTAGGCATATATGATGATCCATCTAGCCAAAAACAGGGGAAACTATCACTAAATATCACATCAGGAAATACTTTGATTATTGGATCTTCTCAAAATGGTAAAACTAATATGCTACAGCTGATTATAAGAGGCTTAGCTGAACTATATACTCCTAAAGAAGTAAAAATATATATAATTGATTACGGAACTGGTTTTTTGACTAATTATCAAAATTTAAAACATGTAGGAGGTGTAGTAAAGGCTTCTGATGATGAAAAACTTAAGAATTTATTCAAAATTATTAAAAAAGATATTGACTTAAGGAAAGCAAAGTTATCCGAGTTAGGTTTAAGTTCATTCAGTTCATATAGAGAAGCAGGATATACGGAGTTCCCTCAAGAAATAGTAATTTTGGATAATTATACCGCTTTCAAGGGAATGAGTGCGAGTTATATAGATCAACTGGCAGAGTACTTAAGAGAAGGAGCTGCTATGGGAGTTGTATTTGTTCTTACAAGTTCATTGGCTTCTGCATTTGGATTAAAATTGTTATCCTATTTTAACAATAGATATGCTTTTTCTGTCAATGATGCATCAGATGTCAGCTACATTTTTGACCATTGCAGATTAAGACCGGATGCTTTTCCTGGGAGACTAATTTTTAAGAAAGACCGAAGTTATTATGAAGCACAAACGTATTTGACATTTGATGCTGAAAAGGAAATAGAACGTATTGAGCTTATTAGAGATTTTATAAAGAAGACTAATGAAAAATACAATGATTTTAGGACAGAGGTTATTCCAGAGGTTCCTAAAGTGGTAACATTAGACGTTGTTAATGAGCTGTTAGATGAAGAGCTTGATATGTATCAAATTCCATTTGGTATTAGTTTCAATACGATTAAGCCTGTTAATGTAGACCTTATGGAACATATTTCTATGGTGGTATCTGGTGATAAGAAATCTAGTAAAAATGCATTTGTGAATTACTTGTTAAAATACCTTAATTGCAACAAAAGGCAATCTCCAATTGATATATATATGTTGGATAGTTTCAAAGGAGAACTTAAGGAGGCTGTAGATAATGATTCAGTTAGGTTATATACCACAGATGAGTCTGAGTTTAATAATACAATAACAGAAATGATAGCATTATTTGAGGAGTGCTATAGTAAAGGCCTTGAAGAAATAGACAAGATGCCATTCAAAATGTTGATATTAAATTCAACTGATTATTATCAAAATGTTTCTTTGCAGAGAGATGTATTAGCAATCTATAAGAAGTTATTTACAAAATATAAAAATTGTAAAGTATTTATATTGGTTATGGATTGTGAAAATCTTGTTGGGGCTGTGGGTCTCAGTGAATTCCTAAGGATGGTTAGAGATGAGAAATGTGCAATTACATTTAAGGAAATTGCTGAACAGCATGTTATAGACCTGCCACCAGCAATTATGAGAAATTATAAGACAAAGCTTGAATATGGTGAAGCATATCTCTTTAAGAGCAATACATTTTATAAGATAAGGACTGTTACTTACGATTAATTGTTTGAAAGGGCAAAAATAATGCCTTTATCAATAAAAAACACATGGAAGGAGAAAAGAATGGGAGACTTAGATGTAACAAAGGAAGGAAATGTAGGAGTTGAAGGGGGCAAGATGAGTGTCGCCATCACAAATCTAGAAGATTTAAAGGGATATTTCACAACATGGAATACTCAACTTTTAGATTTGAAGGATTTAGTAATCGCGGATTGGTTCGGTGGAGCAGCTGACGAATTTCAAAGCTCATATGATAAAATGACTGACACTATGTTGCGAATGATAGATGCTGCAGGTGTGCTTCGCGATATTGCTAATGCTACTGTTGAAGGATATGGATACGGTGACGAGACAATAACAGATGATGTTCATACAATAATGTCAGGGTTTGGAGTATAAGGAGGATTTGAAATGGCAGACTTAAGGACAATTAGTTACAATACTGGTAATTTGGAATCACAAGGAGTCGAGTATGGTGACTTGGCACATAATTTGGAAGAATTATTGCAGGAACTTGATAGAATAATGAATGAAGAAGTTCTTACATCAGTTGCAGGAACTGCAAATGGCGAGTTATTAAATAAATATACTGATGCAAGAAATGAAATGGAAAAATATGCGCCACAGATAAGGGCAGTTGGAGATGGCTTGATTGAGGCTGCCAGAACTGGTAAGGCAATCGATAATTCTTTAGTTGGCGATGTGAGCTTGAGTATTACTATTTCATAATATTTTTATCGGAGGCGGTGACTATATCACCGCCTCAAAAGGAGAAGATATGGCTCAGAATAGACAGAGCGAAATAGATATGATTGAGAGGGATCTAAACAGATTAACAAGGGCTGCAATGGTGCTTGGAGATATGGGACAGCAAAATGTTATGTTGTCCGATAATCTAACAGTTTTAGATGAGGGGTATAGGTTTTCAGCGAACATTCCACAAACTGATTTTTCTGAAAAAATGTTGTCTTTAAATGAAAATATAGAAACATCAATATCTTCATTGAATTCAAAGGTTTCTGGATTAGTAGGGGAATTGAATACTTTACTTGCTCAATTCAAAGAAGAGCAAGCACAGTGGGAAGCTGAACAAGAAGAATTAAACAAAAAGTAATATGTAATAGATTCAATGGGAGGTGGTTTTTGTGGATAAAACTACTGCTAGTGGAACAGTACACTGCGATACTGGTGAGGTTGGTACGGTCAGTCGTAATTTTGGTTCTTTATCGAGACAATCAAATAAAGAGTATAAACAGTTTTGTGAAAATAACATTACCTTAGCAAATAATTGGTTGGGAGTCTCGGGAGATCATTTTATGTTTGCTGCTAACACTATAGCAGCGTATCTGAGGGAAACATTGAAGTTTTACGATGCTAATAGAGATTTGCTTAGCAATTTTGCACTTGTATTTTCTGACATAGATGGTGAGTTGAAGGAGAGTGCGAGTGGGGCAATAAAAGAAGGGTAAACTTGATCGAGGAGACTATTGTAAATGGGAAGTAATACTGGAAATGATGTTCAGAGAAGCAGCGCTACAATACAAGCTGATAGTGAAGTAGAAATATATCTTGACACAAAAGTATTAAGCAAAGAAATAGATGAATATAAAGATTTGAAAAAAACGCTAACAGACTGGGAAAAAGCTATACAATCAAATATTACTAAAACTGCCAATTCATCCAGTGGTAATAGTACAGATGCGTATAAAGTGTCGGATGAAGAATTTCTAGCGGGAGATTTTTCAGAGTTATGTAAGAAAACTAATTCTGCAATCAGTACAATGAATAAGGTGTATTATGCAGCAAATAAATTGCTGCAAAGATGTGAAAACTTCTATGAAATACTGCTGGGACAAGGAGAGTATCAGGGGGATGAATCTTTACCAAGCGCAGGAGTGGCTGATGTAACTACTGGAACATCGTTGCCTACTACGACTACAGAATTATTCCTGGATATAACCTATTATGGAGGCGGAGGTGGAGAATTAAGTACGAACACAGAGAATGCTGTTCTTCACTTTACAACAATATCAGATAAAGTAGATATATTAAGTGGATATTTGGAAAAGCTTGAATATAAATCGATAGAGTATTTACAAGATTGCTCCTTGATAGAAGAAGATTGTAATAATAAAGAACGATTAAATATTTTGTATCAATCATTTACCAAGTATGTTGACGGCGTAAACAAACTAAATACTACGGCAGTAGATGAGTTTGATACAATTGCAGAGTCATATTATGTGTATGACTATACAAGAACATATGAGTATAGTGGATACAAGCCAGAAACAGATAATGCCGTGCTTCAGAGAGTTTTGAGATCAGAATTACATGAAATGGGATTAACTGACGAGGAAATTGATAATGCTATAACTAAAAGCTCATTTACTCTTAGCAGTTTGGCTAGTTGTGTTGAATCAATCTGTGCTGAAGATAATTTGGAAAATGCATATAATACAAAAAAAATAGGTGATGAGGTTGCACTTTTAAAGTGTGTACTATCTGGAGATGCCTTAAATGGATATAATACATATGGATACAATCTCTCAGATAAGGCCTCTATGTGCTGGTATACCATTGCTAAATATCAAATGGGACTAGTGCATACTATGTATTCAGATGAAGAACGTGATTTTAGCGATTTGGGGTATAAGGACTATATAAATGAAATGAATGCTGTACTAATGAGTGTTAATTCTAATAGAGTTTTAGGTGCTCTTAAGTCAGCAGCTTTTATGGAAGTGTTGAATTCATCTAGTATGTATGAGAGCCAGAAAACAGGTCCATATGCAGAAGTGTTAGGTGAAAATTATCGTAAGAATATGTTGCTATATGATACTTATATTTTTATAGATCAAAAGATTCAAACAGATGAGAAATGGTACGATAAATTTACAACAACAGATAGAAAATATCAGATATCGAGCATGCAATACGATAACGCAGGATTTCATTTAACTGTTCAAAGCCAGGAGTATGCAGAGAGATATAATCGTTATTATCCTGTTGCATATTTTAATGATAAAGATTCATTTAAGATGGATATAACATATTATGTTGGGGATGAAGGTGTTTCAGCAGCTTTTGCAGATGGGGCTGATAGTAAAAAAGTAATAGATGCCACTAAGGAAGTTGGAAAATCACTTGAGAAATTATGTAAGGATTCGCTGGTGTTTGCTAGTTCAGCAGCTGGGCCTGCAGGACCGACTGTTATGGGAATCTTGTTAAGGCTAAACGAGGGAGCAACCGCAGCTGATTACAAATTTATTTATGATAAATCATCAGGGGAAGCAATTAATTTTTGTTATAAATATGGAAGCCCCAGCAGCTCATGGTCTGAAGATAAGGCTAAGTTTTCAACAGTTCATAATGGTGTTGCTACAGGTGCATTTGACATATATACTGTGCTGTCAAAGAGTGCATTAGTTGGCGAAGCGGAAAAAACCGTAGATTCAAACTATTTTGCGAGATTAGGAGGTTCGGCTGGAAGATGTACAGTTTCTGGATCTGGTTTGCAAAATAATCAGTACTTTGCTGTTACACATGCTGGATTATATACACCTGGTTACGAGAATTCCTTTTCTGAGATATTGACTAAGCCTCAGGACGAAGGAGATATTCATGGAATCAGGGCTCTATGCGATTGGGATGAAAATACTACTGAGAAAGTTAAGGCAAATATAGCAGAAAAGTATAGTATTGAGCCGCCTAAGCAGAATGCCACTAAGAGTGAGATTAAGGAATACGAAAAAGAAAAAGAGTATAATGAAAAGAAGGTAGAAGCTCTATACTCATTAATTGATGGTGGATATGATCCTCGTATTGAAGCAGATGTTGAAGAGTATAATAAGGATATTCAGTATGGATACTTACAAGGAGAAGATGAGGCTGCTAAACAGGCAGATGAGATGAATGATAAAATTGAAAGCATTGATTATTCTCAGCTTTATGATTATTTAAATGAAATAAATGATAGTTATAATGCTATTGCTCCCGATTCATCGGTTGATTCTGTGCCAGGAAGAGAGGTATTTGATGGATGGGGCAAGGACGTTGACAAACTAATAGATTGATGGGGATAACATAATATGAAA
>AUXO016263748.1_pt1 | contig 14028 bp, 9 predicted proteins | sample 768731 | NCBI WGS metagenome assembly AUXO01 (sample SAMN02715735, study PRJNA202380) | gut metagenome | biome: sheep rumen | host: Ovis aries | place: New Zealand: Palmerston North | reverse complement strand
TTGATTTCAAACTCGGTGTCGGTGATGGGGTATTGCTTCATGTATTGTATGCCTTGCATCCAGAGGGCTTCTTCCTGGCTGATGTCGTAGTCGGTGTAGTGGAGGTCGGCGAGTATCTGCTGATGGCGTGCCTTGAGGGCTTCGTACTTGCTTTGGAAGTCGTCTTGGAGGATGTCGCCTGCGCGTAGTCCTGTGCGACTGGCCTTGTCGCTGTATGTGGGGCCTATGCCCTTGCCAGTGGTGCCGACTTTCTGCTTGCCCTTGGCTGCCTCATAGGCTCGGTCGAGGACGCGGTGTGTGGGCAGTATCAGGTGTGCCCGGCGGCTGATGTGTAGCCTGTTCCTGAGGTCATAGCCGGCATTTTCCAGTTCCTGGGCCTCGGCCATGAAGAGGTCTGGGGCTATGACGCATCCGTTGCCGATTATGTTGAGTTTGCCGGTGTCGAAAATTCCTGACGGGATGGAGCGTAGTACGAATTTCTTTCCATCAAAGATGATGGTGTGTCCTGCGTTGGGGCCTCCTGCGAAACGGGCGACGATGTCGTACCGCGGGGTGAACACGTCTACTACCTTGCCTTTGCCTTCGTCTCCAAATACGATGCCCAGAAGGGCGTCTACTTTTCCTGTACTCATATATATAGTCTGTTGTTGTGGTTTATCGGTCTTGTGACAGTTGTGTGGTGGTCGCCTGTATGGCTTTCCGTAGCGGCAGCGGTGCATCTGCTGCCGTGCTGGCGGCGTGGTCGAGAAGTTCCTGCCGTGAGCGTGGCATGAGTGTATTGCCTTGGCGCAGGAGGCGGCATAGCGTGAGCCATCCGCACAGGGAGGGCAGGTACTCGCCTCTGGCTATTTGCCCGAATGCAAAGGTGGTTGCCCATTTCTGGGGGCATATCAGCTGCATGGCCATGAGCGAGGCTTCCTCGGTGGTCTTTAACTCGTGTGCCCATATCTCGGCTACCTCGGGAAGGAATTGTTCCGGTGGGGTGAGCATTATGGCGAGGAGGCGGCTTTCACGCACGTTTTCGTTCCACAGTTGCTGGGCAAGGTGCCTGTCGCGGGGAAACTGTGTGGCGATGGTCTGGAGTCGTGGCAGTTCTATCCCCCAGATTACGTGGTATGGCATTCCTGCATCGCGCATAGCCTTGCTGGCTATGCCGTTCATGTTGGCTCGCAGTTCTCGTTTTATGTCTTGTATGGTCTGTTCCAATGTGGTTTCTAACTTGCTGTGTATTGGCGTCCGTAGCGTAGCATCTGCCGGTCGTATGTCTCTGTATAGTCGACGGTGACGTCAGTGACGTTGCCGTCTCTGTCCTTGACGAGGGTGTAGCGGGGGTTGATGAAGCCCTTGTATGGGGCGAGGTCGAGGGCTTCGTAGCGTCGTAGCATCTCGGCGTGCAGTATGGGGTCTACCTTCACTCCGTAGTTCTCGACGATGTTGCGTGCTGCGGGGAAATCTCCTGTGCTCTTGATTCGCTGTATCTCCGCCAGCAGGGTGCCTATTTGCCGTCTGAGGGTCTGGTAGTCGGTAATTTCCAGCGTGGTCTTACCGTCGGTGTGCGCGAGGTGCATGGCGTCTCCATTGTGCAGGCACCAGTTGCCTATGAGGGCGCGGTTGCGCATGTGTGCTTCCTCGATATCCTGGCCTGGCTGTATGCGTACCAGTTGGGTCATGATGCCGCCCAGCATGTAGGTGTAGTAGTTGGCGTGCCATGCGTCTGGGGTGGGGATGAGTCCTAACTGGTACATCTTGGGGTCTGCTATGTAGTAGAGCCCGAAGAGGTCTGCCCTGGCTTCCTCGATGGTGCTTGCATATACTCCGAGTGCGTCGGCGTCTACTCCGGGGAGCATCTGGCCGCTGCCGTGCCCAAGGCATTCGTGCAGGTCTGTGTGCAGGTCGTCGCAGATGTCTCCGTAGCGGTTGATCAGACTGCGTATATCGTCGTCTGGTATGAACTCTTCACGGAAACCGTTGCCCTTGGCTGCCTGGTTGTATGCGGTGGTGAGGTTGCCTATGGTGACGCTCTTACTGCCGTATACGGAGCGTATCCAGTTGCTGTTGGGCAGGTTTATGCCTATGGCGCTGCTGGGATACAGGTCTCCGCCCAGGATGGCGGCTTGCACGACCCGTGCCGTGACGCCATGGCATTCCCGGCGCTTGAAGCGGTCGTCGACGGGGCTGTGGTCTTCGAACCATTGTGCGTGCTGGCTGATGACCTGTGTGCGGTGTGTGGCTTCCGTGTCCAGGATATTGACGTATCCTTCCCACGAGGCTTTCAGGCCTAACGGATCGCCATAGACTTCGGTGAATCCGTTGACAAAGTCAATGGTGCCCTGCGTCTCGCCTATCCAACTGATGGTGTATCGGTCGAAGGCGTCGAGTGAGCCTGTCCGGTAGAATTCCAGGAGGAGGTCTATGTTTTTCTTTTGCAGAGGTGTCTGCGCATAGGTACGTGCCGACTCCAGTTCGCCAGCTATCAGCTGTATATTCTTGTCGTACAGTCCGCCTATGCGGTATGTGTTCTCCCATAGTTTGCCTCTGTCGTCCCGCTCGAGACGGCTGTTCATCCCGTACATGACAGGCCTGTCCGGATTGGGAGCAGTCTTCTTCAGAGATGCATAGAATTCCTCGGCTTCGTGTTGGGTCACTGTCTCGTCGTAGTAGTTGCATGCCGAGGACTGAAGCAGGTCTCCGCCTTTCTGGCTGACGCGCTTGGGCATGATGGTTGGATTGGTGATGACGTCTGTCAAAAGTGAGACCTCGCCTGCGGTAAGCCGGGGGGTGCGTTTCTCCGTGGGTATGGAGTTCCATGCCTGCAGGAGCCATTCTCTGGAGAATGACGGCTGGAACTTGTCCGTCGAGTAGTGGTGGTGTATGCCGTTGGCAAACCAGACTTGCCGGATGTATGTCAGGAATGACTGCCACCCGGCGTCGTCGTGGCTGACTGTGCTGTCAAGCAGTATGTTCTCCAGCATCCAGCGTATCCTGAGGTTGTACCTGCAGTTCTGGTCCCACAGGATGTCGCGCCCGTACAGCGAGGCTTTTGCCAGGTGGTATATGTATAGCTTGTCGTTGAGCGACAGGGTGTCGAATGCCGGTGTCTTGTAGCGCAGGAGTTCTATGTCGGCAAAGCGTATCTCCATTATTTCTTGTCGGATTTGTGTTTCTTGTCGTTCATGCTCGTACGGTATTCTACGGGTGTCATGTTGTTCATGCGGAAGAATGCTGCATAGAAGCTCTGACGGCTGGAGAAACCGGTGGAGAGGCCTATCTCCTCGGCTGACTTGTCCGAGAAGTGCTTGTCGGTAAGCATGTACATGGCTTCACGCACGCGGAACGAGTTGATGAGCTGTGAGAAATTGTCCCGGAACCTGAGGTGCATGACTGCGCTGATATAGCGTGTGTTGTAGCCGATTTCCCGGGCCATGCGGGCTGCTGTGTATCGTGGGTCGCGGTATTTCTTCTCGACGACGAACTTGAGCATTATCTGCTCGTATATCTTCTCTACGGCAGCAGGGCTCATGGTCGTGATGTAGTTTACTGCCTTTTCCTTCTTCTCGGTAATGTTGTATTTTGAGTTCATGGTGTTATGAATTTGTGTGTCGTATGGCTGGATTGGGAATCTATTCCAATCCCAGTTGTATCTTGTACCTGGCTATCTGCATCAGTGTCTGGCGCTGGCTTTCCTCTTGAATGACGATGTTTCTTTCGACTTCGTGAATCTTGGCTTCGAGCTGTTCATCGGTAAGTGTGCCGGTATCTATCTGCAATCCGACGATTTCTGCCTGCAGTGCCTTGACTGTCTGTTCTTCAAGCAATGTGTCTATGGCGTTCTGCCGGACTCGTCTGCGCTTTTCCGTCCAGTCTATGTCCCTGGTGAGGATATCGCTGAGTTCCTGATACTGGACGGGTGGGTGATGGGCATTGTATGCATGTATCCACATGTCGACGCGGGACTGCTGGCTGCTGGCTTGCTGGTCGAGGTGTCTGCCAGTGAGGCGCAATCCAGCCAGGGTGCCTTGCTTGGTGTTGCGTGTGCCTGTCAGCAGATCCATTGACGCCTGTGCATCATGCATCCGCTGTCTGGCTTCATGCAGGCGAGCGATGCTGCGTTCCAATGCTGCGTTCGTATCTCTGTCGCACATCAGGGTCTCGCGGTGATCGTCGATGCGTTTGGTTTCTTCGGTAATGGAACGGGCTGTCTCGCGTAGCTGTTCTTGTGTCGTTGCAACTTCGGCGATGATGTCGTCTGTCATGTCCTGTTGTATGTGCAGGCTCTTGACATTTGACCGTTCCTCGTCAAGCCTGGCGTTGATTTCTTTCCATTCGTCACGCATGAGACGCAGGGTGCCACGCAGCTGTGTGGGGTTGCCCTGCCACTGTCGGTACCATTCTGGCAGCGTGATGGCGGTGTTGAGCTGGTCGTAGAGTTGATGGTAGCGTTCGTCCAGCGTCTTGATGACTGAATTGAGGTAGTCTATGCGTACGGAGATTATCTGACAGGTGGTGTCTACGCCTGACATCTGGCTTATGAGTTCGTCTTTCTTCTCCTCGAGCGTTGCTATCTGTTCGCTGAGGATGTCTATCTGGCTGCTGTGGTAGTTGAAGTCCTTGAGCTCTGCTGAGGCTGTCTGCAGGTCGCGCTGGCTGTTGTCCAGCAATTGGCGTATCGTGGCCATGCGTGCCTCGGAGTCGGTGCCTGGCCTGCATTCCTGAAACGTCGGGTCCAGAGACGAGTAGACGGCCCATTCCTTGACATCTTCGTCTTGCCTGAGTCGTACTATCTCCAGATTTTGCTGTTCTGCTACCAGTTGGCCCATGGTCTTCGTAAGGTTGTCGTGCAGCTGGTGCAGCTTATTCCTGAGTCCGCCAAGTTCCAGTTTCATCGTCTCGAACTCGCTGCGCATGTCGCTGATGAGCTTGCTCTGCTCCAGCATGGTATCACTGTGGAAGGGGTGGTGTGTGGAGCCGCATACGGTACAGGCGGTGCCTTCGTGGAGGTCGGCACGTAGCTGTACTACGTTCTGGCTCTTGCTGATAGTGAGGCTGTACTCGCGGTCTTTCACCTGCCGCCGCAGGTTCTGGACCTTGAGGGTTAGTTCCTGCTCGTTGTGCAGGTCGTATTCTATCTGTTGGCGCATGTTGTCTATCTGTTGGCTCTTCTGCTCTATCGTCGCATATCCCGTGCCTATGCGACGCCACAGGCTCTGTGCGGAAAGCAGCATTTGGATGCGGCTCTTCAGTTCCAGGACCTTCTCCTGCACGTTGTAGCTCTGCATACCCCGGATATTGGTCCTGTGTACGTTCAGCTCGTCCTGGAGGTTCTGTATCTTCCTGTTTACGTCTGCCAACTGGCTTTTCACATTGCTGAGTATTTCGTTCTGCCGGACAAGTTCCTGTGTGTTGGCCTGACGTTCTTCGGCATGGTGCCGGTCCTCGGACTCTATGTTTTCCAAATTGTTGAGCAACTCGAGTATCTGGTCTGTATTATCCAGCAGGTTCTCGTGGCTCTCCATACTGTGACGGCGATTCTCCAAGGTCGCAAGCCTGGTTTCTGCCTTGCCTGTATTGTCTGCGAGTTCGTTGCTTCTGTGCCTGAGTCCGGCCAGTCGTTCCTCTACGGTTTGCAAGATGGAGCCTGTCTGTCTGGCCATCTCCTGGTAGGTGGCCTTCTGTCCGTCCAGACAGCAGGTTTCCTGCAGCTTACGGCAGTCGTCCAGAAAACGGCTCTCGGCTTCGCTAAGGATTTCCGAACACTCTTTCAGGGTTTTGCGCTTCTCCTCGATTTGCCTGTCTGTATCTTGTAATTCCTGCTCCAGAGTGTTCCCCTGACGGCGGTTCTCTGCTGCTTCGTCATTTAGCAGTTGCATGCGCAAAAAGGGCACCATGATGCTCTCAAAGGTCTCGAAGCGTTCCAAATCCTCGGCCTCGCGGCTTGTGGCTGCAGATTCCTTGTTGAGTTGATACAGGCGCTTGGAGTGCTCCTCTTGTGCGACGAACAGGTCGTGGTGGCGTGAAAGGTTGTTGCGAAGTGCATGCAGGCGTTTGAGTTCGTCCTCAATGTTGCGGAGCCTGGTCTGCGCCAACTTCATCATTTCGCGCATACGTTGCTGCTGTGCACTGGCAAGCTCTGGACTTTCTGCTGTCATTTTTTTGGGGATGATATTTGCACAAAGATATAAATTTTGGAAAAAATATCGTGCACGGCCATGTAATGATGCGGCTACATTATATAATTTTAAACATTTTTACACGTAGCAGGCGTTCTTTGAATTTCTTTTCTTACCTTTGCACGAAACTGAAAATGATTGTTTTCCTAATTTTTATCTGACGAATGAAACCTGGAATACCTAAGGGAACCCGCGATTTCGGTGCGGCAGAGATGGCTCGTCGCAACTATATTTTCGATACTATACGTTCCGTCTATTCGCTATATGGCTTCTCGCAAATCGAGACGCCTGCCATGGAAAACCTGTCGACGTTGATGGGAAAATATGGAGAGGAGGGGGACAAGCTGTTGTTCAAAATACTGAATAGCGGAGACTTCCGCGGCGGAATCACCGCCGACGGCTGGACGGGCAAGACGCTGGGACAGCTGACTACTGCTCTCTGCGAAAAGGGTCTGCGCTACGACCTGACGGTCCCGTTCGCCCGCTATGTCGTACAGCATCGCGAGGAGTTGCAACTTCCCTTCCGGCGCTACCAGATCCAGCCCGTATGGCGTGCCGACCGCCCACAGAAAGGACGCTATCGCGAGTTCTACCAGTGCGACGCTGACGTTGTGGGCAGTGATTCGCTGCTGAACGAGGTCGAGCTTATGCAGATTGTCGATACGGTGTTCAGAAGATTCGGCATCAGGGTTTGTATCAAGATCAACAATCGCAAGATTCTTGCCGGTATAGCGGAGATAATCGGCCAGGCGGACAAGATTGCGGACATAACCGTGGCAATAGACAAACTGGATAAGATAGGACTGGAGAACGTGAATGCAGAGTTGCTCAAGGCTGGCATCACGGAGGAGAACGTACAGAAGCTGCAACCGATAATACGATTGTCTGGTTCCAATTCCGACAAGATTGAGACAATGCGTCACAGCCTGGTCTGCAGCGAGACCGGACTGAAGGGTATCGAAGAGGTTGAATACGTCCTGACTATGCTGGAGGCACAGGGTTCGCTGCACAATGAAATAGAGTTGGACCTTACATTGGCCCGTGGTCTGAACTATTACACAGGCTGCATTTTTGAGGTCAAGGCCATGGATGTGCAGATAGGCAGTATAACCGGTGGCGGCAGGTATGACAACCTTACGGGTATTTTTGGGATGCCTGGCCTTTCGGGTGTGGGAATATCATTTGGGGCGGACAGGATATATGACGTCCTGAACCAGTTGGACCTGTATCCTGAGGAGGTGCGCACGGCTACACAGGTCATGTTCGTGAATTTTGGCGAGAGTGAGACTCGCTATCTGATGCCTGTGGTTGCCAGATTGCGTGAAAATGGCATAAGGAGCGAAATATATCCGGATACCGTAAAGATGAAGAAACAGATGCAATATGCCAATGCCAAGGCAATTCCCTATGTGGTCCTGGCTGGTGAAAACGAGATGGAGAGCCATACGGTCACGCTCAAGAACATGGTCAGCGGGGAGCAGACTCAACTTTCCATAGAACAACTGGTTGCCTGCCTATGTGGGGCATAAGCGAGCGGGGTAACACGTGGACGCACCTTACGGGTGTGGTATTTGCCTTGTCCTCTATCTGGATGGTATGGCCGGCAATAGGAAAAAGCTGGCAGATGGCGTTCGGAGTGATTTTCTTTATCACGGGGATGTTCCTGATGTATCTGTCCAGCACTCTGTATCACTGGGTAAGACCAGGTATGGCCAAGGACGTCTTGCGACGCCTTGACCATATCAGTATCTACGTGATGATTGCCTGTTCGTATACCCCTATATGTGTGGGAGTAATCGGCGGATGGGCAGGCTGGACCATATTCGGCGTGCAATGGGGTATAGTCCTTGCTGGAACTTTCTACAAGATCTTTGCTTTCGGCAAATATCCCAGACTGTCGCTTGCCATATATCTTGTGATGGGGTGGAGTGCCTTGCTGGTAGCACCTGCGGTTTTCAGCCGCCTTTCTGCCCCTGCCATTGCATTCCTGCTGGCCGAGGGGGTGTTCTATACCGCAGGTACGTACTTCTTCTCACACGACGACCGTCCGCACTATCATGCTATATGGCATGTCTTCGTATTGCTCGGTTCCATTGCGCACTGGAGTGTGGTCATGTGTCTGATCCTATGAGCCGCGACTGACGCTCCTGCCAGGTTCAGTTCCTGATATCCAGCTTGTCTTCGGATACCGTGACTTCTATAGGCTTGGTACGGTCTATAGTCCCGGCTATCAACGCACTGCTGAGTTTGTTGAGCAGCAGGTGCTGTATGGCGCGTTTTACCGGACGGGCACCAAATTCGGGATTGTAGCCTTCCCGTGCCAGGAAACTGATGGCTTCGTCGCTGACATCCAGTTTGATCTCGTTTTCTTTCAGGCGCTTCTGTATCGTGGACAACTGCAGCTTGACAATCTCGCGGATCTCGCTTTCGCTCAGCGAACTGAACGTGATAATCTCGTCTACACGGTTGAGAAATTCGGGACGGACGGTCTTGAAGAGTTGTTCGCGGGTGTAGTTGCTGGTCATTATGATCAGCGTATTCTTGAAATTGACCGTACGACCCTTGGAATCCGTCAGACGGCCGTCGTCCAATACCTGCAGTAGTGTGTTGAAGACATCCGGGTGTGCTTTCTCGATCTCGTCGAACAGTACTACGCTGTAGGGCTTGCGACGTACTGCCTCGGTAAGCTGTCCGCCCTCGTCGTATCCTATGTATCCTGGAGGTGCTCCGATCAGTCGTGAGACGCTGAACTTCTCCTGATATTCGCTCATGTCGATGCGTGTCATCATCTGCTCGTCGTCAAACAGATAGTCTGCCAATGCCCTGGCGAGTTCGGTCTTGCCGACGCCTGTGGTTCCAAGGAAAATGAATGAGCCTATGGGACGCTTGGGATCCTGAAGTCCGGCACGGCTGCGTCGCACGGCATCGCTCACGGCACGTATGGCTTCGTCCTGGCCTACTACACGCTGGTGGAGCTCTGTTTCGAGATTGAGCAGTTTCTCGCGTTCGGTGGCTTGCATCTTGGCGACGGGTATACCTGTCCAGCGAGCCACTATCTCGGCGATGTCTTCACTGGTGACTTCCTCGCGCAGCAACTGTGTGCCAAGTGATGAGAGCCGTGAATCCATTTCTTGCAGTTGCTTGTCAAGTTCAGGGAGCTTGCTGTAGCGTATCTCGGCTACTCGTGCGTAGTCGCCTTCGCGCTCGCGGCGTTCTGCTTCTTCCTTGAGGGACTGCTGCTGGGCCTTGATGTTCTGTATCTTCTCGGCCTGGGATTTTTCCATTTCCCATTGCTTCTTCATTGATTCAAGCTCGGTGTCGAGTGTCTTGAGCTCTTGGTCAATAGTTGCCAGTTTTTCCTTGTCGTCTTCGCGCTTGATGGCCTCACGCTCGATTTCCAGCTGTTTCTTGCGTCGCATAAGCTCGTCCAGTTCCTCGGGGACGCTGTCGCGTTCCATACGCAGATGGGCTGCAGCCTCATCCATAAGGTCTATGGCCTTGTCTGGCAGGAAACGGTCGGTTATGTACCGATGACTGAGGCTGACGGCGGCGATAATTGCATCGTCCTGTATGCGTACACGGTGATGTTGCTCGTAGCGTTCCTTGAGTCCGCGCAATATGCTTATGCTGCTTGCTACGTCGGGCTCGTCTACCATTACGGTCTGGAAACGTCGTTCCAATGCCTTGTCTTTCTCGAAATATTTCTGGTATTCGTTGAGCGTCGTCGCTCCTATGCTGCGCAACTCCCCTCGTGCCAGGGCGGGTTTCAGGATGTTGGCGGCATCCATGGCTCCCTGTGTCTGGCCGGCTCCTACCAGGGTGTGGATCTCATCGATAAACAGGATTATCTGTCCTTCGGACTTGGTTACTTCGTTGATTACTCCCTTGAGGCGTTCCTCAAACTCGCCCTGATACTTGGCTCCTGCTATAAGGGCTCCCATATCCAGGGAATAGAGTTGCTTGCCTTTCAGGTTCTCGGGTACGTCGCCACGCAGTATGCGGTGTGCCAGTCCCTCTACTATGGCAGTCTTGCCTGTTCCTGGCTCGCCAATAAGGATAGGATTGTTCTTGGTACGTCGTGACAGTATCTGCAATACACGGCGTATCTCTTCGTCTCGTCCTATGACGGGGTCCAGTTTGCCATTCCTCGCGTCTTGGACCAGATTGCGTGCAAAGCGTTCCAGGGCATTGCCCTCGTTCTGCTGTTGGTTGAATGAATTCTGCATAATAGTCGAAGTTTTAGTGGTTATACTCTTTGACAACCCTACTTCAACTATTATGCAGAATAGGCCTGTGTGGCCAAATTGTCACGTTAATGGACGTTGTGTCACATTATTTTACAAAGTACAAAGTTTTTTGCCTTTCGTATGCCTGTCTGGTGATTACTTTATTATGGAGGAAGGTGCTCATGGGCAGGCCTGAGCCATTCACTACGTTGGCTCGGGTATATGGTTGCCATGCATATCGCACTTGCCGGGCTTCGTGAACCTGGGGGCAGACAAGATATATGTCAGTGCCGGATATGTATGCCTTGGCCTGGTGGAAGATTCCGTCTGCGCCTGCGACCTCGAATACTCGTGGTGCCTGTCCGTCGCTCGTCTTTAGGCCGCGGCTGTCTCTCATCGACAGCATTATTGTGTCGTTGCCCATCTGTACGGCACGGCGTACCGATGGGCCTGTGTCAAGGTTTTTGCGATGGCGGTATTCGTTGTGGAGGGCTCGCAATGCCATTCGTTCGCCTACGGGACGCTTGTGGCGGGGGTGGACGTCAAGGCTGTCGCCGACATCGCTGGTCACGACCATGTGTGTATTACCGGCAAAGAAGTCCAACTTGCGCTGGTGGTCACGGAACCATGTCCACTGTGGGCGGTTAAGACTGGATAGCTGTGCAAAGATGAAACGCATGTTACGATTGTTCCATGCCTTGCGCCAGCTTCGTGTCATCAGCCGCCACAGGATGCCGTGTGTCGTGAAGTTTTGTGCGTTGCTCTCACCTTGGTACCATATCACGCCGTCAATGGGAACTTCCTTCAGTTCCCGGATACTGGCTTCGTACAGATAACATGGCTGGTATGGATGGCGTTGCAGGTATGCACCGGTAAGTTGTCCGCTATTGTCTCTCTCGAACTCTTGTTTGGGGGTCTCCCAACCCATGTTCTTCATGGCGCGGCCGCGAACCCAGTCTTGGATGAAGTCGTTCTGTGTCCAGTTGCGCAGTATTGAGGGAAATTCCTGTTCTAGTGACTCGCGGTCTACCCAGCTTTCCGTGCCGCTGCCTCCGATGGCATTGCATATTATGCCTACGGGGCACTGCAGGGAGTCTTGCAGCATCTTGGCAAAATAGTATGCTACGGCACTGAACTCGGGGGCGTTCTTTGTGCTGAGCGGCTCCCATGTCGCGTCCTTGTAGTAGTGCAGGTGGTTGACGCTGTCAAGTGCCTGGGGACTCCAAGTGATATTGTCTGTGAGCCAGCGCTCGCGCAGGTTTAGTATACGTATGTCAGGGTTCTCGCCTTGTGTCTCTTGTATCTTGCGCACTTTGGCAAACTCTGCGTCGTTGCGAAGCTTGAAGGCCATGTTGCTCTGTCCGCTTGCCAGCCATACGACTCCTGCTGCTATGTCGGTGAGTATTATCTGCTGACTGCGGTCTTTGCCTTTCAGTTTCCGACAGTCTACCTGCAGGGTATATGTCTTGCCCTTGTCGAGGGCGGCTATGCTGACTTGCCACTTGCCATCCAGACCTGTTGTGTCGCGCAGTACTTGATTACCGATGCTGACTGTTATCAGTGAGCCTGCATCTGCGCTGCCTCGCAAGGTGACAGGCTTGCCATGTGGCAGGACCATGTGGCTGGTCCAGTGCTTGGGCAGTCTGAGTCCTCCGAAGTTTCCTGTGATTCCCTCGTATACGGTGTGTGCTATGATGCCGTATCCCTCGCGTGTCGGGTGCAGACGGTCTGGGAAGAGGTCTGGACGACAATGCAGCGGTGTATAGAAGTCGATGAGTTGTGCCCCGGCAATTTCCGATACTTTGCGTATATGTTGCTGAATCTCGTAGAACCATTGGCGTGTACCACTGTCAAAACGGTGATGTCTGTCGCTGATAGGTGACATGAGTGCCATGATAATGCGGCATTTTGGATTGCTGTGCCTGACAGAGTCTATCAGTGCCAGGTAGTCCGTGATGAACTCGTCCCTGTAGCATGGCCATGCGCGCGGGTCTGTGTCGTTTATGCCCAGGTGGATGACTGCAATGTCCGGGTGAAATGCCATTGCGTCACGGAATTCCTGTTGCTCGAAATATGGCCTGTATGCTTTCCTGAGCAATGTTGCTCCGCTTTTACCGAAGCGCCCTACCAGGAATTTGTCGCCCAGCATGTCTTGCAGCTGTGCCGGATATGAATCCTTTGCCGGATCTTGCAGTCCGTATCCGTATGTGATGCTGTTGCCTATGCATGCTACACGTGTTACGTGCTTACCGATGTTTTTTTTCTTGGGTGATGCTACGGACACCAGTGCAACTGTCAGTAGCAGGGTGGCTAGAATCAGTTTTTTCATGACTTGTATGTGTTTGCTTTACGTGTCTTATATGGTGTAGACATGGATTGGATGGTCGGTGGTATCGGAAACATGTCTGTCCCGTCTTGGAGAGTGTTGGTGTCGTATGTCAGTCTCGGTAGCGGCGAGTTAGGTCGTCGTAGTGTTCGATGCGACGGTCGCGGAGGAACGGCCACCAGCGACGGACGGTTTCGGTACGTCGCATGTCAATGTCGATGACAGCAACGTCGTCTTGGTCTACGGGTGACTGGTAGAGGATTTCGCCTTGTGGACCTGCGATGAAGCTGCTGCCCCAGAATTGTATGCCGTTTGTCTGTCCGCTGGGGTCTGGCTCATGGCCTGTGCGGTTGACGGCGATGAGTGGCAGTCCGTTGGCTATGGCGTGACCTCGTTGTACTGTAATCCATGCTTCGCGCTGGCGTTCTTGTTCCTGGGGCGTGTCGCTGCTTTCGTATCCGATAGCGGTTGGGTAGATGAGCAGTTGGGCTCCGGCGAGTGCCATGAGGCGTGCACCTTCGGGGTACCACTGATCCCAGCATACTTGCACGCCAAGGAGTCCGAGGCTGGTCTGTATGGGGTGGAATCCGAGATCTCCGGGGGTGAAGTAGAACTTTTCGTAGTATGCGGGGTCGTCGGGGATGTGCATCTTGCGGTATTTACCGGCGATGGTGCCGTCGGCCTCGAAGACGACGGCGGTGTTGTGGCAGAGGCCTGGTGCACGGTTTTCGTAAAGGCTGGTCACGAGGACGATGTGATGCTTGGCTGCAAGGGCCGAGTAGAACTGTGTGGCCGGACCGGGTATGGGTTCGGCGAGGCTGCAGAGGTCTACGTTCTCTGTCTGACAGAAGTATTGGCTGTCGTGCAGTTCCTGAAGGATTACGAGCTGTGCTCCGTGCTGTGCTGCCGTGCGTATGTTTGCAGCGAGTTTCTGGCGGTTGCCCTGGATGTCTGCCGTGCAGGACTGTTGGATGATTCCTACTTTCATAGTTGTGGGTATTGCATGGTGCAGCAGTGTAGACTGCCGTTTTGAGTTAGTAATATACGGCAGTCGATGCCTATTATGTCTCGGTCGGGGAAGACCGACTGGAGGGTGGCGGTGGCTTGCCGGTTCTGTTCTTCGTTCTCGTAGAGCGGAAGGAGTACTGCTCCGTTGATGATGAGGAAGTTGGCATAGTATTGGGGAACTGGGACGAGGTTGTACGGCTTGCCTTCGGGGGTACGGAATGTCTGTAGCTCGCGGAGCATGTCCGGATTGCCCTGGCAATATATGATGGTGTCGTTTGGACAGAAGCGTGCAAGCGTATCT
>AUXO015329787.1_pt1 | contig 14028 bp, 8 predicted proteins | sample 768731 | NCBI WGS metagenome assembly AUXO01 (sample SAMN02715735, study PRJNA202380) | gut metagenome | biome: sheep rumen | host: Ovis aries | place: New Zealand: Palmerston North | reverse complement strand
ATTATACACAAAGATAATAAAAAATCAACCTAAACTTTTCTCTTTTCGAATTTTGAATCAGATATCACCCATAAATTCTCGTACAATGCCGAGCACTTCATCATCGACCGTCTCGATTTTTCCGTCATCGCAGAGCTCGGCGATCTCAGGTCTGATGGGAAGATAGGCAACTTTCCCTATGTCATGACGCTTTGCCACTTCTTCTGTCCTGCCTTTTCCGAAAACATAGATTTTCTTTCCGCAGTCCGGACATGTGAGATAGGACATATTCTCAATAATTCCGAGCACCGGAATGTTCATCATCTCAGCCATGCGAACAGCCTTCTCCACGACCATGGATACGAGATCCTGAGGAGATGTCACGATAACAATTCCGTCGACCGGCAGGGACTGAAAAACAGTGAGCGGAACATCCCCTGTTCCGGGAGGCATATCAACGAAAAGATAATCGATATCTCCCCAGACGACCTCGTTCCAGAACTGCTTAACAACACCCGCGATCACAGGACCTCTCCAGACTACAGGCTGTCCCGGATCATCGAGAATGAGATTTGTCGAGATCACACGGATCCCATCAGCACTGACTGCAGGGATAATACCAAGTTCGGTTCCGTATACTGTATCATTGATCCCAAAAACTCTGGGAATAGACGGACCTGTGATATCCGCGTCAAGAATACCGACATTTTTACCGTTCCTGCGGGACGCAACAGCCATGAGCGACGTGACGAGCGATTTGCCTACACCGCCCTTGCCGCTGACAACGCCAATAACTTTTTTAATGTTCGAGGCTGCATTTGCAGGCTCCAATAAACTCTGAGGCGACATTCTTGAAGAACAATTCTCTCCGCATGAACTACAGTCAGTTGGTGTACAATTTTCAGCCATTTTATAAATCCTTTCAATATTACATTACTTCGTTTTCAACAGAATCAATATACTGATTTCCACTCATCAATATTCTTTGCGTCATATCGGAACGGATAGCCTATGATGACTTCTGTTCCTTCGTCCCGGGCTTTTGTCACGGTAAAGATCTTATTGCCGTCGACTTTGAGCTGCTCTCCTTCCTCACCGGTTATCTTTCTGTTTCCGAACGCCATGGATACATATGCGGTCATCTCTCCGAGATATCCCGGATTCCACATGTAAATATACGGACAAATGCTCCCTTCCTTTACATATTCCGCCATCTCGGAAGGAAGACCCAGCCCAACGACTTTTACACCTGCTCCCGCATCCTTTACCGCCTCAACAGCTGCTTTTATTCCGATCGTTGTCGGAGCACAGATGACGCTCAGATCCGGATACTTCTTGAGAAGAGAAATTGTCTGATCATAGGATTTCTGATAATCATCATCCCCATATGCAATTTCCACGAGTGCCAGTCCCTTATAGGCCTCATCCTCACCGATCTCCCTCATAGCGGAGATCCACGCATTCTGATTCGCAGAGGTCGAGAAGGATGAGACGATTGCCCAGTATCCCCTGCCGCCCGAAACGTCTTTGACAGCGTTCAGTAACGTCTCTCCGATCTCAGTTGTCCCGCTCTCATTGACGTCGAGAAGACGGCTGTCCGGATTCGCCGGCGTGTCAAAAGAAATGACAGGTATTCCCTTATCGATTGCAGTCTGAAGAACACTTTCCAGCGCATCGGCATCCACAGGCGCAATCGCGATACAGGAAACTTTTTCATCTATGAGCTGACGGACGACCTGGATCTGTTCCCTGGCAGTTGCCTTTTCCGGTTGATAAACAAAACTTTGTTTTCCGGCATCTTCTATAATGTTGGTAAAGCCCTTCACAATATGATCATTGTAGGCGTTTCCCGCCCCCTTGGTTATAATAGCATAACAATCCTCATCCTGGATCGTAATGTCGATCGCCTCCTCATCTTTCTCCTTCTTTGAGGAAGATGACTTTTTGCCGCAGCCGGCAAGACCAAAGCAAAACAGCAGGACCAGGATCAGTGCGTAAACCGGATATTTCTTGCCCATATAAGCTCCTATTTGATCACTCTCACTTTGAGAACTCCGCCTATTTTGAGAATATCATCCACCGCTGTCTGCGGAATTACCGTATCTGTATCAATTATGCTGTATGCGTACTCTCCCCGGCATTTGTTGGAAAACACCGTGATGTTGATACCTTCATCGCCAAGGACCCTGGTAAGCTGCGCGATCATATTCGGAATATTTCTGTGATTGATCGCGATACGCCCTTCAGAATTGCATACGCCCATATCACATTCCGGATAATTTACGGAATTCTTGATATTACCGTTCTGAAGATAATTCATGAGCTCCTTGACAGCCATTTCCGCACAATTGTCTTCCGATTCGGCAGTTGAAGCGCCGAGATGCGGTGTGACTACCGTATTCTTAGTCTTCGCCACTCTTGGCGTCACGAAATCCGTCACATATTTCTTGACTTTGCCCTGCTCAAGAGCTTCCACGATCGCATCCTCGTTTACAAGACCGTCACGCGCGAAATTCAGTATGACGACGCCTTCTTTCATCTTGGCGATAGCCTCTTGATCGATCATTCCCCTTGTCTGGTTGGAGAGCGGCACATGCACGGTAATGTAGTCACATTTCAGGTAAATCTCATCAAGATTCGTCACATGATGAATGTTCCTTGAAAGGCTCCAGGCAGCCTTAACGGAGATGAACGGGTCATATCCGTATACTTCCATACCAAGATTCGCCGCTGCATTTGCAACCATTACGCCGATTGCGCCGAGTCCGATAATGCCAAGTTTCTTACCCATGATCTCATTTCCCGCGAACTGCTTCTTCTGTTTCTCTACCTTGCTGGGAAGATCCTCGGTATTCTCCTGTTTCTCCAGCCACTCAATGCCGCCGACGATATCGCGGGAAGCGAGAAGCATACCGGCAATCACGAGTTCCTTCACGCCGTTGGCGTTCGCGCCGGGCGTATTGAATACAACGATGCCCTTCTCCGAACATTGATCGATCGGCACATTATTGACTCCCGCACCGGCTCTGGCAACGGCTACGACTTTGTCAGATAATTCCATTTCCTTCATATTCGCGCTTCTTACCAGCAATACATCGGCATCCATGCTGTCTGTCTGACGGTATTTTGAATTGAAGTGGCGCAGTCCCGCCTCAGAGATGTTATTAAGGCAATGGTAAGTATACATGAGTTTATTCTCTCCTTCTCAAAATTCCCGGGATCATTTCCACCCGATCTTATAAAATCTAGAGCGCCTCGGCGTTCTTGTCGCGCAAAGTGGGAAGCACCTTCATCATTGCGCAGCTGCAATTCTGCGGCAGAGATCAAATGTCATCCTGATCAAATGCTTCCTCGATCGGCTTTCCTCCCGGAGCCATCGGGAACACCATATCATCTCTGCCGATGACGCACTCGATGACAGCCGTCTTCCCGGATGAGATGGCCTTACGGATCGCTCCTTCCACTTCCTCTTTCTTCGTGACTCGGAAAGCGAGAGCGCCCATCCCCTCAGCGACCTTAACAATATCCAGACTGTCATCAAGGAGGGTCTGACTATATCTTTTATTATAGAACAAATGCTGCCATTGTCTGACCATTCCCAACGCATGATTGTTTATGACGATCTCAATGATCGGAAGGTCACATCGCACCGAGGTCAGGATTTCATTCATATTCATACGAAAACATCCGTCACCGGCTATATTTATGACCAGTCTGTCAGGCAAAGCCGCCTTCGCTCCGATCGCGGCTCCCACACCGTATCCCATTGTTCCGAGTCCGCCGGACGAAAGCAGGTGACGCGGTCTGTCGTACTTGTAATACTGAGCCGCCCACATCTGATGCTGTCCGACATCCGTGGTGATGATCGCATCTCCACGGGTGATCTCATATAGCTTCTCAATAACATACGGTCCTGTGAGCGTCGACGCATCGTATTTCAGCGGATACTTTTCTCTGAGTTCGCGGACATAGGCCAGCCATCCCGCATGGGAGTTTGCTTTTATAAGCGGAAGCAGCCTTTTCAGGATCTCATTCAGATCTCCTATAACGGCCGCATCGACCATGACATTCTTATTGACTTCAGCTCTGTCGACATCGAACTGCACGATTGCTGCCTGCCTGGCAAATGCCGAAGTCTCCCCCGTATCACGGTCCGAAAAACGTACACCGGCCGCGATCACAAGATCGCATTTACGCATGGATCTGTTGGCAGCTTTAGTCCCATGCATACCAAGCATTCCGAGATAAAGATCATCCGTACCGGAAAATGCTCCTTTTCCCATCAATGTATCACAGACAGGTATGCCTGCTCTGTGCGCAAGAGTATGAAGCAGATCATGTGCACCGGAAGCGATGGCTCCGCCGCCAACGAAGAGGACCGGTCTTTCCGCCTTATTGATCATTTCCGCAGCTATTCTGATATCATCCCCACCGATCGTGTGGGTCCGCGGGCCGATCATCTCAGCCTTCTGCGGGAAAAACTCACAGATATTTTCCGTGACATCTTTCGTGATATCTATGAGAACCGGACCGGGACGGCCGCTTCGGGCGATCTTGAAAGCTCTCCTGATTGCAGGCGCGAGCTTTTTTACATCTTTTACGATCACACTGTACTTTGTGATCGGCATAACGATACCGGCAATATCGATCTCCTGAAAAGAATCCTTACCGAGAACAGATACACCGACATTGGCCGTAAAAGCGACAATCGGGACGGAATCGAGCATAGCAGTCGCTATTCCCGTGACAAGGTTGGTTGCTCCCGGACCGGATGTTGCCCACACAACGCCCACCCTGCCGGTCGCTCGGGCATATCCGTCCGCAGCATGTGCTGCCCCCTGCTCGTGGGACGTCAGGATGTGTCTTATTTCCGGATGAGCGTAAAGGGCATCATACATATTAAGGATCGTCCCGCCCGGATAACCGAAAATAGTATCCACACCCTGCTCTTTCAGGCACTCAATAACTATTTCTGAACCGCTCAGTAACATGAAATACAGGAAGCCTCCTTAGTCTTGCCTTTTCGTGCATGGCATACAAATCGAAATATGTACTATGCCGAACTAAAATACAATATTAGCGCAAACCGATATATTTTTCAATAGAACTGTAACTGTTGCATATCAAAAGTGCTGTACAGGCACAGACCTGTACAGCACTTAGGTAAACGTTATAAATTATTTCTTTTCAGAAACATCATAGGAAGCATCGGCCTTCTCAACTTCCGCAATAGCTTCTTTTTTCATCGGAATTCTGCAGTTCTTATTATTGCCGAACTCGACAATGACAACATCATCCGTGATATCAAGAATAACGCCGTAAAAACCGCCGGTCGTCACAATGCTGTCACCCACAGCCAGATCCGCGAGCATAGCGCTCACTCTCTGCTGCTCTTTTCTCTGCGGACGAATCAGAAGAAAATAGAAAATAGCAATCAGTGCAATCATATAGATTGCCATAAGACCCATGCCGCCTGTTGCTGCTGCCGCAATTGAATACATTTTAATAAACCTCCGATTTTAATATTGAAAGGCATTGCTTCCCTTCAGCATAGATATCATAATACACAATTTAAATACCCTCTGCAAGTGCTTCCTTTGATTTTTAATCTCCAAAGAACGCATATTCACATGCGCTTCCCTGAACGATCAGAGCATTCCCATTCCTGACAGAGTACGTTTCTTATACTCGCCGAAGCGGCCTTCCTCGAGCGCTCCCCGGATCTCTTCCATCATATTATTATAAAAATAAAGATTATGCATGACGCAAAGACGCATCCCCAGCATCTCATTGGCCTTGAGAAGATGGCGGATATAGGCCCTTGTATGGTTTCGACACGCAGGGCAGCCGCACCCTTCCTGAATAGGTCTCGTATCGAGCTCATATTTCTTATTAAACAGATTCAGATGTCCTTCCTTTGTGTACACATGTCCATGCCGGCCATTCCTGCTCGGGTATACACAATCGAAGAAGTCCACTCCTCTCTCCACGCCTTCCAATATATTGGCCGGCGTTCCGACTCCCATTAAATATGTAGGCTTATCGGAAGGAAGATACGGAACGACTTCATCAAGTACATGGTACATCTGCTCATGCGTCTCTCCGACAGCCAGACCGCCGATCGCGTATCCGTCCAGGTCCAGCTCGGAAATATCTTTCGCGTGCTGAATGCGTATATCGTCATAAATAGCGCCCTGATTAATACCGAAGAGCATCTGATGGGGATTTACCGTGTCGGGCAGCGAATTCAGTCTCTGAAGTTCCGTCTTGCACCGGACCAGCCACCGGGTCGTTCTTGCGACAGATTCTTCGACATATTTTCTCTCTGCCAGAGCGTTCGGACATTCGTCAAATGCCATGGCGATCGTTGATCCCAGATTAGACTGGATCTGCATGCTCTCCTCCGGTCCCATGAAAATGCGGTGTCCGTCTATATGTGACTGGAATGTTACCCCTTCTTCCTTTATCTTACGCAGTTTTGCCAGAGAAAAGACCTGAAAGCCACCGGAATCAGTAAGGACCGGACCGTCCCAGTTCATGAACTTTCTTACGCCGCCCAGCTGCCTGACGATCGTATCGCCCGGACGAACATGAAGATGATACGTATTACAGAGCTCGACCTGTGTTTTCAGACTGTGAAGTTCAGGGGAAGATACTGCGCCTTTGATGGCTGCGACCGTGCCGACATTCATAAAAACAGGGGTCTCTATAACGCCGTGGACCGTTGTCAGCCTGGCTCTTTTGGCGCGGCCTTCGCGCTTTATTATTTCGTACATATTTACTCCCAACTATTTATTTTGTCCCTTTATCATAATAAGAAAACGGAAAGGCGTCAAACATTTCCTTATTATAAAGAATTCATTAAAATTTCTGTATTAGACAAGTGCCGCAAAGTGTGGCTTGTCTTTTTAAAATCTAAGACGTATAATTGCTAGTTGACTAAAGGAATGTTTAATGAGGTCATGTATGAACAATAGACACTACACACTTGGCATAGATATAGGGTCCACAACGGTAAAGATCGCTGTCCTCGACGAGGATAAGAATCTTCTGTTCTCTGACTATCAGAGACATTATGCTGAAATACAGGACACCTGCTGCAGACTGATCGAAGAAGCATGCCGGGAACTTGGTGATCTTGAGGTCTCACCGGCCATTACCGGATCCGGCGGTCTCACGCTTGCAAAGCATCTGGCTGTTCCGTTCGTACAGGAAGTCATCGCCGTCTCCACTTGTCTGAAGATAAGATGCCCGAAAACTGATGTTGCGATCGAGCTCGGCGGCGAGGATGCCAAGATCATATATTTCGAAAAGGGAAATATTGAGCAGCGAATGAACGGTATCTGTGCCGGAGGCACAGGCTCTTTCATCGATCAGATGGCAGATCTGCTTCAGACAGATGCATCCGGCCTCAATGAATACGCCAGAGAATATCATTCGCTCTATCCGATCGCCGCAAGATGCGGGGTCTTTGCCAAAACGGATATCCAGCCTCTGATCAATGAGGGCGCGACAAGAGAAGATCTGTCAGCATCCATTTTTCAGGCTGTTGTCAATCAGACGATTTCCGGACTGGCATGCGGAAAACCGATCCGGGGCCATGTCGCTTTCCTCGGCGGTCCCCTGCATTTCCTGGATCAGCTGAGAGCCCGTTTCATTGAGACCTTAAGGCTCGATGATGAGCATACACTCATACCGGAGAACTCCCACCTGTTCGCCGCTCAGGGTGCCGCTTTTGAGGCTGTCAACGCTGCGAGATCCGAGGCCAAGACGGCGGAGATCCCCTATGTGGAAGGCATGGAAAAGACCACGCTCAGTGCTCTTTCCGGCAAGCTGAAAAGCGGCATCCGCATGGAATTCGAAGTTTCACGTCTGGACCCTCTCTTTAAGAGCGAGGATGATTACGCTGTCTTCAAGGCCCGTCAGGATCGATATCAGGTCGAAAAAGGCATTCTTGCTTCCTATCGCGGAAAAGCTTACCTCGGAATCGATGCCGGAAGTACGACGACCAAGACTGCGCTTATCTCTGAAGACGGCAAGCTTCTCTATTCTACGTACGACAGCAATCACAGCAATCCTCTGCAGACATCCATTGATGCCATAAAGGAAATCTATTCTCATATGCCGAGAGGCGTGGAAATCGCAGGGTCCTGTTCTACCGGCTACGGAGAAGCTCTGATAAAATCCGCCTTAATGCTGGACGAAGGAGAGGTCGAGACTATTTCTCATTATTATGCTGCCTCTTTCTTTGATCCCAATGTGGACTGTATTCTCGATATCGGCGGACAGGATATGAAGTGTATCCGGATCAAGGATCATGCCGTCGATGATGTCATGCTGAATGAGGCATGCTCATCCGGCTGCGGGTCCTTTATCGAGAATTTTGCGAAAACGCTTAATTACTCGGTCCAGGATTTTGCAAAGGCAGCCCTTTTTGCCGAACATCCCATTGACCTTGGCACCCGCTGTACCGTTTTCATGAATTCCAAGGTAAAGCAGGCCCAGAAAGAAGGTGCTACGGTAGCCGATATTTCCGCCGGTCTCGCATACTCTGTCATCAAGAATGCGCTGTATAAGGTCATCAAGGTATCCGACGCGTCGGAGCTTGGCAAAAACATCGTTGTTCAGGGAGGTACCTTCTATAACGATGCGGTCCTCCGCAGTTTCGAGCGGATAGCCGACTGCCATGTCATCCGTCCCGATATTGCCGGTATCATGGGTGCGTTCGGTGCTGCCCTGATCGCCAGAGAACGGGCTGTTGAAGGAAAGAAATCTTCCATGCTCTCGATCGATGATATCAACGCTTTCACGTACAAAACATCGATGGGAAGATGCCATGGTTGTACGAACAACTGTCGTCTGACAATCAATAAATTCTCAGGCGGAAGACGTTTTATTTCCGGCAATCGCTGCGAAAAAGGCATCGGCATGAAGAAAAACAAGGACAATCTGCCGAACCTCTATGAATACAAGTATCAGAGAATTTTCGGTTACGAACCGTTAAAAGATGCTCCGCGGGGAAAAGTAGGTATCCCGAGAGTCCTGAATATGTTCGAGAACTATCCGTTCTGGTACACATTCTTTACGAATCTGGGGTATGAGGTCGTCCTCTCTCCCACTTCCAGCAGAAAAATATACGAGCTCGGAATCGAATCCATTCCCAGCGAGTCGGAATGCTATCCGGCAAAGCTTGCCCATGGCCACGTCAGCTGGCTGCTCAGGCAGGGGATCAAATTTATATTCTATCCGTGTGTTCCCTATGAGCGAAATGAGTTCAAGGAAGCTGTCAATCACTATAATTGCCCGATTGTCACTTCATATGCTGAGAATATCAAAAACAATGTGGAGGAGCTGAAGAACCCGGAGATTCGCTTCCTGAATCCGTTCCTTGCATTTACGAACGAAAAAATACTCGTCGACCGTCTTGTGGATATCTTCAGTGATATTCCGAAATCCGAAGTCAAAGCGGCCGGTTCGGCAGCCTGGAAAGAACTGCTCCACAGCCGTAAAGACATTCGCAGAAAAGGCGAGGAGACCTTAAAATACCTGAAAGATACGGGCAGACACGGGATTGTCCTGGCGGGCAGACCGTATCACATTGACCCGGAAATCAATCATGGCATACCGGAACTGATCAATTCCTACGGAATGGCAGTCCTGTCCGAGGATTCCATCTCCCATCTGGCGTCGATCGAGAGACCGATCAGGGTAAATGACCAGTGGATGTATCATACCAGGCTTTATGCCGCCGCCAACTACGTCAAAACGACAGAGAATCTGGATATCATCCAGCTGAATTCTTTCGGCTGCGGTCTGGACGCGGTCACAACGGATGAGGTACAGGAAATACTTTCTCAGAGCGGAAAGATTTATACCTGCCTTAAAATTGATGAAGTCAATAACCTCGGTGCAGCGAGGATCAGGGTGCGTTCTCTTCTCGCTGCCATCAGGGTCAGAAAACAGCAGAAAAAGAGCGGCGACGCAAGTCCGAGAAAGATCATCTCCTCCGAATTCAAGCGTATGATTTTTACCGAGAAAATGCGCGAGGAATACACGATCCTTTGTCCTCAGATGTCACCGATCCACTTCAGACTGCTTGAACCTGCTTTCAACGCAGGCGGTTTTCATCTCGAAGTTCTTTCCAATGACAACCGCCATGCAATCGACATGGGTCTCAAGTACGTCAATAACGATGCCTGCTATCCGTCTCTGCTCGTCATCGGGCAGATCATGGATGCCCTGTTGTCCGGCAAGTATGATACGCACAAAGTAGCTGTCGTCATGTCACAGACAGGCGGCGGATGCCGCGCATCGAACTATATCGGCTTTATTCGAAGAGCTCTGAAGAAGGCCGGGCTGGAATATGTTCCTGTCCTCTCCCTGAACTTCAACGGATTTGAACCGCAGCCCGGATTTAAGATCACACTGCCTACTCTCACGCGTCTGGCCTATTCCGTCGTACTCGGCGATATTCTGATGAAATGCCTGTACCGCATGAGGCCATATGAGCGGGTGAAAGGTTCTGCCAACAGGAAATATGAGCAGTGGAATGCGGTCTGTGTCAGGTATTTGAAAAAAAAGCACTGTTCTCTGCCGGAATTCTACGTTCTGTGCCGTGAGATCATACGAGACTTTGATAATCTCCCGATCACGGATGAAAAGAAGCCGAGAGTCGGTATCGTCGGGGAAATACTTGTCAAATTCTCCCCGGCCGCCAACAATCATCTTGTTGAACTTCTGGAAAAAGAGGGAGCGGAGGCTGTCGTACCTGATCTGATCGATTTCTTCAACTATTCGTTCTACAACTTGAATTTCAAGGTCGAGAATCTCGGATTTGCCAAGAAGACAAAACTTGCAACAAATGTGGGCATCTGGGCAGTAACGAAACTTCGTGCCGCAGCGAACAGGGAATATGCCAAGAGCAAACATTTTACTCCTTCAGCAGATATTGAGCAGCTGGCCAAGATGGCGTCCCCAATCGCCTCGACCGGCAACCAGACAGGAGAAGGTTGGTTCCTTACCGGTGAGATGCTTGAACTTATTCAGGCGGGTGTGCCGAACATCGTATGCATCCAGCCGTTCGCATGCCTGCCGAACCACATCGTCGGGAAGGGCGTGATCAAGGAACTGCGGAACAGATATCCTGAGGCCAATATAGCCGCAGTCGACTACGATCCGGGTGCCTCCGAAGTCAACCAGCTGAACAGGATCAAGCTGATGCTTACGACCGCTGAAAAGCGGATGAATAACCAGAACTAAAGAAAAGAAAGCCGTTCGACGGCAGGTTTTTCCTGCTTGATCGGACGGCTTTTTACTTGACTATGGTTTTTAATTCGATGTTATAGTATCATAACCATTATGAATATCGGAAAAATTACTCTCACTGAAATTAATAAAAGCGAAGCGCTGCGCTATCTTGGCTATAAGTCCGACCCGGATGCTGTCTCATCAGTTCTCCTCGACAGATGTGAGACGGATCTGATAAAGGAACTGGACTGCAGGTATATTTATCGCGTTTTTCCGCTTGAAAACGGACAGATTCCCGGATCCTCCTTCTGTCTGGAAGGTAAGTCCATAAAAGCGCATCTCTCGGGATGTACACAGATCATTCTCCTTTGCGCGACACTTTCCGAACGTGTCGACAGGCTGATCCGCCGAAGACAGCTGACCGGAATGGCGGAGGCAATGATGATCGATGCTCTCGCGTCAGCTGCAGTGGAGCAGGTCTGTGATAAGGCGGAGTCCGAAATCCTCCGGTCTTTTCCGGGCATGCAGCATACCTGGAGGTTCGGGCTCGGTTACGGAGATTTTCCTCTGAAATATCAGGGAACATTTCTGGATATCCTGGATGCGCCAAAAAGAATCGGGGTATGCGTGAGTCCAGCACTTATGCTGACCCCCTCGAAATCTGTCACCTGTGTGATAGGGCTTGGAGAGAAAATCGGGCCCGGGGAACGCAAAACATGTGCAATCTGTACGCTTCGCGACAGCTGCAGTTTCAGAAGATCCGGGACCAGCTGTCAGGCATGACTGCATGTGGGTAGTTCAAGTCAGTGAGAAATCGAAAGGCAGGGATTCTATATGACTGTAAAAGAATTATTGGAAAATCGTTATACGATCCTCGATGGCGGCATGGGCACCATGCTTCAGCAAAAAGGCATGGCTCTCGGAACGATTCCCGAGACGCTCAACATTCTGAAGCCTGAATGGATCATTGACATACACCGCCAATATATCAGTGCCGGCTCTCAGATCGTTTATGCAAATACATTCGGAGCCAACCGCTTTAAGATGGCCGACTCCGGTTTCTCTGTGGATGAGCTTATTCGTTCTGCAATCGGAAACGCAAGAGAAGCCGCAGAGGGCACGGACACTCTCGTTGCACTTGACATCGGACCCATCGGTCAGCTTCTCTGGCCGACCGGTTCGCTCTCCTTCGAAGATGCCTACGATATCTTCCGGGAAATGGTGGAATCCGGGCGGGATGCCGGAGCCGATCTGATAGTCATAGAGACCATGACCGATCTCTATGAGGCGAAAGCTGCCGTTCTGGCAGCAAAGGAAAACTCCGCCATGCCGGTATTTGTCACCATGACCTTTGAAGAGAACATGCGCACTTTCACAGGATGTTCCGTCTCTTCAATGTGCCTTACAATGGAAGGACTCGGTGTCGACGCGCTCGGCGTCAACTGTTCTCTCGGACCCAGGGATCTTATTCCGATCGTGCGGGAGATTTCGCGTTGGACAACGATTCCGATCATTGTGAAACCAAATGCGGGGCTGCCGGATCCGGTGACCAATACCTACAATGTTCTTCCGGATGAATTTGCGGAAGTCACAAAGCAGATGCTTCCCTGCGGAGTCCGTATTCTTGGAGGATGCTGCGGAACAAATCCGGAATATATACGGAAACTGGCCGAAATGCTTCATGCCGATCATACAGACTGCGGCAGGAATCCGGAGCACATTGACACACCTGCTGTATGTACGCCTCTTAAGACCATAGTCATCAATGAACCGCGCGTAATCGGCGAGCGTATCAACCCGACCGGTAAAAAGCGCTTTAAACAGGCTCTTACAGAGGGAGACATGGATTACATTCTCGGTCAGGCCATTGAGCAGGTCGAAGCAGGAGCCGATATACTAGATGTCAACGTGGGAGCGCCCGGCATAGATGAAAAGGAAATGATGGTCAAAACGATCATGGCGATCCAGTCCGTCATCGATGTGCCGCTGCAGATCGATTCGACCAAACCTGAAGTTCTTGAAGCTGCTCTTCGTGTCTATAACGGTAAGCCGATCGTCAATTCGGTGAACGGTGAAGAAGCCGTAATGGACCGGATCCTTCCGCTCATAGCCAGATACGGTGCTTCTGTTGTCGGTCTCACTCTGGATGAGAACGGCATACCCAAAACAGCAGAAGGACGATTCAGGATCGCGGAAAAAATCATGAACAAAGCTCTCTCCTACGGAATAAAGAAGGAGAATATCTTTATAGACTGTCTCGTTCTCACCGTCTCGGCAGAACAGGCTGCCGCAGCGGAAACATTGAAGGCTGTGCACCGCGTGAAGACAGAGCTCGGACTATCGACGGTCCTCGGTGTGTCGAACATCTCGTTCGGTCTCCCGAACCGACTCACGATCAACACGTCCTTCCTCACAATGGCACTGAATGCCGGACTTGATCTTCCGATCATGAATCCCAATCTCCCGTCGATGATGTGGGCATTCAAAGCATACAAGGTCCTGTCGGGAAAAGATGTCAATTCTCTTGATTACATTGCCTATTCTCAGGAACATGAGCCGGAAACGCAGACTTTGAAGAGAACGAAGGAAGCGTTGAGGACATCCCAGACAGAGCTCAGCTCTCTGAAACAGACCTATTCTTCCATACTGTCCGCTCCCGCAGGTCACCCCACAGACTGCACTTGCGAAAGCTGTAAGGCACTGGCTGAGGCAAGAAATGCCTTTCTGAAGAATACTCTTGCAGCAGTCGTTCCGGATTCCGACGGAGACATACCCGAACGGCACACGCTCGCCGAAAAGAGC
>AUXO010824788.1_pt1 | contig 14028 bp, 13 predicted proteins | sample 768731 | NCBI WGS metagenome assembly AUXO01 (sample SAMN02715735, study PRJNA202380) | gut metagenome | biome: sheep rumen | host: Ovis aries | place: New Zealand: Palmerston North | reverse complement strand
TCAGATCCACCAAAGACCTCCGGCCTTGACGGCAGGAAGAACTTGTCCACGGTAGTCTCAAAACCCGTGCCGGCAGAGCCTTCCGCTGCAGTAGTATCACCTGCCACAGTACTCAGAGCTGTCAGAAGCTCCACATCACCACAGATCTTCACAAACTCAGGATCAAGACCATGTATGAAGCCTGCAGTGCTGCTCACCCAGGAAGGAGCTCTGTCCCATACAGTCTGAGGAGTCCAAACAGATCCGGCCACCTTACTGGAATTGAGATGCTGTCTCATGGCTCCGGTGCTCCATCTGTTGGATCCGTATCTCATCCTCTGGATACTGTTGAGTCCTGCGCTTTCCTGTACTGCGATCAGGAGGGTACCCAGGCTTGTCCCATCGGTGCCGACTTCCGGCACAGCTGTCTCAATGGGAGTAGTAGATGCATTACTTGCCCAGGTCTTGATTCCTGCGCCCTGAAGGGGAGTCTTGTTATACGGCCAGTCCAGCGTGATCTGTCCCCCTGCAGGTACTGCCTGGGTCAGTGTAAACTGGTATGTTGCCCCTCCACCGTAAGCGGTATCGTAATTATCTCCAAGGGTAATATTGTACGTTCCTGCGGCAAGTCCTTCTGCGGCATGGAAAAATGCCTCAGGAGCATCAGACTGCAGTGTATACAGGATGTCCTCAGACTGCAGGATCATGCCATGCTTTTTGGTCTTGTCATGCAGCTTGATGTTGCCGATCGTGGTCTGACCGTTCTCGATGAAGTTCATGACCACCATCTTGATGGTTGAAGCCGTCTCTACCATCAAGATGGTGTCTCCACTTGCAGGAGTGCCGGTCACAGTCAGACCGTAGTCTGCCAGGATGATAGGAGTCCCGCCGACCTTCCATGCAGATCCATCAAAGATGATCTCATACTCCTTCTCGCCGGCCTCATGCATGGCAGCCACAAACTTGTCCTCATCCACAGCCACTGCCGTGATGCCGGTGTGGTCTCCCAGGGATGCCTGGACCTTTGTCTCACGCCCGACTTCGATGATGTCACCCACGCTGAACACCCGAGGGGCCAGCCCCATTCTCACGATACTCAGGACATCATCATAGGATGTGACCTGCAGGCCATGAGCCCCCTGGCCGGCTCCCTGTGCTGCCAGGATAGCGGCAATCTGTTTCATTGTGGAGTCTTTTACCAGATCCACTTCAAATGCACTCATAGCTTACTCTCCTTCCGTAAATATCATTGTCACGCCGTTGTCCGATCCGATGACAAAGGACACGTTCCCGGCCACCTGGAAAACAGCAGCAGCCTGCTCTGCGTAGAGCTGAGCGGCCTGCTCAGATGCTGCGGCGTTTGACTCAGATGACTGTGCACCGGTGGCAGCGGCCTCTGCCCTTGTCATGTAAGTCAGGGCATTGGCTTCTGACTCATCCGCGTCCGCTGCCGATCCGGCTGCCGCGTCTTTGGCGGCACTGGCCTGGTTGAGGACATAGTCACATCTCTGCTGAAGCTCGATGTACCAGGCCTTTTCCTCAGGTACAGGGATGATCTCGCCGCCGTTGAGTCCGTCAAAGACTTCGACCTCACAGGACCTGGTCTTAAGCACATAATCGTCTCCGACAAACTCAATGGAGAATACCAGGGTGCCAACATCATAGCAGGCAGCACCCGGCACGATCCACCCGAAGCGGATCTGCTCATCATTGCGCTCAACGCATACGGCAGTATTGATGTCAGAGTACCCGGCTTCCGTCAGATAGATGATCTGGATGTTTTTGGTGCTCAGATCTATGCCGTCATAGTATCTGTCCATGAGGAACCGGATAAACTGTGACTTGTTCTCACCGGACACCATGGTCTGGTCCTTGATCGCCTGCAGCTTCTTGGTGCCGTAGTCGATCTCAAATATCATGTCATCGGTATACTCGCCGTTGTCATAACCATCAACCCATTCCCATTCCATGCTCATTCTCTCACCTCCTTCCTTTATGCGGTCCTCTTCCACATGTACACCGTCACATAAAGCGGCATGATAGAAAATCTGGCCCCACCTCCGGTGGAGCTTGTGTTGCCAGTCCCAGCTGCTGATGTGGCAAGGTTTCCTGCGGCACCTGTAGTCCCGCCTCCGCCGGACTTAACGGTAGCAGTGTGGGTATGGGCTCCGGCAAGGCCGCTGTCAATAGTAGTAACACCGTCACCACCCTGTGCGGCATAACGCGCTGTGCCTGCGGCACCCTGCTTGTTGCGGTAAACAGCATGACGGTGATTACCGGTCTCACTGATCGTGACCGTGTGCGTGTGATTAGGTGTGCTGTGGGTGTGGGAAGCGCCATAGTGAGTGTGGGAAGGACCCTTATGGGTATGCGCAGGCATCTCATCAACAGTAAGAGCATGCGTAAGAGCCCCTCCGGTAGAATTGACAGCATGATTGTCGTCCTCTGCAAACAGGAACCTGCCGCGGATCCGCGCCCAGGTCCCGCCAAAAAGCGTTCCTGGATTGACGTTGCTCACACTGATATAGACCGCTCCAATGGGATAGACCTTAGAAAATATGTCACTTATAGGAGGAATGGTCTTAAAGGCTTTCCTGACCCCGGTGACCTGCAGATCCGCAATATCGATATAATACAGCGGCATGTCATCCGTAACAGCGCCCTGGAAAATGTCACCCTGGACCAGCGCCGCAGGAGAAGGCTTGCCGGAAGAATCCACATCCGTGCCTTTGAGAATCATCAGGGCAGCTGACTCAATGCCTGTGGATATGTCTTTGTTGTACCTCATGACCACAGTATCGATCCTCTTTTTCCCCTGTGATCCATTATCAATGGTCAGCTCAACCTCAGTATTGGGAGCTATCGTGATATGCCGCCCCTGATCCACCAGGTCACCGCTGCCGATCTTGATCAAGTTGTTGCTCTCCAGCGTATACTGGAACTGCCCGCTGGACTCCATGACATAGCGTCCGGACCCGCAGACACCCGCATTAAAAAGACCGGCGTCAGCAGATGTAACATGCCCCACGCCGGCGTATCCTGTAACCAGATGTTCCGCCATTAGTTCACCTCATAGCTTATAGTTATATCATCGTTCTCGATCCTGATGATCTTCTTGACCACTTCCTGTGTCGCGCTGATCCCGGTCTTCTCTTCCGTACTGCCCACCATGTCACCGATGTCATAGACACGTTCCGTCTCTTCCAGGTCGATGCCAAGATAATCCGCCTGATGGGCTTCCTCCAGGCGTGCTATCCCTTCGTCTATCATCACGGCATACCGGTCAGTCACCTGCCTGTAATACTTCTTTGTCACCCATTTGGGCGCTGCCATCTCATCGGTAGCTGTGTAAAAGGTGTTTTTCACCCATGCAGGCGCCGCGCTATCATCCTTCCTGTATACAGCGCCTGACTCAAAAGTCGGAGCAGACACGGTCTTTACATACGTGTATCTGGTCTCAGCTTTCCATACAGGAGCCTTCTGCCTGGTATACTTGGTGTAATACTTCCTTGCTTTCCAGCCGGGTGCCTCGCCGGCCTTGGTCTTTGTCACACTGTAGTATTTGACCTTTGGTTTTTTCTTCAGCTCGGCGGCTGTGGCTTTACGGTAATACTCACCGTACTCTGTGGACCAGTCAGTAGGCTTCCTGGTCTGCAATCGGTATACATCATAGGAGACACCGCTCACATCCCTGTACTCACTGATGACACCATCACTGTAGAACACAAAGTATTCACCATATTTTTTGACCCAGTCGGAAGGCCTCTTTGTCTGCCGGACGTATCTCTCAGTGGTCACACCCTGGACAGCCCTGTAGGAAGATCCGTTTTTGGTGTAGTACTCATCATACTTGGTCTTCCAGTCGGAAGGGACCTGTGTGAGCGCTTCATACACCACAGTGCCTGTGACATTTGAGTAGTCGTCTCCGCTCCTCCGGTAATACTTTGAGTAGCTGGCTTCCCAGTCAGCTGGCTTAGACTTCTGCAGGATATATCCCACAGGTTCTTTTTCCACTGACTTGTAAGCACTCTCTTCCTGCTCAAAGTAGTTTTCACAGTTTTTCTCCCAGTCAGCTGGCTTGGATGTAAGCCTGATGTAGTTCGTGGTGATCTCAGCGCCAGGATAATCCAGGATGTCTACCACTTCGTCTGATCCGGTCATGACCTTCTGGGACTCATCCAGGATGTACTGGTTGTCCCGCACAGGCTGGTCCACAGTAGCATATGGCTGTATGCCGCCGTTCTCATCGGTAAAAAGATGGATGACTGCCCTGTCTTTCAGATCGCCCTGTCCAAGGCAGATCAGGTGGTTGACAGGCAGATAGTCCTTTTCCACCGTAAAATCAACCTGGGATGTATTAAACTCATCATCCTCAGAGTAATCCACAATCGGGACAGCTGACAGCTCCACCATACCTTCCACCCAGCGGATCCGGAGCTTTCCTCCGGCCTCCTTGAGCATCTTCCTGATGGTGGTATAACCAAATCCATATCTTACCTGGAAATTGGAAATATCAATGTCAGACACCTCATCTGATGCAGTAAAAAGGGCCGACAGCCCTATCCGGTCAATGATCTCCTGCAGTACGGCATTGGCGTCACCGTCCAGTACCAGATAATCCTCATCCGGATCCGGGCAGAGGACCTTCCCTTCCAGTACGCCGTGCCATGTACGGCCTTTGTATGTGACCATATCGGACTCCGTGTTCACACGGATCTTATCCACTATGCCGCCATACTCTTCTCCCTCCACATGCAGGTAATAACCTTTCTGACAGCGGTGGGAAGCCCTGTCTATCGCGCACTCAAAGTTGTTCTCATCAGTACCAAAAGCCATGTCCAGGGTATAAGCCATCATGACCCCTATATCACGGCCTTCCGCGTTTGAATAGATCAGATCCAATCAGGCTCACCCCTCTCATCATAAATGGTAATGTCTACACCGACACTGAGAGGCCTGAGGACTGTGCTGAGCCCTTCCGGGATCTTTTCAAAGATGTAACTTTCCCTGTCTCTCAGATGAAAAATGTTCGTTTCTTCACCCGTAGTGCCATACTGATATATTTTCTTGTTCTTGGAATCGATGACAGCATACTCTCCGGAATCAAGAGTTGTGTACACCCTGTATGTATGGCCCGCAATAGTGACATATGGATTGACACATGGACCATAAAACCGGATCTCGAAGTTAGCAGCATCAATGCAGTTATTAGGGATCGTCTCGATGAACTCAGGACGATCGTAATCAAAGCCATAGTCCATGGGATAGTCCAGGAGCGCCACAGCACCGGAGTTGGCAAAATACTGGTATGTGGACTCATGGATCCAGAACGGATAAACGCTGATCAGGAGGATGGTCTTGTCAATAGACTCCATCAGTTCCTCAAATGACTCATGTCCGGACTCAACTACAAAGACTTCCCTGTAAAAATCGTTCCACCACAGCTTCCCCGGCTTCATCCTCCGGATGTCCCGGTCAAACGTCCTGTGCATCTGATACATGACAGAGTCAAACTCGTCAGCATTCTCAGCCAGGACAGTGATCCTCAGCTCACTCTCTTCGGTGTCTTTCCAAAACCGCTTTACTTTTCCAAGGCCGTTGACCCCTGAGATCGTGCTGTACTCCCAGTGACTGGTGGCAAGCGTCTCAGGTTCCTGAGCGGCCAGGGGACCGGACATGAAGTCAATGATTGTCCCATCCGATCCCTCATAACACAATCTCATCACACCATTTCCCTCACAATCCTTCCTAAGGACCTGCCGTCAATGTCCATCCGGATGTCCATCCGTGCGCATGCTGCAGCGACCTTGGAAGCCAGCTTGTCATAATCAATAGGAGTGCCGGCAGCTGCTTCAACCGCATCCTTGACATAACCCTGCAGCACATCGATGGGTGCCACGGCCTCAGGGCCTGCCTCACCGACACCCTGCAGTCCGTAGATGGAGTCAAGGATGGCAGGCCTCTTGAAGATCTTACCTTTTGCGTTCCATGTGACACTGAAGGAAGGCTTTTGTCCTTGCCCGCCGATACCCCATGGAGGCGATCCGGCTGATACGCTAATGTGCGGCAACTTGATCTTGCAGATCTTCCCCAGGTTGACCGGGAACAGGTCCTTTATCTTGTCCACAACACCTGAAACTGTTTTCTTGGCGCTGTTGATAGGCCCGGTGATGGCGTCCTTGACTCCATCCCATGCGCTTTCGGCATTGCTCTTGACAGTATCAAAAGCCCCGCTGACAGTGCTCTTGATGCTGTCAACAATACTGCTGACGGTACTCTTAGCGGAATCTATGGGCTTCGTAATACTGCTCTTTACGTTTTCCCAGACAGTCGATACCTTGTCCTTTACTGCATCAAATGTATTCCCGACCTTGTCCTTAATGCTTGCTACTGTATCACTGACAGTGGTCTTTGCATTTTTAATCGCATTGCTGATCGTGGTCTTAATGCCATTCCAGACACTTGATACCTTACTCTTAACGGTATTGAAGCCGCTGCTGATCGTGGTCTTGATACCGTTCAGGACATTGGAGATCGTGGTCTTAATGTTCTTCCAGACACTGGAAACTGTTGTCTTTATGGATTTCAGAACATTAGAGATCGTAGTCTTAATGCTCTTCCAGACATTACTGATCGTGGTCTTGATACCATTCAGGACATTACTGATCGTAGTCTTGATGCTCTTCCAGACATTGGAAACAGTTGTCTTTATAGACTTCAAGGTATTAGAGACTGTTGTCTTGATACCGTTCCAAATATTACTGACAGTAGTCTTAATCCCATTCAGGACATTGGAGATCGTAGTTTTAATACCATTCCATGCATTACTGACAGTAGTCTTGATAGACTTCAAGGCATTGGAGACGGTTGTCTTGATACCGTTCCATGCCGTTGTGATTGTCGTTTTAATGGAGTTCAGGACATTACTGATCGTAGTCTTAATGGTATTCCATGCATTACTAACAGTAGTCCTGATGGATTTTAAGACATTGCTGACAGTCGTCTTGATGGCATTCCAGACTGAAGATATCGTGGTCCTGATCGTCTTCAGGGCATTAGATATCGTAGTCTTGATAGCATTCCATCCGTTTGTGACCGCAGTCCTGATAGCCTTAAGAACATTAGAGATCGTAGTCTTGATGGTGTTCCAAGCTGTCGTGACTGTATTCTTAACGGTCTTTAAGACATTGCTGACGGTCGTCTTGATACCGTTCCAGATATTGCTGACGGTCGTCTTGATGGTATTCCAGACCTTCTGTGTCGTTGTCTTGATGGCATTCCAGGCATTGCTCACAGTACTCTTAATGGTATTTAATACTGTGGACACAGTCTTTTTGATGTTGTTCCAGACAAGGATGATCCCATCCTTGATCTGCTTCATGAACTTTGTGACCTTAGTCAGTATGTCCTTGAATGCCTTCACTACGTCCTGGGCAAACTTCTTGACAGTCGGGATCACCGTCTTCTTGATCGCCTTGAACGTCTTATCAACGATTTCCCTGAACTTCTTACTGTGCTTATATGCATAGACCAGCCCGGCGGCCAGTGCCGCTATGGCAGTGACCACCAGGAAGACCGGATTAGCCAGCATGGTCGTATTTAACAGCGCGAATGCTTTCTGCACAGCCGCTATGGCTGCGCTGATCCCCAGTGCTGCGCCAAGGATACCGATGGCAGTGGCCACTGCAACTATGGCGGCCTGGGCTTCCGGAGACTTCTGGACAACCTGCGCCACTGCCGTGATGACCTCAGACACTTTCTTCACGGCGTCAGAAATGACAGGGGTAAACGTCTTACCGACAGCCATCTTGACATTGTTCGTTGCCTGGGACCAAGAGTCACCCATCGTGGTGACGCCATCTGCAGTGTTCTGCATGGCGCCATCATTGTCTTCCAGGACTTTTGTCCAGTCTTCTATGGCAAAGCTGCCATTCTGGATGTTGGTGGCCAGCTCCTGGGCAGCCTTCTTGCCAAAGACTTCCTCAACGGTCTTTCCGGTGTCACCTACTTCCTTCTGCAGGGCTTCGGATACACTGCCTGACTCTTTAATGGCCTTAATGGCAGCCTGGAAAGCCCCTGGCACATCATCTGTCTCACCTGACAGGTTGGCAATGCCTTTTGTCAGGCCGCTCATTACGGTCCCGACATTGGCGCCGCCATCGGAAAGCCCGATCAGCATGGCCAGTGCTTCATCCGTGCTGTATCCCAGTTCCTGGAACTGTGTACTGTTGTCAGTCAGGTACCCGGTCAGGTCATCCACGGACAGCTGGCAGGACTGGTTGGCCGTGGTCAGGTCATCCATCAGGCCGTCAACGTCATCCATCTCAAGCCCCCACCGGTGCATGACATCGGCAAGGGAATCGACCGCTTTTCCTCCGTCAGTACCGGTGGCCTTGGCAAAGTCCGCAACCTTTACGGTCATGTCCTCGGCATCTTTGCCTGTAATGCCGAAACGTGTATTCAGCTCAGCCAGGACGCTTGACACACTGGTGATATCCTGATCGGAATCTTTGATCCGGCCAAACGCGCCTTCTGCAGCCTCCTGGAGCCCTTGCAGTCCTTCCCCGGAAGCTCCGGTGCCTTCCACTATGGCTGCTTTGGCCTCATCGAACTGCTGAGCCATTTCCATGGCATTATCAGCAATCTCTTTGATCTTTGCGGCCACACCGGCATTGATCAGGATCTCAGCCATGGAATCAACACTGGACCCGGCCGACTCAGCTGCCTGCTCCTGCTGTCCAAGTCCGTCATTGGTGTCATTGACCTGTGACAGCAGGTTCTGCTCCTGGATCTGCGCATAGGTGAGGGAATCCTTCAGCTTATTAACTTCTGTAGAATCCTCACCATATATAGCTTTCGCCGCTTCCAGCTTTGCTGACAGCGCTTCCTGCTTTTCGTGGTTCGCCTCCAGGGCCTGCTGCAGGAGGTCCATTTTTTCCTTCTGGTACTCTGCAGCATCACCGGTGTTCTTAAATGTGGCATCAGCCAGCTTCATTTCAGCCTTAAGGCTGGAGATCTCGCTGTTAGCATCTTTTACGGCCTGTGTAAAGTCAGCTGTCTCGGCTGTAAACTTTATCTTGGCTTCGTTGTTACTACTTGCCATGCCTCCGCATCTCCTCCTTCCTTATGGCATACCTGAGCCAGCCATCATAAGCGGCTTTATTGGCCGCCACCCTGTCCAGGAACCTCAGATCCTGACTCCAGAAAACTGCTTCGGGGATCTTGAGCATGAGGACATAGTACGTATAAAAGTCCTCAACCTCCTCCAGGGGAAACTTCGGCGGCCTTATACTGCTTTCTTCTTTTATCTTCCGTGTCGCTTTTTTGAAGGCTTCTGGAAAGCCGGTTTTTTTTCCTGCACTCCATAAAGCTTCTGGAAAGTCTCAGCGATCTCTTCACGGTCATCTGTCAGGGCCCTGAGGAAGTCACCTTTGTCCATCGGATCCTCATCCCCATGGAGCGCTGCGCACCGGTAGGCGATATAGATCAGCTCACCCATCTCCAGCTCGTTGAACTCCTCATTTTTTTGCATCTTTCCATAGAGCTGCATATACCTGACCCAAAGATCATGGTCTGCGGCACTGAGATCGGCCAGAGCCCCAAGATTGAGCGTCAGCTTTGCCGGTTCACGATCGTCCATTGTGATTTCGTAGATTCTCATAGATTCCTCCAAAAAAATGGACACCTGTCAGAAACAGGTGTCCGTGCTCATGGAAATATTCAGTTACGGATTTGGATTTGTATCTCCGGACGCGGCAGCCGGATCGGCAGAGGACGCGGAAGGACGGACAAGAGCGGGCGTGAACCCTGTCAGCCAGGTCTGCGCCACGGTCTCATCAACGCTGTCATACAGCGCCTCATACATGCAGTATCCATACTCATCCGGCATCAGGGAGATCGTAAGCTCCAGCTCAGGGACCTCTTCTGCCCCATTCTCCACAGGTCTGTGGGGACCGGACTCGATGATGCATCTGGGATAAGCCTTGAGCTTCACTACATCATCTTCATCCAGGACCTTCTGGGTCAGGGCAAACTCCGGATGTTTGCTCTTCTGGCCGTAGCCGACCACACCCTCCAGCAGCTCATCTTCCTGATTCATGTCATAGACCATGTTGTAGATATCATAGGGCACGTGCAGGGACTCTGTAAGAGTGCCGGCGCCGGTGCCTTTGACCTTCTTCTTTGCGACTACGCCGCGGCAGTTTTTTGTGATGACCTTGACTTCCAGCTCCTCCTCAGAGGAACCGACACAGTTCATATCCATGAAGGATTCCTGCCCGGCAACTTTGATGTGCTGCTCCTGCACTTCAAATTCTGAAAAAACTCCTTTTGTCATTTATTAACCTCCTAAGCCTTCTGTAAGCTTTCCGATGCAAAGATCTATGATCCTCTGAGCGCTCTCTTCCGCGCCTCTCTGGAAGAAGTGCTGGTTGCCTGCATGCCTCCTGGTGTTGGATCCATCATCAGGGAAATACAGATAATGATATTTGCCGCGTGCCGCAATGGTTACGGACAGCGGGCCGTTGTCCTGTGAAAACTTCCCAGGCATCGCAATGCTGGCCGGTGCTCCCTTCTTCGCCCATGTGCGTCCTGATGCAGGTATAAGAGGAGTGATCTGCTGTTTGATCAGCTCTGCGCCCTCACCATGCAGGACTTCATCAATGAGTCTCCCGGCATGGTCCCCTTCATACTGCTGGATGGACTCCTGCAGCCGGTCAAACTCAGATGCATCTAGCGTGAACCACTCTGACATCTCAGCACCTCTTTTCGGGATGATAAAGTGTTATGGTCGCGATCTCCACCACCATGTTGGTGTTGCTCTTGAAGGTGTAGTTGTATGTAATATCATCCCCTGTAGCCCTCAGCTTCGTGCCGGACTCATCCGGTGCTTCCAGTGCCTCAACAACTTTTTCCACGAACCCTTCAGGGATATAATCCTCATGGATCACATGCACCTGGTAAAACGTCTGGAAGTCGATCTTGGAGGCATTCCTCCTGGAAGTCTTCCAGCGGTTAAAAACAAAATAGTTCCAGTACTCCAGCTGTTTCTCGCTGCAGGCACCATACCACACACCTTCCATCTTGACATCACCGGCGGACAGATCCGTCAGCGTGCGCCTGATCCGGTTCAATACACTACTCATGACGTAAGCTCCCTCACCTTCTCAAGATACAGGTACATCTCCACCTGGTCCGGGGAATCAACCTGGAATATGTCATACAGGGTGTTCCCGATCGTGACCTGCCTGTCTGTTGTAGCTGAAGCGTGATACCTGGTCTTGACCTTCATGTCCAGGGACCTTCCGGCAGACTCAGCAAACTCCATGTCTCGCTCACGCTTTGAAACCTGCGTGTAATCCAGCTTCTGGATCCTCCGGACATCCGTGGTCTTTGTGGGGTTCCTTGGTGCGCTGAAGTCAGACAGCCCGGTGACCTGGACACAGATAAAGAGGACTCCATCTGTGTATGTGGAAAACCTTGATTTAAAATTCATCGGGTCATACTCCTCACCTTTAACTGCATGAATATGCCGTACCTGCAGGATCTCTGCCCTGTATGCAGAGTCAAACTCATTCAGGGCATCATTCCAGGAGTACAGCATGTAATTGAGATAAAGCTCCTGCACCTGCCCAGGGCTGAGGATATCACACGCCGCGCCAAGCTTGTGGTTGATGGCCAGCTCAGCACTGGCCATCTTCCTCACAAGCCTTTCATCCGTGTCCGTGTCAGACCATGTGATGTGCAGGTGCCTCTTCACCATCTCAATGGCATGCAGAGGCATGTTCTCATAATTCAGCATGGTCATCACCCCTCAGATCAGCCTCCGGTGCTCACATTGACATCAACGGCTTTCATGTAGACATAAGCCTCAACGAGCTGGGAGATATCCAGCAGGATGGCAACAGTGTTGTCCCATGCTTTGCCCATGCCATACATCTTGATCTTGAATGTCCTCTTGTCCTCCAGGAACTTGAAGTCATCGGAGAACTCCAGAGTGCCTTCCTTGCTGCTGCCCAGGCCAAAGAAATACTCTTCAGGCAGGCAGAGGATAGCCTTGCCGGTAGCGATCGCATTGCAGCGGATGACCTCAGTAGGGAAGGGGAAGATGTTGCCGGTGAAGGACCCCATGGTATTAAGGACCGTAGTCGCGGGCATGACCTTGCCAAGATAGTCCTTCTGGTTGCAGATCAGGGTGACCTCATCAAAGGTCCTCAGGCTGCCACCGTGTTTGGTGTAACCGTTCTTGGGAGAGCCGTCAGCGTTGGCGGCAGTGCTCTTTGCCGTGATCGCTCCGGTGGAATTGTTGGTGTACCATACTTCCGTCTCAGCCAGCTCCTGCAGGACTGTGCCGTACTCCTTCGGCATGAAGGATGTGAGCTGTACAGCACTCTTCTGAGGATAACCGGTGGAAGAGTTGACGGACACACCCTGATGGATGTCGCGGTCCAGGCCGATCGGCATGTTATGACCGGAACCGGAAACGATAGCGTTCTCCAGGCCGGTGGCCAGTGCTTCCTTCAGGAAGGTCCTGATGTAGTTGTCCAGGAACTGAGGGCCAAGATCGAGCATGTCCTTCTCGATCACGGCATACGCGGACAGCTTGCACTGGGTCAGCTCGATGGTACGGAACGCGGAAGTGATCTCCTGTGTAATCTGGCTGTTGATCTCGCCCCACACGGCAGTCTGCACAGTGTGGTCATTGAGGATCCATCTGGTCAGGTACGCCACAGACTGGAAGTTGATCCTGGCAAGGAGAGGGTGCTCCTGGACAAGGTCACGGTAGACATCTTCGATGATGGTCTGGGGCATGATCTTATCATCCATGAGGCCTGCATAGACCTGCTTGGGATTGTCGGCCTTGCCGGCCTTGATCACTGCCTGATAGTACCTGGTCTCCTCAGATGTCAGCTGGCGGAAACCTCTCTGTGCCAGGATAGCCCTGTCACCGTTCGCGGACTCAAAATCAGCCTGGACAGTCGCGGCGATCGCCTGGCCGAACTGCTCAAATGCAGCCTGAACAGTTTCTTTTGTGGGATTCTCCGCATTCATCGCGGACTGCAGCGCTGCTACTGCATTTGCAATCATAGAATTTTCTTTGAGCATAACTTTTATCCTCCTTATGCAAGAAAACTGATAAACGTGTTGAACGCGCTCTGTTTCTCTTCCTTCTCATCATCGTCATCTTCATCAGGATCTTTCTCATCTTCATCCTGAGAATCATCAGAATCCTCATCCTCATCAGGATCCTCTTCATCATCCTTCTGAAGTGCCTTCTCGATAGCTTCAAGCCTCTGCATGATGGGACTAAGGTCAGTCTGTCCCTGATTCTTCAGGACTGCTTCGCGGATCAGATGGAATGCAGACTGCTGTACTTCAGCATCATCTTCTTCCAGATCTGCCACCTCTGTAGCAAAACCATACTTCAGGCATTCCTGAGCCGTCAGCCATGTGGCATTGTCCATCATCTGCCTGATCTCTTCCTCTGACAGATTGGAGACCAGCTTGTAGGCTTCAATGCTGGACTGGTTGATCTTGTCATTGTCCTCTGCGGCCTTCCGCATCTCATTGCTGTTGGCATAGCCCAGATAACTCATACAGTTATGGATCATCATGAGCGCTATGCTTCCCATCGTCCGGACATCACCTGCACAGAAGATGATGGTGGCTGCAGAGCAGGCAAAGCCATCACAGAATGTGTGCACGGATGCCGAATGACGCTTCAGGGCAGAGTAGATAGCAAGAGCCTCAGCCACTTCGCCGCCATACGAATTGATGTAAACATTGATCGTGTCCACATCCAGACCATTGATTTCCTTGATGATCTGTCTGGAAGCGACTTCAGCAATGTTCTCATCATCTCCATACCACCTTGTCAAGTCAGTGGCAAAGCTGGTGATGTCACCGTAAATAATGATGTCAGCCACACGCTTGTCACTGTTCACCGCGATCTGATAAAACTTTTGCCTTCTCACCGTCATTCACCTCCTTTCTGCGGTAATGTAAGAAACCTTTCGATCTCTTCAAAATTCTTTGTGATAAAGTGCTTCC
>AUXO017735016.1_pt1 | contig 14032 bp, 16 predicted proteins | sample 768731 | NCBI WGS metagenome assembly AUXO01 (sample SAMN02715735, study PRJNA202380) | gut metagenome | biome: sheep rumen | host: Ovis aries | place: New Zealand: Palmerston North | reverse complement strand
ACTTGTCACATTACAAAGGACAGCCCCACGAATAGAAAGTTTAGCCCCCGTAGCGACAGCACGAGCCAACGCAAGGTTGCCTTCATTAGTAAGCATATCATACTTGGTAGCCATAACTAAAATCCTTCTAATTCAGTGTCAATCTTCTTTTTCGCTTCTCCCTGCGACAACCCGCCAACAGGAATAGACAGAACCATCACATCGCTGTCATACACATCCAAAGTCAAACCGCTATCGTCAGCCGAAACCGCTACGGAATACCCCGCAGGCAGAATGCGGTTGGCATACTGCTTTAACGCCTGTATATCCAACTCGGACGCTTCGGTTCTCTTAAACTTTGCCATATACCCTACCAATATACCTTTTTTAATCGTCTTCTTCAAACGTAAATTTCAACAGGTAGTCCGAACTATCCCCGTCTAGCACCATCCTATCTACAAACGGCACTACAATCATACCACGGATAAACCCAATGGCATCCCAAAAATACAGGAAATGAGGAACACCCCCACCTATCTTGATGGTATCGCCTTCCCACTCAAAGGTCAAATTTTCCACTTCGGGAGAGGACACACGGACAATCATATCCTTAAACGATGCCACATCACTGACCCAACAACCCCACAACTTAACATTGTCAAGGGTTTCCCAATCAGCAAACGGGGTGGTTTCGTCCATAACCCATTCCGACCCGTCATCAGTCAAGACATACTGCCACATAAGGGCTTCTGCCGATACCTTCAAGGTGCTAGTAGCAATACGGAGAGTAATGGCAGCCATACCCTTGCACAAGTAAACATCGGAACCGTGGCGGTCGGGGTCAGTCGGGTTCATTTGGGTAGCGTCCATAAACCCATCATATCCGTGGTCGCCCGAACGAGCCTTATAGTCATCAGTGCCTGGGGAGTTCGGGTCACCCAAGCAACCAATCGTATAACGGGATGTCCAACACCACTTGTATCGGGTCACGGGGTCTTCACTCTCGTAGTCAATACCCGTAGCCACCTTGAACACAAACGATGCCGTATTCTGCGTAAATTTCAAACGGATATACACCGCTTGGTCAAACGAAAAATAGCGATAACCACTCCGTTGGTCATAATTCACATATTCCGTCCAATCGGAATCCTGTGAGTCGGGGGGCGGTGCGTCATACCGATACAGAACCGCAGGATAAACCTCATTAACTGTAAACTTGACAAAATCAAAATACTTTCCAGGGAACAACTTTAACCCGACAGAACCACCCCAAGCATCCTGCAAAGCAACAGGCTTGGAAACACCTATCATACGGGCGTGTCCGACAGTCGCAAGACGGATTTTCAAACGGAAATAAATATAGATAGGAACTTCGTAAGCAAGCAAACTACCCAAGGCAACCGCCAAACTTGCAAAGGAATCGTCATCTATCCACTGAATACCATCGCCCAAGTCAATAGTGCAATCCGCAGCCAAACGGTCCAACAGGTTAGCATCTGCACGATAATACCTGTTATTCACGCTCATATCATACTCGGCAACATTCCTGTCCGAACCAATATGCGTAAACTTATAGAACGGCTCCCACTGCTCGGTCTTATTGTTAAACCGCCACACAACATCGGGTTCTTCACCCTCAACAGAATACCTAATCCAAGGCGGTCCAAATTCTTCATACGCTTCATTAGGAACACCCCTAGACGGAATGGTATTACCTTCATACCATATTCTATCTGCCTTGACAGACTTTGAGATTTCCTTAACCTTGTCTATCTCGGTATAGATGTCCTTAATCTCGGCTTCATAGCCCCCGTCATACTGCGAATACACTACGGAAGGATAAGCCCTACGCAAGTCTTTAAGGTCCATACCGATGGCATTCATCGCAGCCCTAATGCCTGGGAAAGTTTCCCTAGTCCTGTAAAGCAACGCCCACAGAATAACACTATACTTTGAACCAAGGGCATCCACAAGCGGATAAGGAATATCCACCAACTTGGCATACAGACGGAATGCCTCTTCTCGGACAGGACAAGTTTTACTAACAACAGCGTTGGCTGCGTTCGTATAGGGCTTAATAATCGGGTCACTCAACAACGTATCGTTGCTTTCGCTATACACCTCCGTCCAATGCGGATTCCTGTAATGTCCAGGTCTGTAAGTTTCTTCAAGACCCTTTTCTTCAATAGTAGTATCGTTTCGCTGATATATCGTAAGGACGTTATCCTTAATCACCGAAACCAAGTCGCCCGCAGCATAATCATAGAAATACTTGCGGTCGTAATAGCCCCAATAATGATGGACAGGGAACGCACGGAGCAAGTCCATCTTAAACATATAACCGCCAACGTCAAGCACAGCCCACAGGGATGTAAGGTCATACTCTCCATCGGGCAGACCCATAGGCTCAACGCTGTAATAAACACCCTGCAACCAATAAACGTGCTTTGACCCACCATCATCTTCGCCAAAAGCCGTAGGTAGCACACTAGCGATAATAGTCTTGGTTTCATCATTAGGGTCGGGAATTTCCCTAGTCGGGATATTTTCAAGAGCGTAGTAATCCGAACCGCAGTAGGACACCAAACTACCTTCTTCATAGGTGTCCTGCTTGGAGAACAACGGACACAGGAGATTTACTCCAAGAGTTCTCGTCAATCCGTTCACGACAACTTCCGTTCCCGCAGGCAAACGAGGACCGGTTATGAACAGGCGATTATCCACCACGATAGCACGGGCATCCCTGTATTTCATAACGGCAAACTGACTTACCGCAGCCGAAAGGTTAGCCTGTTGGAAATTATAGATGGGAACACCCGCTTCGTAAAGGGCTTCCAAGAACTGCGGTTCAATAACCTGTCGGTTCAAGTCTGCCACAGCCCTGTTTTCCCTATTCCACGGAGTAATGATATGTCGGAGAAGAGGGGGTTCTTCAATAGACACCCAAGACCGCCAAATCGGGGTCATCTTCTCGCCACTCACAGAAAGAGTAAAGTCCAAAGAATAAAGACCTGGCGTTTCGGGGTTCGGATGATTTACCGCAACCCTGTCCGAAACATCAAGCACGTGGTCGCCATAATACACCTCAACACGGGGATATTCAATGACATAATCCACGTATGCGTCCACTTTAAGCACTTCTACGGGCAACTGCGTAAGATGTATCGTAGGCTTAACATCAGTAGGAACAGGACCGTCAATGTAGCCCTCTAAAAATTCCTGCCAATAGGTAGATAAGGCTTCGTCATCAACAGGACGAAGAATAACACCTTCCGAAGAAGCCGATACGACAACATAATACTGCTGATACGATGTGTTGATAAATTCTGCCATTAGAACCACCTAGACTTCTTTACGCTCAAATCAACGCTTGACATCGGGAGCATATAGGCTTCCCACCTATCCTTACTTTTTAGGCTCCACTTAAACAGGAAATCAACAGCCGAATACGCAGGGAGTCTAATATAATTTAAGGCTTCCACCTCGCCATCATAATCATCGGAACTACTGCTACTACTAGCGGAATTAGCAACAGACGCACCAATGGACGTGGCAGGGGCATTCATAAAACCAAAACCAAAACCAAAAGCAGAACCAAAAGATGTGCTACGGCTAGTAGTTGTCACTTTCGGAGCAACCTTGCTAAACGACCAAGCATTACAGGCTGTTACGGGAGTTTCTGCTAAATTTTGGACCGTTATAACCATATTACTATCATTGTTCGTAGGGGGCAGGAGAGTAATCTTTACGTGACCATTCTTATACCCCTTGGTTTCCTTCAACGGATAAAGCATAGTTATGCTGGGCGGGGAATCCAAAGGCAACGGGGCTTTGCGATTAGCCCTAAACTTGGTAAACTCCGTTCGGACATACTCGGATTTCAACGACACCCCATCCTTGAAAGAAACAGATGCCGACAATATAGGAATGGCTACGTTTATACCCGCACCATCTAATTGCAGTCTATACCAATCTATCTCGGTCTGTTCCTCTCCAAACCTAAACTGACCCGTAACATAATACAAAGGACGGATAACAGTATTTAACCCAATCTGCGTCCATTGAGAAAGGTCATAACCATTTCGGTATTGAGCAATAACTTGAACAGGAACAGACACACGCAAATTAGACAAGTTAAGCGTAGGGTCTTTAGCGACACTATCGTTAAATCGCTTAATATACCCATCTTCACACAGCATATTGCCAATATGGGAGTCATCGGATTCACAATAAGATGTAGTTAAACTACCCTCAACCTCTATCCTAGAAATCTCGGCATCATACGGCAAAGACACGTCGTTAGCAACTAACTCGTTAATAACGCCACCGATAATCTGCAAGTCTTCTTCGGCACTACCGATTTCCCTCATAGGGGCTTTAAGCGGTGCAGACTGAATAAGCAGTTTCATCGTGTCCCTGTAATACTTACCATTCTGCACAGAAACAGACGTATGTTCGGGTATAAGTTCCGCAACACCACCTATAAGCAACTGCATATAAGTAGAATTACAGATACTCCTTATAAGTTCAAAGGTAGGCACGATGTCCACAGAACCATCAGCCCACTTGATTTCCACTAACCCCTTATCCTCGTGTCCTTCTGCGGGCATTACGTCATACAAGGCTTTAAGAAAAGCCTTGGTGTCAAACTGCATTTCACGAAAAGTGCGAGTAGCGGTATGGGCATTAAGCATTATGTTATCTCCAAAGCATAGATAACTTCCCTAGCAACGGAACTGTCGCCAGAATTACCCTTATCAAAACAATTTACAATAAAGCGGGCACAAGAATATGGAGGGATAGTCACCATATCCCCGAACTCCACAGATGTCGGGATTTGGGCACTCGTTTGACAAGTAACTTTCAAGGTTCTATAAATCTTCCACTCTGTATCAAGCGTTTGGTAATAAATCTCCTTACCTATGTCCGACAAGTCAAAACTTGTAAGATACCACGCACCATTATTATCACTACCACCTACGGCATAACCCCCAGTAGGAAATGCCAACAATGCTGCGAACAGCAATTCATCCCTATTTCTTATGTTAAACACAGGATAGTTAGTCGTTGTGTTCGGAAGGTTCACCCATACCACTAAATTAGTAGGGGCAGACAAGGTAGCATAACTAGAAAGAAACCAATTTTTATACTTAAAGTCATCAAACTTTGTATTACCCCGAAACCTAATCATATCGGGAACAGACCGCATACCGCTTATAGGCGATGTAGCCGTAACCAATGGGAAACCCACATCAGCAGGAGTTAAGTCCCCATCATTATCATTTATATCCCACTCCCAAGAACTTGGACTACCGAGAACCTCAACAAGACCCGCAGCCTTGTTAATAACACTCCCATCACGATAGAACATATTTCGGGAGGTCTTCGGACGCAACTGACGGGCACCCAAGATAGTCAATCCTTCGCAAGCCAAGGAACTATTAACGGACAAGTTCTCCACACGAAGATTTCTTGCTTTAAGCGAAGTAGCATCAAGGTTCTCAAAACGCATAGAGCCGAAACTAAAATTACCACCCGAAACCGATACCTTTCCCTTAATAGAACGGATAGTCGCACCATCCACGACCACGTGTTTAGCAACACAATTTTCAATAAGCGAAGAAACAAGTTTACTGCAAGACACAGACACGGCAGACCCGTTGCCATCAGTCACGCACAAGTTTCCATTAGCGTCCACCGACAACTTTACCTGTTTACCACCCGTAGTCTGTCCACCCAACAGAACCTCATCAAACTTGCCGTCCTTGTAGTTGCTAATAAGTTCAGGGATAGTGTTCACAGTAATAGAGTATTGCCCCATATTAAATGTGACAGGCTCTTTCCCATTGAACAAAGCCTTCAGTTTCAAAATGAGTTCAACGAAGTCATCGTTAGCCGACTTCATCACTTCAAGGGTAGTGGAACTATCTACAATACTAGACATCGGAAATGCTCCTTATATCCTTTATTCTTGGTCAAGAACTCTCAAAATAGGAATCCCATCCTGCCCAGGTGCAGCCCAAATCAAGAACGTAGCCATCTTTCCAGGTTCAATAGATACAGTCGTCACCTGTCTATCATCGGAACTCATATGTAGGTGTAGCGTAACCGGTCCATACTGAACACTCCCATCATAACTTGTGTTCGCACTGATAAAAGTAACGAGTGTGCAATACTGCCGATTCTGTGCCCATTCTACATTCCAACCACGAGTTTTAATATAAATGTTATACTCCGAAATATGTTCATCATTAGGGGAAGCAGGATAGCCTAACCAAATAAACCTAGCAAGGTCATCAAAATACACATCTATTCGGGGTTTCTGTGCCATACAGCAAGAATAAAAAGTATTACGAAGATTTCGGTAAGCACCCCTATAACCCGCATATTTTTCATACGGGTCACCATTGTTAGCACCAAAGGAATCCACAGTTGCTATACGCCCTGCGTCCATATACGTTGTTATAGGACCACCCCGCTTCTTAAACTTTATAGAATAAACTTCGGGGTTCTCCAACGACAACCCTTTAACAAGGTCATTCCTTATCTTCGCAAGGTTATCCAACGTGTGAATACCATCGGACAACTCTATCTTCACGGTCCGTGGTGTAGTCGTATCACAAATCAAATCCCATTTGGTAACGATTTCAGCAATATCGCTTTGTGCTTCCGCAAGCATCTTCAAGGCGGCAGCGAAATCTACAATAGCGTGTGGCACATTGGTCATAAGTTATTTCCTCGCTCCAAGAATTTCAGTAAGGTCCACAGACAACATACTAGGTGGAACATAAGTTGCAGAAGGCAGGGTCAATTCCGAGGGTGTCCATTGAGCATTATCAACAGACACCAACTGCAACTGCACATACACAGATGACAAGTTGAACTTTTCCGTCAGCAACGAGTTCAAAGCATCGGCTCTCAACACCTTTCCTACGTTATAGCAGATATAGTCTTCAATGGTTTCACGAACCTGTTGTTGCATAGTATATGGTGCTGTGTATTTGATTTCCACAGAAACACCGACTTGTGCAAGCGGTTCAACCACCACAGACGTGAACCCAAGTTTACCCGATATATTGAAATACCCTTTAATCTCGGATTCAAAGATAGCCTGTGTAAGTTGCTCGTAGTCATCAAACCGATAACCCGCATTATACGCAACACCCGTAGAATCAGTATCTTCAAGTTCAACGGCTTCTTCACGGGTAACCCAAATGCGGTCTTCACTATATATAGAAAGGTCTTCTTCACTACCAGGTTCAACAGTCTCCCCGCCATCACGCAAGGCAAGCCAAAGTTGCTTCGTCTTGGCGTGATACACGACATCGCCTTGATAATAAACCCCGTGTTCATCCCAATATCTGCGGTTCTTCAAGACAAGCCCCGACAGCACGATAGTCGCATTGTCATACACGCAAGCAGACGGGTAATAGCGGTTGTAAATCTGCGACAGGGCATTCCCGTCAGCCAAAGACATATAGAACTGCCAACCTCTTCTAGCCGAAGGCAACCCCCTATGGTTCGGGTCGGAGCAGATATACACGCTACCCATATGGACAACCATTTCACCAGGATTATATCGCTTATACTGATTAAACTTGTAGCGTTCAAAGAAAATCGTGGCTTCATTCTTTCGCCCATTTCGGGCAGCCACATAACCTTGATACAAGAGCGACACAGTCTTCCAAATGGGCCAATTATACTCTCTACGAGCAAAGCAAGACTTAACAAACGGGATTTTACCAACCTCGGTAACAAGGTCACGTTCATCGGTAATCTTGCTCGCAGCAAAAAATTCGGCAACCGCACGAGAACGCAGGGTAGTAGCCGAATCACCCGTATTCAGCGGAGAAAGCATCGGAGTGCTTTCACCATTCACAACCACTTCTGTAATATCACGATTAAACTTGATAGACGAGTGGTCCACAGGTGCAAGACTCTCGCACTTGACATAAGACACGATGACCCGCTTAATCGGTGCTTTACCCTTATGGTTATACCCCTTACCAAAGATTTCGCCATCCCCAAGGGTCAGCGTCATACCACGGGGGGTATGTTGCAACAACCCCGCCTTGGAGTTATCGGGCATACCCAAAAGTTCATCAAGCGACCAAGCCAAGTCCAACCAAATTGGGGCTTCGTCATTATCCATTTCCAACTTGATTTCAACGGACTCCGACCATATAGACTTATAAGTTTCCCCAATATACACGGGAGCAAAAATACCTGGCGTATATCCATCAAACCCCGAATCTATGGTCTGTTGAACATAATCGCCTGCACAATACAAGGCTTCATACTCCCTACCCTTTTCACTACCCTCAACGTGTCCTGTTTCGTTAATCTTGAATACGATAAGATTAGTCTTTGTGCCATCCTTGAGAGCAATAGTTCCCAAGGAACTCCAACGGGTATAAGACCGCTCCGACCAAAAACGGAACGGAGTAGCATCGTTAATCTTCGGGGGCGTGATAGACTCAATGCTGTTAAGCAAGACACCTTCCGCAAGTTTGAGCAGATATGCGTCATTACTATACAGGACATCCATATTCAACAGATGGGACGCAGCACGGGCGGTCACAGCGTCAAGCCCATAAACGAGCATTTGCAGGAAAGAGCGGGTCTGCTGTCCAAATACTGCGGAGTCCTTATTGAGCGTGGCTGCGGAACGCCCCAACCTTTCCTGTATGGAAAGGTTAGCAAGGGCAAAATGGTCAAAGAACTGCTGTGCCATCGTTCATACCTCAAACTATCGCATTGATGTCAAATGTTTCAGTTCCAAAAGTCAGTTGCAAATCCACTGTAAAGTGGTCATCCCCTTGGGGAGAAATAACGTCTATCCCCAGGATTTCGTCTTCACGAACCACCTGTGAGCGGATTAAAATTTCGTGGATTTTTCGCTTGACAGACGCAATCCCTTGAAAATCCGTATAATCGCCAATAGCATCCCCAAGGCTAGGAATCGGAGGGTCAGTATAGCCCAAATCCCCAAAAGCCAAGATAACGCACTTACAAGCCTGCAAGCGTTCTTTGCTACCGACTACTAAAAGTTCGTTTGTTCCGTCATAATCGTGGTTAAAATCCATACCTTAAATATATATATTTTAAGGCAGGATTAAACCTCAAAGGAACTCTTATTCGGGTATTTGCCCGCCAAATAGTCCTTTGTAAGCCTTACGTGCTTGCCATCTGTGTCATTGAAACACACAACTTGGCGGGTATCGGCTTCTGCGAACATCTGCTTGGAGAACGTGGGCATTTCAAAATAGCCCTTATGGGGGAACTTGTCGCTGTGGACAGACATCCCCGCCACATTTTGAGCCATCATCAACATCATATGGTTATAGTCGTGGTCTCTACGCCACTTACCCAAACCCTTGGAAATTCTATCCCACTCGTCATTCAAGAACGCCTTACAGAACTCGGCATTGTAAACCTGGAACAAATGGTGCCAATGATAATAGGGCAACGGCTTGGCATAGTGGTCCATAACCAACTTATGCCCGTTCGTCAAAGTTTTGCGGAACTGATTGAACACGCCATAAGCATCACGGCTCTCAAAGAAAGCCAAGGGTTTCCCGTCCTGCTCAAAGCAAGAATCGTCCACAGGGGCATTGACATACATATCGTCATTTGACAAAATGAAATTGCCCTTTAAGTCCAATTCCTTAATGGCACAAAGTTCAATAGTGCTACTATTGAAACAGGGTCTATGCTTATCGGGAATAAACTCATTATGGTAATGGGCTACAATGCGAGGGTCATCTTTACGCAAGAATGACGGGAACTGCGACGGTTGCATTAAGAGCAAATGAACCTTGGTCAAAGACTTGTAGTTCTGCTCCAACGCCCGCCACCAATACTTGAAAAGCCCGTGGCTAGAATACCTACGACGAAATGGCACGAAGAAAATCTGTCGTGCCTTTTCATTCTTGGGGTGTAAGTTCTTCGCTTTTAGAAAAACGTCAAGCCAAGCATCGTCATCGGATTCCACAAAGGGAATGACTATATCCAAAAGGGTGTTGCTCCTTTAATCGCAAATCTTCTTACGGGTGTTTTTGTTAGACGCACTTTCAGCGGTCTGCTTGCCGTCAAACTCAATCTTGACGGTCTTAACACCCTGCGGAATCTTGACGATTACTTCGTCCATCTTCTGTGCCATTAGAAATTCTCCTTGTTTCTACGACGACGCTTTCTCGGAGTTTCTTCGGTCGGAACTACATCAGTCGGAGTATCATCGCTCGGAACAGACGGCTGTTCAACCGAAGTTTCTACGGGTTCTTCAACCGTGGTTTCCACGACAGGTTCTACCACCTTGGGCTGTTCAACGGGAGTTTCCACAACCTTGGGAATTTCCACCTTGGGGGCTTCAACCTTGGGCTGTTCCACAGGCTTTGTAGCCTTGGGAGCGACAGGCTGTTCCTTCTTCACGGGCTTCGGCTGTGCAGGCTTCGTCTGCGTGGGCTTGGCACGACGCTTGTTAATGAGCGACTTGAGTTCGGACAGTTTCTTGTTCATCTTTCAGTTCCTTTTTGTTCTTGGGAGCAAGGCGAGCCTCAATCTCCCCCATTCGTGTTTCAAATAAATGTAAATAATTTCGGAGAACTGCGACACGGATTATGAGAAAAATATCAAGGATTACCGCTAGAATCAGCAGAATCGTGAGAATTAGTGTTGATGTTGCCATTTTCCACCTCGGTTTTGTTCGGATGTAAGAGAATATCTACTTGTGCCTGCAAGTCATCCAAAAGTGTTTCCTGGAATACCAACTTGTCTTTCAAGCCCGTTATTCCAAAACGAACCTTGGTATTGGCTTCCCGCAAAGCACGAAACAACTTTTCAAACTTTTGGAACTGCTCCATAGCCTTGCGAACCTGTATCACAAGATACACACAGGAAATCAGCAAAGCCAATGGCAAAATGCAAGATACAATTTGACTTAACAATTCCATAGACATACTCATACAATAAATATAGCACCCTACTTACTTTTTTAAGTAAACACACGCCACTACATCCTTACGGATAGGACGAATACGGACGAATCCCGTAGAGGTCGCAGCCGTCTTACAAGACGAACCACCGCCCCCCGCTTCAAGCATCAAACCATCCCCAAGAGCGACGGCAACGTGGGTAATCTTGGAAGTAGATTTCCCGAAGAACAAAAGGTCCCCGTCATTGGCGTGGTCCACGTTTCCCTCTTTCCAAGTAGCCGTCTTGGTGAGGTGGTCATACAAACCCTGGGCAGTCGTATCGGAACCCGAATATAACCCGAAGGCCCAAAGACCCTCCAGGACCAAACCACTGCAATCAAAGCCGTGGGCGGTCTTTCCTGTGCCATTCCCACCCCAAATATACGAGCGACCGATAAAGGTTTTCAAATACTCCGTAAGCGTCATACGACTACCCCGCTTCCTTTGCAGACCATCTAAATGTGAAAAGCGTCCTGTTCGTGTCCGTCAAGAAATCATCTTCTTCATAGGCAGACTTTCCAAATACACGGACGGAATAATAAACCACGTTCCGCTTAATTTTACCCATACCCGCCCATTCAAGACCATCCCGCAAGAACTCGTCCGAAAGTTCACGGGTAGCAGGGTGTTCCCCTTCGCAGTCATCACAGGGGGTGTAGAACGCATCGTGAATAAGATAAATCAGCGATTTCTTTTCATCGCCAACCTGGTCAATGAACCCGTCCACAAAGCGACCGCCACTGCGAAAGTTCGTGACAAACCCTGCCTTAAAACCGAACTCAAAGCAACCAATATCCGTAATCACGGATATGTTCGTGTCCTGGGATAACTTGTAGTAGCGGTTTCCCGTGGGAGTGACCGCCAAGCAAGGTTGGTCCATAACTATGGAATAGATATTCACTTAACACCCCCCCGTCTGCTTATACCTTTCGGATAATGCACCCTTAATAAAAGCGACATCACCCGCCATTGTGTTTATACGCTCGTAGAGAGCATTTAGTTCACCCGACCGAGCCTTGTCTGCTTCCTCAAGGTCTTCTTCAAGTTTCTGTATTCGCTTGGCGTGGTCACGTATCACAAATGCAGCCCAAGCAAGGCACAATGCAGCGGGAACACCGATAACACTAGATAAATTCGTAAGCACATCTAACAGTTGTTCCATAATATAGGTCCTTCAAAAAAAATCACAAACTATACCTTAACCAAAAGACTGATTCCACCCATAAGAGTCGTCTAGGGTAGCCCTTGCCCATTCATCCGAAGAATTTATCACATAAAAATGAAATGACTTTACTCCCGAACCTACATCAGTATAATTCACTAAAGGAGCAATAAACGTATAGGTAATAGGAGGAGAATTTCTTTCAAGTCTAACAAAAGCCTGCTTACCCGCATCATAGGCTGCTTTCATTTCAGCAAATGTAGTAGAACCATAAACAGCATAAAAGACACCACCTCCACCGCCACTAATAGATTTAGGTGTAGCCGTCCAAGTATTAGTTGCTGAATACAAGTTATTACTATACTCAACAAACGAACCATTATCTGCGGGACTACTCCTAAAGAGAACATTAGAAGCACCACTAACTATCGTAGCCATCCCCATCACAGTAGCATCACGAGCAGTCCGTAAAAGCAGTAAAGGCATCTTGCCCGCAGCCATAGCAGTTAAAACCGTTTCAGCATTTACGAAAGAACCATCCGCTGCCCTACAATAATTTGTATCAAGTTCATACTCATAAACAACTACATTCGGAATACCATCCAATGTATTATTAAGAGCCGTAACCAAACCTTCAACATCGGAAAATTCAGCCTGCGTGGAAGTAGCACTATTACATATAAACAAGGAATCCCCAAATATGTAATACCAACCCTTTCTAAAATGTAAATCCGTGCCTGTAATCTCCAATTCTTCACCTGTATTAGGGTCATACAGGTTCGGGTCAATCAAATGACGAACACCATACACTGCACCGCTAGTGACAGGGTATTTACTGTTCTTCACAGGGAACGTATCGGGATGTTTCCATACTAAAAATGGGAAACCATAGTCGCCATCAACTACAAGTAAATCGCCTTGTGAAAAATGAGCCTGTTCTTCGGGGTTGGACGAACTAGGTTTATCATACGGAATAAGACCGCCTAGGGCATCTTCTCTATCACCTATACGAACAGAAACAAAATGAGAATTTTCTTCGTGCGTCAAGATAAGGTGTCCATTAACAGGACGAACCCTAGGACTAATAAAGATATTACTCCGAATAGGATTACCCTCTGCGTCCTTATAGGCTACGTCCGCAGCAAACCCAATGCCGTCAAGACTAACCCACAACTCGGCATTTTCATCATAGGGAGATTCAGCCTTGACCACCGATGCCCAACCACTAACCCCATCTTCCTCACCCATAAAAAGGCTCTTGCTAGTCGGAACAGGAACAGCCCCATCGCCTGCGGGGATAAGTTCATCGCCATACTTGACATACAGCAAACGGTCCGTAGTGCATAAACCCAACTCACGCTCAATAAGTTTTTCTTGAAGGGTTGCCAAATCTCCCGCCCTAATCAACTGCTTGGATGCTATCTTTGCCATAAGACTAAATCCTCATATTCAACTTAAATATAATTAAAAAGCCCGATACGGGGTATCGGGGTTCTTCACATTTAGACCGCTACGGCTACATTATCCTGTCCGATTAACTGCTCTGCCCGTTTCCTAGCCCTCGCAGCCTTCTTCCACGCAGCCCTTTTAGCCTTAAATTCGGGGTCGTTCTTATGCTTTTCGTAATATCTATGCTTCTTCTCCTTGACCTTTTCGGGATTGGCTTTCTCCCACTCCCGTTGCAATCGCAGACATTCTTCCCTATTAGCCCAATATCGTTTCTTACTCCGTGCCCTAGCCCCGACCTTTCTCTTTTCCTGGGATTCGGGAGAACGATTAGGATGCTTTATGTGCTTGGGCTTCACCACGATAGGTGTTTCAAGCAGTCTAGCACGTAGTTTAGACCAATCTATTGTATCAGCCACAAATATCCTTTGTTTGAAAAAGGCGGTGCAGGGAACCGAGAACCCGCACCGCC